>ODAJ012160625.1_pt1 | contig 12490 bp, 4 predicted proteins | sample 1539241 | NCBI WGS metagenome assembly ODAJ01 (sample SAMN02144231, study PRJEB22623) | gut metagenome | biome: sheep rumen | host: Ovis aries | place: New Zealand | reverse complement strand
AGATGTATTGAACACTTCAGACAAGTCAAATAAGCAGAATCACGGAGCCAATCCTTTCTTGCCAGATAAATGGGAAATATCCAGCAATAATGAAGATAATACAGTTCACTATGTATACAACCAAGGGTATAACTACCTTAAAAACTTGATTGATACTGTGGAAGAAACGAAAAATGGCATACATAAGGGATTAAGAACATTGTTTATCAATTATGATGACCCAGAGGATTATTGGCAGGAAGACTTGAACTATAATTTGATAAATGGCTATGCCGAGGCATCTAGAAGTTTACAATACTATAATAAGGAAACGCAGGAATTTGAAGAACGACCTGAATACTTTTGGACAAGGGGAAATTATTATGATATGCTTCCAATGTGTACAGAAGGAAAATACCTATTGGCTTATAAAACAGCAGTGGAAAATGCCTGCTTGATATTGGAAGAATATAAGACTACATTTTACAAGTACAAATGCGCATATAATAGTGGAAGTGGAGAATCCAGTGATATGCTATTGACATATAATATAGTCAATGCTTCTTATGCCATAGCTGATGGAGGGGAATCACAGCAAAGTTGGAACAGGAATAGCAGAATGGGAATGACTGTATATTTTTACACAAGCTTTTGGAACAAATATTTATCAGGATTGAAGCACAGAATTAGAGGAAATGGAAAGAAAACAGTTGGAAAAATGCTAAAGATAGGCCAGAAAACACAATATCCAGAACAAACTAACGATTCAAATGTTGTATATACTAAAAAATACTATTCAAACTCAATATGGGAAAGTTCATCAACTGGAGAAATTTCTAACAGCAAGATAGTGAATACTACGAAATTATCTTCAAATTGCGGAAAATATGAATCAAAAAACATAATAAATGTGGAACTTCCAGGCGAGGGGAATTAAAATGATATTACAAAATACTAACGCAAAATTAATGAAAGGATGTAGTGGAAAGCTAACTTACTTGACAGATGAAATCGTAACAATGTCAGAAGATGGGAAAATATCTTATGTAATATCAGATGTTTCAGAAAATCCAACTTCTCCCATATTGAAGGAAATTGTATCGCAGACAGAAGAAGATAATTCTGTATTAGACAAGTACAATGGAATATTGTCAATCAATGATGATACGAATGCCAATGATATTATAGCATATTCCAATAATGGAGGGATTAGGACTTCCTTTAACTATTCAGACATAAAGAATGAAAACCTTGTTAATTCTGGAATGACAAAGGAATTGGTGGATTGCGTATTTTCTCCAACAGATGAAAGGATGTACGGTTTGGATGAAAGCAACAGGCTATGCTATTATGTAAAAAGTGGAGAAATGGAATACTGGCAATTGTTGAATGCCATTCCTTATTCTGGAGATAGCATTCCTAAAACTATTGGAAACGCCAAACTTTTATCAAATGAAAATTACTTGTACATTGTTAGTTATACAGCAGGATATTATACAATATACCCCATAGATGTTGCAACTATTGATACAGATAATAAGCATTATGACATATCAAAAACATTCACGTTAGAAATTGATAGCAGTAAAATAGAGAAAACAGATACGATTGTTGACATTAAATCCATAAAATCCTTTTCAATGAATATAAACAATAGCGAAAAGAAATATCTTTTATTCACATTCAAGAAAGTAGTATATGTTGTTCCTGCTAATTTAGATAATAGTGTGGATTATAAAGAATCTGTTAAAACAATATATCCAAGAATTAATAAAGCTAATGAAGAAGAACCTACAAGCTATGTTTATTATAATGTTACAGATTCAGCATTCAGCAATAATAATATACTATTGAATAATACTAAAAGAACTATAAATTTTTCTGATGGAATATCACCAGATGAAAAGGCTATAATAGACCCAATAATAAGTGAAGAAGATGGAAAAATTACTTATTCCAGCTTGAATAGTTTTGGAGCAGAATTTGAAGTAATAGAGAATGATGGAATAACAGAAACAACAAAAACGATTTCATTGGATTATGATATTAATTACAACATTCCAGCTGATGGAATAAACATAGAAACTTCTTCAATTGCAGAATCCACGCTTCCAAGAAATCAATTTGATAAATTTATTGTATTGCGTAATAATGATACAAGAAATATATCAAACATTTTATCCAGTAGAAATTGGACTGTTTATCAATATAACATAAATGAAGCAAGTGATGAAGAAGGATATAATGAAATAGCACATTATCCAATACAAAACAATGAAGAAAATACAATTTATATTAATAGAAAATTGAATGATGTAAGCATAAATGTATATAAGCCTATAAAGTATAACGCAAATGAAATATATAAAGTAATCGATACATCAGGAACTAGTGCTTACAAGCAATGGCGATTGGATAATGTTACAGAAATTTCAAATCCAGTAGAAAGTAATTATAATTACGATTATATAATAAAATGCCCTGTTAATGGTTTTATAATTATTGAAAATCCAGCTTCTGCAGGAGATGGAAAATATATAGTTGATATTGATAGTAATACTGGCCAAGATATTGTTATAAATTCAAATGCACTAGAATCTCATTATTACTCTGAATGTTATATAGGAGTAATTGATGAATTTCATAACTTGAAGATTCAAGTTAAAGAAAATACTACACAACCTATTGAACCCATTGAACCCATTGATATTTTTACTAAAATTGTTGAAAATGAAAATATTGTAACCAAGCATTTCAAGTTATTTCCTAATAATTATTTTGGAATTTCTTTGGTGAATAACGTAGTGAATAACGAGGTTTCTAACGAACCTTCCATAATTAGCGATAGTGAAGAAACAACATATACCAAATTGGGAATCGCTAGTGCATTAAGTAATGAAAATGAAACTAATTGGCATTGCCCTATTATTAAAATATGGTTAAGTGGAATATATAATATAAAAGAAAAAAATCAATATGGAGATTTTCCTGCTTCATTTACATACAAGGAACTTCTTGGATTGTTTAATATAGAATATTCAGTTAAATTTACAAATGCTAATGAACATACCATAATTTATAATGTTAATAATTCTGATTGTACAATAGATGACAAATCTGTAACAGTAGAAAATAATACATTTATTAAAGATGGCTATACATATTTTTTAGATATACAAAAATGTGAAGTAAGTTATGGAATATTATATACTGGATATCCAATAATTGTAAATTTAGCAGAATATAAAGTATATAGATATAGCAATGCCATTACTATTAATGATTACGCAATAGATAATGATATGTTGTTGAAAATTTTAACAATATCTACTGATGATAATGGTAATAGTAGTTTTGTTTTAGGAAATTCAACATATTACATAGATAATTCTAATACTATTTTATCATCAACTAAATTCATTTCAATAGATAATAACAATCAATTTTCCATAGGTACAACAACATATGGAATAGAATCTGATAGGAATATATTAGTAAATGGTTCTGGTTTAACTGGTTTAACAGCTAATATAACCAAAGAAAATTCCAAATATGTTTTTTCTATTAATGACAATCATTATACCATAGAATTAGAAGAAAATATAATACAGAATTTAATAAAGAATGTAGAAGATAATATTCCTTTAACCGAATTGCCTGATTCAAATCATTCTAGAGTAGGAGTATTGAAAGCATATTCTGTAAGAATTAATGGCATTGATTATCAGCTTGAATTTACTGGTGGTTCTGATGATGATTCTGAAATCATACCATATTTTGCTCGTTTAGTACCTGAAATTGGACAAGAAACTGATACTTGGTCGTATATTGGTCCAGAAACTGATAGCAATGACGATATGATTGGACGTATCGAGCCAAGCGTAAAATACAGATTTAACTTAAATGGAACATTTTATTATACCATATATGATAAAGACTCCAATACTGGTATTTGCACATCTCCAGATACTAAAGAAATAACAGTAACAGATAATAATGTTTTTTATGATGAAAATATCAAAGGCATTATTAGATTAGATGATTCAATAGTTAATTATTATAATACTTTACCAATTAATCAGAATAAATTTACAATAGATGAAACTACATATGAAATAGTAGTAACCAATAATATAATTGGAACAAACATAATAAAAAAGATAGATAATTATTGGACTATTGATAACATACAATATTTCGATACTGAAATTTCTAATACTAGATATATAGCTACTGTAATAGACAATATAACAGGAGATTCATTTACAATAGGAGATATTACTTATTACCTGTATAATAATGTTATATATACGTCTAAAGTTGACTATGATATTAATAAAAATAACAATACTGTTACAATTAATAATATTGAATATAAAATAATAAACAATAACTTATATAGGTCTTATGGTATTAATTCAATACATAATAAAAAATTTACAATAACATATATAAATGATAATAGCAGTTTAAAATACAATAATAATTCAGTAATAGTATTTGATAAGCAATACAATACAACTTTTGAAGCTGAACTTAATAAAATTAATATTCCAGTATATGTAGCGCATACAACCGAGCAAAATTATATTTTTTATGAAGGATTTGTTCCATATGAAAATATAGTAGATACATCTACTGTAATTACATCAATTTCTTCTAGGTATGCTGAAAATATATTGCCTTATAATGAGGAAAAACCAACATACCTGTTTATTCAAACAGGAAATACATATGTTGACGAGAATAGTTGTACTCTAGCAAGATGCAATACTTATGTTCTTAACAGCGATTTAAGTTGGAAGTTACTAACGAATGAAACAAGTGAAAATAAATGCGCCAACAATATTATTTTTACTCCAAATTTTACTCTTCCAATAGCGCAATTTAAAAAAGGTGATTGTTATTATATATACAGTAATCATACACAAACCAGTAACAAATTAAAATATTATTCTGGTTATTATATGTGCGTCAACCCTGAAGCTAATTCACTTACTGGCAAATTTGTACGATTGTGGACAATAGATGACGAAAATATATATAATTACAAGAAATTTTATAAAATAGATACACATAATTATATCATAGTTGGAATAGAAAACGAAAATTACATATTTGCCTATGATTTTGATGGAGAAAATTTATCAGAAGCACAATTATATTTGCCAAATATTCAAATAATTGAAACTAAACCTGATACTACTTCATATAGAATGGTATCTTGTGGAGGTTCTGCTCTTGATGTATTGAGTTATAATAATACTAAAACAGTGAAAAGCAATATATATCTAACTGTTAAATTTAACAACAGCACATATTATATAACAGATACAGTAGGCACAATTCCAATTGTATTGACTTCATTATACAATATGGATTTATCCAGAACAGATATATTTGTAACAAAGCCTATTTCTATGCTGTATGATAAGCCAGAAAACAGGGAAACTATAAATGCCTTGCCATTATCTAATGAACTTGAATCAACTGATAATGGATTTGGTGGCTTGTCTGTATTACAAAATAATGATGAAGTCTTTGATTATTCCATATTTGATTATGATGTTATAACAACACAAGAAAATGATGAAATTTCATATAGCATATATCCAGGAATTGAAACAAAGGGGCTTTTAAAAAACAGTCTTAAAGTTGATGCCTTGTGCTATAACTTTACTTTATCTAATATTTTTGATAACAATAACAATAATTTCTTCAGTTTTAATAAAAACCAGATATTGTATAGGCAGTGCGATAAAAATGGTCCAGATATAACAGATATATATCACGACCCATATTATAATATTACAGCGTATGAACACGTTAAGGAAAATAATACAACTGAAATCAGAGTTGCCTTATTTGATGAAACTGGACATTTCAATATGCCAGAATTTTTTACAAACCTTGAAAACGCTGTTCCATCAATAGGTACATATACGAATGTAACGAATGAAACATATTCCATTGTAGATATGATAGCATTTAAAGCTTATAATAAGCCTATCATTATAGGATTGTTCAATTCAAGCAAGATACTTCTCTTTTATGGAGCAAATGTATTCAATAACAAGACGAAATTTTATCAAGGAATTATGCCTAAAGATGCAGAAGGAAATGAAAATCGTGACGCAGATTTTAATATCCCATATAGTGCTTCTGAATACATACAGGAAAATTACAAGTATGTTTCATATACAAGCAAGAATTCCAAGTGGCTTGATATTGATATAAATGCTTATAATTATAACAGCGATGAACCATTAGATGAAGGAGATTATACTGGCTTCAATAACATATTTGTTCACGCAAAGCACAATCAGTTATATCTGTATATTACAACAAAAGCTGGATATGTTCTTTATCGCGAATTGAATCCTCTCCATTCCATAGATTACTTGTCAATGATACCTAAAGGATATGGAACTATGGGAGTTGATTTTAATTCTTCAGAAAATCCAAACCAATTCATATGTAATAATGCTACTGAAAACAATAAGCCCAAGGCGTATGAATTTAAAACGATTGTTAAGAACATAGACAATACTGGATTTTCTAACATAAACGCAGAAAAATATGAACCATTAATTTCCTTGCTATGTGATACATATAGGCAAAAAGAAAACAGTCAACCTCCAATTACGCAAGAAGAAAACAGTCAACCTCCAATTGAATGTACTTCACTTATAAAGCCTTTTATGAATGATGACAATAAAAAATGGAGAGTATTGCTTCCATCAGAATTATTCATATTGGAAAATGATTTAGAAAACATAAACATATCTACAATAAAGTCCAATATTTGGGATGTTTACGAAGAAACTAATAGCGAAGAATATGGAAACATTATACACAGGAATATCATTCTATTAACTGGATATACCACAAATTCAGAAAGCAGTAAGAAAAGCAGGGTTTCAATCATAAATTGCGATAATGGGTCAATGTATAATCCTAGCGCAAACATAAACATAACTAATGTGAACTTTGAAAAAACATATGCCTCCAATAACTTAAACAAAAATGTTATTAAATTCTCATTCAGAGATGCGCAATCTAAATTCAAGGATATAATAACGCATTCGGAATTGGTAATAAATGAAGTTGGAACAGTGACAAATATCATTTTATTGTGTAAGTCTGGAAGGATTATTGCTTCAAAGAACATTGTATATACAGACGATACCAATGAATGGATTTACAATGTTACTTGGAAGGAAGATATTGAAAATATCGTTGTGGATTTATTAAAAGACGAAGATTTAATCAATAGTTTTGAATGGTTGGCTACTAAATCTACAACAGATGGGAGATTTTACGCAACAGGAAAGTATGGAATAATCATTGAATCTGATGACTGCCTTAATTTCACTGGAAGGATAGGTGAAACAGACATAACTCATATTCAATATAATGAAGATACAGACAGTCTTGATGAATATTCTTTAGACTATACAAATCCAGATGCGGAAGATGAATCTGACACAATAACTCCTGATGAAGAAATAGCTGATTATTACAATGGGGAATTTGAAAATATTAATGTAAGCCCAGAATATGATGAAAATGAAAATGAAAATAGAAATGATATGTTGATTCAACCTGATGCCTTATATGTTGATGACATATCAGTATATCCATTGTATCCTAAAAATTTAGCTAATAATTCATATGTAAGAATGATTCCTACAATTTATGAATTGTGTGGATTGATTGATGGTATTAATCAGTATTATGACAGCAATAAAAAATATTTTTCAACATTGCAGCTATATGAAGCAAATAAAAAATCATATTTGGTGGATGCAAATGGGAAACTTATAAATGGAAACAACTACAATATTGTGAAATATGAAAATGTAGCTAACAGTATTGTCAAATATTGGAAATACAATACAGTAACGAATAGATTTGACGATGTCACTGAAAATGTAACTCTTGGATATATAATTCCAGAAGATTATGTCAATATTGCCTTGAAAAAAGATGTTGTATACAAGTTCAAGAAACAATACACATCAGGAAAAAAGAAAAAAACAAAGACATATAAGTTCAAGTATAATCACGAAAATGATTATTTCTTGGAAGCAAAGCATAAAGGCACGAAAACAGCAGAAAATAAGAAAGCACTGAAAAAGATGTTCAAGGATTTCAAGGTGGAGCATAAGAATATGGCACAGGGTACTAGCGTTACTAGTGGTGACACAACTACGCACTATCTTGGATATAAGGATATAAAGAAAATTGAAACAGCATTTACTATTATTGAGGGCAAGAAATATATAAAAATATATCCAACATATCAATATTATCTAAACGAACTGGATAATGGATTAATAGGCATAAAAAAATTCAACCCAGCAACATCAGAGTATGATAATATAGTGACGTATGATAACTATCAGAATAATAGCTATGATGATAAAACATCTAACTTGAAAGCCACCACTGTACCTGTAATAACAATTGATATGGATGAAAATGGAAATACTGTAAGAACAGAAACATCTGTTGCAATAGTAAAAACTCCATCTACTAGTACTAACGTTACAACATACACTATCACAATCAAAAAATCCAGTATTAGTGGAAATAACAGCAACACAAGCATAACAAAAACTGTTATTACTAAAACTGAAAATTTATTAACTGGAAATATTATAATTGAAACTACTAAAAATGGCAGTACCAATACAGCAACAAAAAATTATAATTTGTATGATAAATATGTTTTACAAACACCCAAGACAATTGTTGTCAGGGTACTAGATGTTTTAGGAAAAAGCAGTTTGGAATTTAAAAATAAGCTTTTGACTTATGATTTTGAAAATATAACTATCACATCTGATGTGCTGCAATATTTTACATACACTGAAAATGTAAAGATATTGAACAATAATTATTCATATCTTGTAAGCTATTATATAAATGAATTTCTTCAGGCAGACAGAAAAAATAGTGGAAGCAATATTTCCGCATTGTTTAAAATATTGCCAGAACAAATTGTAGAAAATAATTACATAATAAATTTCAATACCATATATAAGGCATTAGAGGATATAATAGAGTTTAGAAGCTTTGATTTAAATACAAGCACTAGTACATATGGCCAGGAAACAGCATCTTCCGAAACAGAGGAAGCGCAGGAACAGCAGCCAAAGAAATTGACTTTGATAACATATTCAAAAAGCAAGGCTGATGTGCCATATGGATTTTTAGATTTAATAAGATTTGTAAGGACATATAAGGCGATTTATTCAGAAGCAAGCCAATACCTAGGATTGATAGGAACAATCATATCAGCCAAGAAAGAAACGGCAACATCTAATGGCAACAGCCTGATTGAATCGTATCAAGCATTGGATATTGATGGATTAGCACTTTATTCAAAAAAGACTTCATTAGCATATAAAATATATAAGAAAGCACTGGAAATAAGGGATAATTCAAAATATGCTGGAAAAAATGATTGTGATGACATATACTTGAACAAGATTGCTCAATCATTGGCATTGCAATATGGAAATTATTTCAATAGGATAAGATGGACATTGTGGACCATACAGACATTTAGAAATCATTATCAAAAATTATCAAGAGGTTATTAATAGCAATGGAAGTTATAATATCATTATCTGGCTTGGATGTGCAATTAATGCTATCTTCAAGCAAAATCAATAGGGCTATGGCTCTACTGAATAAGAAGCCAATACTGGGATATATTCTAGACGAATTATATTCATACAGTGATTTCATAGGGAAAATATACATTGTGGGAAATAATTTGGAAGAAGTTGAAAATTTCTTCAAGTTTGACTATAAGGATGAGTTTTTCAAGACAAAAATAGTTTGCCTGAAAAATGAAGATTCTTTTGGATTTGCCACTGATTTTTATTCAGCTATTGAATATATGGCAGACAATCAGAATGTGACAGAGGCAGAAGTATTGCTTTGGAGGGGAAATGAACTATTAAGAAAAACTAAAGTGTTCACTGATTACAGCATAGGTTCGTTTCAATGCTATGATAAGGGCAGGAAAATAAATGTTTATAAGATGGTAAAATTTCCCCATATAGTGAATAATTTACTGTATCTGAAGGAAAATAATTCATTGGATATGGAAACATTCTTGAATAGGTACCAAGAATGGGATACAATGAAAAAACTCGATTACGATTTTGAATATGTAAAACTGGATAATGATATTGATTTCTATAACGCCGAATGCGAGTTTATAAACAACGATTCTCACAAAAACCATTATGTATCGGTTGACTTGCGTGACCAAACGATAGAATTTTTAAACAAGTATTCAAATATAAATTTTTCAAGAAAATGCTACGATATATGTAGAAATATCCAATGGGACTTGTGGTCTGAATATAATTTTCTTGAACACGCGAACAGCGAGCAAATGGCTTATTTGCCATATCCTATCAATAGAAGCATTGATATGCGTGGTGAATATTGTGACAGGGTGAAATTGAGATGGATTCCCGATGCTTCGTTAAAATACACTATGCTTTATCAGACAATAAGCCAGGAATTGTGGAAGAATATTTTTGATAAGGTTTGCTACATACTCAGTTCAAAATTCCATAAGAAAGAGGATTCTCCAGCATTCAGAATAGACAAGCCAATAATTGAAGATTGGATACGCAAGCTGTTGCATAATGCTAAATGTGCCATTCCTCCTGTACTGGGAAAACGCAAGGAAATTTACTTTTGGATGGAGTTGTATGACAAATTTGAAGCAGATTTGCGTAAGTACATAAATTATGATACATTGTTTTATAATGGAATTGAAAACAGGTTGGTGTTTGGAGATTTGTCACTTGAACATATAAAATGTAACCTATCCAATGGGGATATTCATTTTGTTTCTCCATTATATAGGACTAGGAAAATAGTATCTCCAATGGAAGATTATTCTTCAATGCTTACAGATACATATTGCCTCTACTCGCTGTTTGAATGTGGAAAATACATAGATTACGGGAAGAATGGGGTAGATATGCCAGACTATATTGGCGATTCTGCAGAAAACATTACCAGTGCCATATCCAATAATATATCTGATATTGAATTGATGAAGGAATATTCATTATTCCTATCATTAATGAAATTTTTCGATATTCCTGACGATAATAAGATGGCATTTTTTAATTTCCTTAATTTCAGGGTGAGGGAGATACTGAATGGCTGATGAAATAGAATTATTGCCCGATGCAATGGTGGATAAGAACACATCGTATAATGGCAATCCACTATTGAAAAGGGAACATAGCCAAGTTGCGTTAACACAGGAACATTTGGAAGAACTAAAAAAATGTATGGATGACCCGATATATTTTGCTGAAAGATATATGAAAATTGTCCACGTTGACAAGGGATTAATACCTATACAGCTATACGATTATCAAAAAAAGATGATACGGGCGATGAATGACAATCGTTTTTCAATCGTGCTATCTTGCAGACAGTCTGGAAAATGCGTTACAGGTGATACGCTATTGACAGTTCAAAATGATGAAATAAATGATGGCTTGCCATTTAAGATAACAATCAAGGAATTAATGGAGAAATATGGAGAGGATGGAGAAGCTTTATAGCGAATTGGTTTATGGAATACTAGCAGGGATTATGATAGGGATTGGTGGTTGTGGATTATTGGCAATGCCAATTCCAGTTTTAGGAAGCGTATTTTTCGCGTTTGGATTAATGACAATTATTGCGTTCAAATTCAGATTATACACAGGACTAATAGGATATTATTGTGACAAGGGAAATGATACCATCATATCTTTTGTGATACTAGGAAACTTATTGGGAACTGCCTTTGTTGGAATAGTAGTATCCAGTTATCTTCCTGTTTTAGCAGATAAGGCTACTGCCATCATATTGGCTAAAGAAACAATGATTATGAAATTTGAGGTGATGAAAATCATTACTCTTGGATTTATGTGTGGCATATTGATGCAGATAGCAGTATCAGTATGGAAGCACGATGAAATAAAAACCGACTTCCAAAGGAGTTTCATTACTATTTTAGCAGTGGCCATATTCATATTGTCTGGATTTGAACACTCGATAGCTGATATGTTTTATCTGTTTGCTTCCAGTACAAAAATTCCATTACTGAACAAATTTGGGTTTATATGCCTTGTTTTAATAGGAAATGGACTTGGTGGATTGTTCACTCGCAAGGCATATACCTTAAGGGATGTGTTATTGCGATGATATTAGTTACTGGTGCCGCTGGGTTTATTGGATTTCATTTATGTAAAAAATTGTTAAGAGAAGGTACTGATTCTATTGTGGGATTGGATAACATATCCGATTACTATTCAGATAAATTGAAAAAAGACAGGATTGACATACTTAATAAAAATCCTAATTTTAATTTCAAAAAAATGAGCATATCTGATGATTTAAATGAATTATTTTCCAATAATCAAATTGAAACTATTGTACATTTAGCTGCGCAGCCTGGAGTAAGGCACTCAAT
>ODAJ011795987.1_pt1 | contig 12490 bp, 14 predicted proteins | sample 1539241 | NCBI WGS metagenome assembly ODAJ01 (sample SAMN02144231, study PRJEB22623) | gut metagenome | biome: sheep rumen | host: Ovis aries | place: New Zealand | reverse complement strand
TGGTGGGGCGGAGAATATCGTCCTTTAGACGAGCTTATTGCAGAAATGGATGAGGTAAAACAGAAAAGTAAATAGGCAAATTCAAATTTGTTGGGCTGATGTGTTAGTAAGTTATATCGGAAGATAAGGGGATAGAAGATGGAGAGAAAATACTATCAGGATATTGGATATAAACCGTTTATATTTTATGTGATATTCGGCGTTTCGGGTGAAGATTTGGAGGTGTCTCAAAAAAAACACAAGGTGAATGAACTTCCTGAAGGGCTGGATATACGCACATTCACAAGAGAGGCTCAAGGTGAGTGGATAGATGGATGGTTTACAGGAATATATGGTTCTGTAATAAAAGAATCAAGTGACTCTCTCTATGAAAGCTGCAGAAAAGCGGAAGTATGCACAGTTTTGCAGGGGGAAATAAAAGATGACAGTACCCTGAACTATATGAGAAATGTCATTGGCATAGTAGAGGCATTTATTGATAAAGGCGCACTTGGAATACTGGATCCACAGGTTATTAAGCTATATTCACCCACACAGTGGACAGAGAGATTCTTTAATAAAGAGGTTAATGCCCAGAACCATGTAATGATATTTAATTCAAAGACGGATGACGGATGCTGGCTACATACCAGAGGTATGGCGGAATTTGGAAGGCCGGATATTGGAATCGAAAATGTTCCAGAAGAAAAGATACATGATTATGAACAACTGATCAATCAGATGATCTTTTATGGTGGGCAAGGGGTTTTCTTTAATAAGGATACGCGACTTCATATTTCTGCCGATAAATCATTTGTTATCCATCCGGAATTTGTGAATGATTTTGAAAATGAAGACTACAACAATGCCTATTATAATGTGATGGTAATAGAAGAAGAGTAATTATGGAAGGGGTTGTAAATATTTATTTTCAATCGTATAAATGTCTAGAAGCAAGGAGGTTTATTATTTGATTAAAATAGAATTATTATCAGAAAAGAATTTCTCTATAAATTCATTGGATTCATATAACAGAAAACAAGATGTAAATAAGGTATATCGCAGAATTGACGGGGAATATATATTGATTGAATGCAAATATACCGAAGATTGGGATCTAAATAAAAAACGTTCAGTAGCCAAGCAAATAAGCAGTGATGAATATATTACATACATTGCATTAGATAATGATAGAGTTGTTGGTTTTATAGGACTATTAAAACAGCTAAAAGGTCGATATATGATTCTTGATATGATGCAGGTATCTTCTGAATGTAGAGGTCTAGGCATCGGCAGACGATTATTTGAAGTAGGAAAAAATGAAGCAAGAAAAAATGGTGCGGAAGCTTTGTACATATCTGCTTGCTCTTCAGAGGAGACGATTGCGTTTTACAGAGTGATGGGGAGTGATTTGACAGTTAACCCAATAAAAGAAATTGCTGAAGAAGAACCATTTGACCTTCAGATGATGTGCCCTGTGTAAGATTAATTACAGTAAAACTGATTAATACAAATCGGTGTTTGTGAAGTGTTTCCACATTTTGGAAGGACACCACAGTTTAAGATTAATGAGGTTGAAGACGGAAAAGTAAAGACTTTACAGGTGATTGATACAAGAGAAACAGAGCATGGTGGATGTCATTAATGAGAGGAACGAAAATATATGACAAATGATTTTATATTAAGAGAGGCACATTTAGAAGATGCTGTAAGATTGGTGGAGATATACTCATATTATGTACTAAATACTGCAGTTTCATTTGAATATACAGTACCAACAATTGAAGAATTTGAAGATAGAATAAGCAAAATTGTTGAAAAATATCCTTATCTGGTATGTGAAGTAAACAATAAAATTGTTGGCTATGCATATGCGAGTGCATACAGTGTTCGAGATGCATATGCTTGGACTGTTACGACTTCAATATATCTAGATAAGGATTATAGAAGACAAGGGATAGGTACTGCTCTTTATGAAAAATTGGAAAACAGACTTCGTGAGCAGGGGATAGTGAACATATTGGCTGGTGCGGCATATTGTGAAAAGGAAGATGAGTATTTGTCTCATGACAGCTTCAAATTCCATTCAAAGATGGGATTTACTAAGGTTGCACACATGGACTCTATCGGAAAAAAGTTTGACAGATGGTATGATCTTTTGTGGATGCAAAAGAAACTTTAACATACTATAGTGGAGAAGATGAATTTATTAGTTAGGATGATAGGAGTTTTATAATGAGTTCAGAAGAGAAAAAGCACAAGAGAAGGGTACATTATTCTGGAAAGTATCCTAAGAAGTTTGAAGAAAAATATAAGGAACATAGTCCTGAAAAATATAAGGATATTGTTGATCATGTTATAGCTAAAGGATCCACACCGGCAGGTATGCATATATCTATTATGGTTCGAGAAATTTTGGATTTTCTTCAGATTAAACCGGGGCAGAGAGGATTGGATTGTACTCTTGGTTATGGTGGACACACAAGAAAGATGCTTGAGTGCCTGCAGGGAGAAGGATGTATCTATGGATTAGATGTGGATCCTATCGAGTCAGAGAAAACGGTGGCAAGGCTAAGGAATTCTGGATATGGTGAAGATTCCTTTAAGTTCAGACTAATCAACTTTGCAAATATAGATAAGGTATCTGAAGAAGCGGGCAAGTTTGATTTTGTCCTCGCAGACCTGGGAGTGTCATCTATGCAGATAGATAATCCGGAGAGAGGTTTCTCATACAAGATTGATGGACCGTTAGATTTGAGATTGGATCCTGAACATGGTGAATCGGCAGCTGAAAGATTACGTAATGTAACCAAAGATGAATTTATCGGTATGCTTATAGAGAATTCTGATGAGCCATATGCCGAGGAGATAGCGAATAAGGTGTTTAGTCTTATGAAGAAGGGTAATCCTATGAATACAACCACCGAACTTAGACATGCCATAGAAGATGCACTGTGGAAACTTCCGAAGGATGAGAAAAATCAGGCAGTAAAGAAGAGTTGTGCTAGAGTATTTCAAGCTCTTAGAATAGATGTTAATAGTGAGTTTGAAGTATTATATTCATTCCTTGAAAAACTACCGAATGTACTTGAGTCTGGCGGAAGAGTTGCAATACTTACATTTCACTCAGGTGAAGACCGTCTCGTTAAGAAAGCATTTAAGAAACTCTATAAAGAAGGTTCCTTTAGTGATATCTCTACGGATGTTATTAGACCTTCGGCAGAGGAATGTCATATCAATCCTAGAAGTAAATCTACAAAGATGAGGTGGGCAATTAAAGCATAACCATATTAAATAGTCCATTTATAAGGCTGTACCAGAGAGTGGGTTGAATGGATAGTGCTTAAGGCTAAAATTCCTAGAAGTTCTGCTGGGAAATGCACTTGGTGCAGAGTAGACAAATTTATATATATGAGTACTTTTAGATTAATTGATGAATTTATCAATGGTGGAGAATCAGGTAAAAGACGTATTATTATTATTGGATAGAGAGTCTTTTCAAAAGCCAGAATAATTTGCAAAGAAGTTAGGAATAAATGATTGAGAAAAAAATGAAATGATGAGGTTATATTTATGCAGGATCAATTTTCTAGAACACAGTTATTACTTGGAAAAGATAATATGGACATTTTGAAAAAAAGCAGAGTGGCTATATTTGGAGTAGGTGGTGTTGGTGGTTATACAGTAGAAGCACTTGCAAGGAGTGGAGTTGGTACATTTGATTTAATTGATGATGATAGAGTTTGTCTTACCAATGTAAACAGACAGATTATTGCAACTGTAAAAACAGTAGGACAGTATAAGGTCGATGTTGCAAAAGAAAGAATACTTTCTATTAATCCTAAAGCTGTGGTTAATACATATAAGACATTTTATCTTCCAGAAACAGCAAATCAGTTTGACTTTAAAGATTATGATTATGTTGTTGATGCTATTGATACTGTCACAGGTAAAATACAGTTAGTTTTAGCAGCGCAAGAAGCAGGTGTACCGATTATAAGTTCTATGGGAGCAGGTAACAAATTAGATGCTACAGCATTTGAAGTTGCAGATATTTATAAAACATCGATTTGTCCTCTTGCTAAGGTTATGAGAAGAGAATTGAAAAAACGAGGTGTTAAAAAACTTAAGGTCGTTTATTCAAAAGAAAAGGCAATGACTCCTATAGATGATCCAACTATAAGTTGTAGAACTAATTGCATATGTCCACCGGATGCAGCAAGAACTTGTCTTGAAAGAAGACAGATTCCTGGAAGCATATCATTTGTTCCTTCTGTTGTTGGACTTATTATAGGTGGTGAGGTTATAAAGGATCTTACTGGATTGAATTAGAATTATATAAAATGAAAAAATAAATAAAAATGACAGAGGCATATCAAGATAAACCTCTGCCATTTTTATTTATTATCTTATTTTATCTGGATGAAGTTCGTAATAATGTTTTTTATCTTCATACATGCGTTCATCTGCTATTCTAAGTGCATCTTTAATGTTTCTATTATCCTCTGTGAAACTAGAACCAATTGAAAAGCAAACACCGTATCTTTCAGAAACTACGCTTAAATCTTCAACATCCTGTCGTATTTTTTCTTCATTGATGTTAGTAAGAATAACTGTAAATTCGTCACCACCTGCACGAAAGATATTTTTGGTATTAAATACTTCTTCAAGCGCGCGTGCGGCGTTTTTTAAAAGATTATCTCCAGCTGTATGACCTTGTTGGTCGTTAACTGTTTTAAGACCATTAAGATCTGTGAAAATAACACCGACGGAGGTAATGTTTGTATCTTCGGTATATATTTTATCGATAAGATTATTCATTTCATTACGATTCATAACACCAGTAAGCATATCTTTTGAACTGAGAATTTTTAGCCTGTCCATAAGAAGATAGCTATTAATTTCTGAACCAAGAATAAATGTTGTTGTTTCAAGAGTTTCTTTTATCTTTGGTGCTTTCTCAGGATCAAAGTTTATAGCCCATATGTAACCTAAAAGTTCTTCACCAAATTTTAGTGGAAAGAGAACTATTCTTTTAACGCGAGCAGCTGAGAGTGATTCGTACCATATTGGACTACGCTCTTTAACAACATCCATATCCTGATCATTTTTAGCAATAACACAGTTGCTTCCAGCTATTACATCTTTCCAAGTCTCTGTAATATCATAAAACTTATCATCAAGGTAGTTCTCCATTGGAATAAGATCCGTGTTGTCAGAAAATGATTCACAAAGAACAGAACATTTTCTTTCAAAGTGATCTAGTAAAAGTATACAGCAGTGTTCAGCATCGCAGAGTTCTCGTATGTCTTTAATTACTTCAGCCATGGAAGACTTAAAGTCTTTTCCAATACGAAGTTTTAGACTGGTTTCAAGAACCGCAGTTGCTATATCTGTAGAAATATTGGATAATCGTTTTGAATCTGCTTCAAAGTTAATCTCCATAGTATATGTACAATATTTAAGATTTCCTTCTTCGTATGCAACTGGGAGAAATGTCATATTAAATAATACTCCTGGCATTCTATCAGGCTTTACATATGAGTGAAGACATTTTCTTTCTACAGCAGCCCTGTAACTGTAATCTTCAAAATTTAAATCACGTGTTAGATAATTTGTATATTCCGAATTTGGAATAAATTTTTTAACTAGCATTTCTACACCTGGTGCAGGATTTTCAATAGATGAAATATATGCATCATTTCCGTCAACTATACGAATTTTACCATATCGACCATCTCCTAGGTCTTCAACAGAAATAACGCAGGTCATGGCACCAAAGCCATTACAAAATTGTCTAAAATCCATATATATACTCCTCCGCTTTTTGTAATAAATAAAAACAAAATATACCTAAAAGTATTTTATCATACAATAAAGATAAAAAAAACAAATTTAAGCCATTTTTTTGGAAAAAAATAGTAAAATTGCCAAAAAACCTTTAAAAAAAACTATTTTTATAGTACAATATTACTATATGTTAATTATAAAATAATGAGGGGTTTACAGGGGAGGTGAGTAGTTTGAATTACGGACCAGTTGTTGAACACATGAAAAAGATTGCTAGTGTTCTATCAGTAAAAATAAATAGTGATGGTTCATGTGGGGATATATGTTTAGAAGCTGCTAATGATCTTTATTTAAAATCAGTAAATGTGTCACGTGAAGATTTTAGACCTGGAAAACCTTATACTAACTACATTCCAAAAGATTTGAATTTTGAGGCTATGAGTTATAGATGTGTGTTAGAACAAAGAATGATTCATTCGTATGTAAATGCAGAATTCTATAATGCATGGATGGAATTGTATCTTATGCCAATGGATTCTGAAGATGTTGATAAAAAGTATTTTATGTTTTCGTATGATATGTCACCTAAGGTTGATGCTAATGTACTTGCGGATATTTCTCCTGATATAGCATCAAGAGTTATTAGAACTACGTTAAAACTTAGAGAAACTGATGATTTTAAAAAATCAATCAGAGGCATAATGGATGATATAAGAGCTGATTGCGAAGCTAATAGAGGGTGTATTCTTTTAACTGATTTTAAAGCAAGAACTTGTTCAGTGTTATGTGATAGTCTTTCTCCTGATGAACATACACTTGATATGGCGTCATATATAGATGAAGGTGGTTATTTAAGAAATCCAGCAGAAGATCATAGTATGGAAGATGATAATTCTGATATTGCTTTTTTCGATATTGTGGAAACCTGGGCAGACTTGATTGCTGGCAGTAATTGCTATATAGTTCATGATGCAGATGAACTTGAAAAGATGAAAGATATAAGTCCTATTTGGTATACATCATTAAAGTATGCTGGAGTATATAATCTTGTTATTTATCCACTTAAAGCTAATGGAGAAATAATAGGTTATATTTGGGTTACTAATTTTAATAGCGATAATACATTAAATATTAAGGCTATTCTAGAAGTTACTTCATTTATTTTAGCAGCAGAAATTTCGAATTATCAACTTTTTAGAAAACTGAAAATACTTAGTGATACAGATCTTCTTACAGGACTTTTAAATCGTAATGCCATGAACAATCGAATTGCTGATATAGTAAGTGGAGATAGTTCGTTTAATGGGGAATATGGTGTTGCATTTGTAGATTTGAATGGTCTTAAGGCTGTAAATGATAAAGAAGGTCATATTGCAGGAGATAACTTACTTAAAGCTGCGGCAAGCGTCCTTAGAGATACATTTATGGAGAATGAAATATACAGGGTAGGTGGAGATGAATTTCTTGTTTTAGTAGTTGGAAAAACTGAGCAAGATTTCAATAATTTAGTCGATGACTTAAGAGATGTATGCGAAAAATCCGATACGGTTAAAGTTGCGGTAGGAAGTTATTTCGGAAATTCCAATGTAGATATTAGAGAAGCAATGCATATTGCAGATGAAAGGATGTATAAAGATAAAGAAGAGTATTATAAAAAGTATCCTGAATTAAAGTATAGAAATAGTAAGTAATGTAAAGCGAGATAAAACGTATTTAGTTTATCTCGCTTTTTAGTTAGAAAATAGAAATAAACTGTAAATAAAAAGTTATCTTGTGATATAATAGAGAAGTTGTATATGCAACGATAGAATATGAAAGGAAATATATAAAGAGGAAAATGAATCAGAAGGATTATAAGGAAAAGCGAAGGAAAAGAAGAGTTTTTAGTACTTTTCAAATTATCATTTTAAGCTTTATGGTATTAATTCTTGTAGGTACAGCATTATTGATGCTTCCAATTTCGTCAAGAAGTGGTCAAGTAACACCTGCTTCAGAAGCTATGTTTACAGCAGTTTCTGCCACTTGTGTTACAGGATTAATTGTGCATGATACAGCTACATACTGGTCAGTATTTGGTCAGACTGTAATTCTTATTATGATACAGATAGGTGGATTAGGTGTTATTACTATTGGTCTTGCAATTCTTAGAGTATCAGGAAGAAAGATAGGATTGTGGCAAAGAAGTACTATGCAGGAATCTATATCAGCTCCAAAGGTTGGTGGAATAATTAGATTTATAGGTTTTATGATTAAAGGAACTTTAATTATAGAAGCTATTGGTGCATTATTATTAACCCCGGTTTTTTGTAAAGATTTCGGATTCTTTAAGGGATTATGGTATGCAGTATTTCACAGTGTTTCAGCATTTTGTAATGGTGGATTTGATTTAATGGGGGTTAGGGAAAAGTTCTCCTCATTAACTTCATATAGCGCAAATATTTATGTGAATATAATTATAATGTTGCTTATAGTATTTGGAGGTATAGGATTCTTAGTATGGAGCGATGTTGTAAATTATAAGTTTAGGTTTAGAAAGTATTCATTGCAAAGTAAAGTAGTAATAGTTACATCATTGGTATTAATTATTCTTCCAGCTATTTATTTTTATTTATATGAATATAGTGATTTGGCATCGAAGGAAAGAATTATTAGTTCTATGTTCCAATCTGTTACAGCAAGAACGGCGGGATTTAATTCTCAGGATTTAGCGCAAATGGATTCGTCAGGAACTGTTATTATGATTATTTTGATGATAATAGGTGGTTCACCAGGTTCTACAGCGGGCGGTATGAAAACTACAACATTTGCTGTACTATTCTTATCAGCAATTGCAGTATTTCGTAGAAAGAATGATGTTCAGTGTTTTAAGAGAAGAATATCAGATGAAGCAGTGCGTGATGCCGGAGCAATTTTATTTATTTATCTTTTGTTATTCTTAGTCAGTGCCATTGCTATTAGTAGAATAGAAAGCATGCCATTGCTTACTTGTTTATTTGAAACAGGATCAGCAATCGGTACAGTAGGTGTAACACTTGGAATTACAACTAAGTTATCTTTAGTTTCGAGAATTATAATAATGTTGCTTATGTTCTTTGGAAGAGTTGGAGGATTGACATTGATTTATGCTGCAATACCTTCATCAGATATCCAAAATTCACGTATGCCACTTGAGAATATATCAGTAGGATAAGGAGTTAAATATGAAATCAGTTTTAGTAATAGGTGTAGGACAGTTCGGGAGTCATATAGCAAAACGTTTAGAAGAATTACATTGTGAAGTTATGGCAGTTGATAGTCATGAACAGAGTATAAATGAGATATTACCATATGTAACAAATGCAAGAATTGGCGATAGTACAAATATAGAATTTTTAAAATCATTGGGTGTTAGCAATTTTGATGTTTGTGTTGTTGCTTTAGGTGGTTTGTTTCAAACTTCTCTTGAAACAACATCACTTCTTGATGAATTAGGAGCTAAAAAAATCATATCACGTGCAACTAATGATGTTCAGATGAAATTTTTACTTAGAAATGGTGCAGATGAGGTTATATATCCTGAAAAACACATGGCACTTAGAGTTGCAATGAAGTGTGCATCTGATGGAATTGTAGATTTTGTTCAGTTAGATGATAATTATTCTATTTATGAGTTGAAAGTACCTAAGGAATGGGTTGGTAAAACACTTGGAAATATTGATATTCGTAAAAAGTATAAAATTAATATTATCACATTAAAACGTAACAAAGAAGTATTCATTCCTTCAAGAGATACGGAAATAAAGATGGATGATATTGTATTCGCTGTAGGTGAAATAAGAGATATTAAGAAGTGTTTTAAAATATAAATTGATGATTTAGAAGTAGGTTTAATACCTACTTCTTTTTGCGTATATAGAAAAAGAATAACTAAATTATGGAGATATAAGTTTTGAAAAAAAGACGTTTGAATTATAAAAATGACAGTTGAATACCAAAAATGTATGATTTAAAAATTATAGATTGTTAAAAAAATATTTAGATGTATGATATGTGTATAAGATAAATAATAAATAGTTTTTGAAAAAATATTAGAGTATGGAGGATAAAGAAATGGAAAGAAATATTAATGAAGGAATGAAAGTTGTAAACATGAAAAAAGTTACTTCTGTACATGGATTATTTATTGTTGCATTTGCTGTTTTAGCAAATATGATTCAGTTTATTGGAGCTGAAAAAGTTGGTAAGGATGGAGCTAGTATTTATAATGTAAATAGTATGGCTTATTATGCAGGACAGGTTATATTCGTAGTTGCAGTATTAGCTGTAAACATTCATATGCATGCACAGCTTAAGAAGAGTAGATTAGAAGCTGGTGGTTTATCAACGGTTACTATTTTTGCAGAAACAGGCATTATCATGATCATACTTGAATTTATAGCTTCAAGTATAGCAAGAGTTGATGGAACATATTTATATCATCCAACATTTTACTGGCCAGCAATTACAATGATTATTACACTTGTAAATTCATTTATAATTTGTAGAGAAGCAAAAAATGATTTTAGAATTGAAAGTTATGACAAGGTTGTTATTCCTGTACCAAATAATGGACTTCCAAGATTACAGTTAGAGTATTATAAAAACGAATTAAATAATAGATAGTTAAAAAGAAAAAACACTGGTTATCTAAGGTGATAATCAGTGTTTTATATTGTAGTTAAAAATTTAATCATAGTCGTCATCATCATCATCGTCGTAGTCATCATCAGATTCATTTAAAAAATCATCTCTTAATGATGTTTCAAAAATATCGAGTTCACCATCATTGTCATAATCAAATAAATCATCGACAGGTGAATCAGGTCCCCATATACCCATAATACTACCTCCTTGAATAAAAAATTATTCTATGATTTCATATTAACACGAATTATTTATAAATACAATATAATATGTTATAATAAAGACTTAGTACCGAAATGGTATTATGTCTTGAAAGGATGTGCAAAATGGAAATTTGGGATTTATATGACAGAGATGGTAAGAAAACTGGAGAAACATGGGAAAGAAGTTACGGAAGTTTTAGAAGAATTCCTGATGGAAAAAATCATATGGTTGTTGATATTATAATTAAGCATGTTGATGGAACATATTTATTAGCAAAGAGACATCCTGATAAGGACGTATATCCAGGATACTGGGAGGCAAGTGCAGGTGGTTCAGCTGTTTCTGGTGAAGAACAATTAGAAGCTGCTAAAAGAGAAATGTTTGAAGAAACAGTTGAATATAAGTGGGGTGATAGAAATGGACTTATAGATTACATTGATTCTGACTTGGCTATACAGTCTCATAATAATAGATATAAAAAGTATTTTGATGTATTTAATACTTTATATGTTTCTAATTTAGATGGAACATTAATGAAGAATGATAAGAGTATTTCAGAGAAATCGGTTAATATAATTAATGATTTGTTGGAAAAGGGTATTACATTTACTGTTGCGACTGCAAGATCACTTGGAATTGATAAGTACATTGATGAGCGAGAAGTTCCTAAGAAAAAAGCTTATATTAAGAAATTAAGAAAGATTGGATATAAAGGAAAAATAGCATAGGTAGGATAAAATTATTTTTAATCATATTTATAAGGAGTTGGAGTTATGAATAATGAATTTGATGAGGAATATAGTAATGATAATAGGTATTCAGAACAGAAAGAAATCTACAGTTATGAAGGGATGGCTAACAAATTAAGCGAGAAAGTATTTGGTCGTGTTTTTTGGATAGTTATTTTTTCAATAGTGGCGTATCTTATTCAGGTTATGGATATGTTTGTTGAATTGCCATTGTATATTCCATTTGGGGGGTATAATTTGGTATCATACGTGGCTGGATTCGTGTTTTTTGTTATTATGGTAAATTATATAACAAGAGAGTGTTCTGAATTCGTACAACTTGATTATGCTAATGCTGAATCAGTTGTTTTTGGAGGAACAATAGTTATCGTAGCTGTAGTCTTTTTATCTCACGGTTTTCCATGGGTTTTATTATTGTATTTTGGTGGGATAAATATTTTGAATTTAATTACAGATATTAGTTGGCCAATAATTGCATATGTATGTTTGATGGATTATGTAGATACAGCACATGGAAATTAATGTAGAAAAAAGAGATAACCATTATATGTGGTTATCTCTTTTTAGTTTGCGCGCCATGGGCGCGCTCTAACGGGTGCAAGTCCCGAATACGCCCAGATAGTGGGAAGTGTATAGCCGAACAGCGATTGATATGATGAATGATGGTAATGATTGGATCATCATGGTTGGTAGTGAAATGTCTGCTAATAGAGTCATGAGAAATATCTCTCGATTCATTGAGGAGGAACTGGGGCTCAAGATCAACATGACCAAGAGTAAAGTCGATAAACCACAAGGACTTAAATATCTTGGATTCGGATTCTACTTTGATTCAAGAGCATATCAGTTTAAAGCAAGGCCACATGCCAAATCAGTAGCAAAGTTTAAGAAGTGAATGAACTTTGCGATAAACAAAGAAAGACTAACCCGCCTTGGATTAGTCTCAATGTTAGATTACTACACCGAAAGATGTGTTACTTGTTAAGTTGATTGAACCGCCGTATACGGAACCGTAAGTACGGTGGTGTGAGAGGTCGGGAAAATTTATTTAATTTTCCCTCCTACTCGATTATTTTTTTACAGCTTTACTAAATTTACCAACATAT
>ODAJ012161684.1_pt1 | contig 12498 bp, 8 predicted proteins | sample 1539241 | NCBI WGS metagenome assembly ODAJ01 (sample SAMN02144231, study PRJEB22623) | gut metagenome | biome: sheep rumen | host: Ovis aries | place: New Zealand | reverse complement strand
CAAATTCATATACTCATTCTTCGGTGGATTGCAATTGCTTTTCCCTTTGGCCAGCGACCGTTGGTTCCACCGAACATCCGCCGCAACAGGTTATTCTTAACATGCTACAAATATATGAATAAATAATAAGCAAACACGCTTTTTTTGAGTACACAAAGTACACGTTTTTTATAAACGATTGCAAAGCAATAAGTTACAAAGCCATAATTTCGTGTATTTTATCATCGAACATCTTTGTGTTTCCCTCTACATGGAATATCTTACGAAGCAAACGAACCCTTAAATTAACTACGGATTGCTTTTTCATGCTTAAAAGTACGGCAATCTCTGTTGGGATAAAATTGAGCTTTACTAATATGCATAGATTTGTTTCGCGTAAATTCAGATTATTGCAATACTCCGATAGATTGGGAAGGAATTGTGGTAATTATCTATTTACGGTTGCTCGCAATAGTGTCCAGTCACTATCACTGCCACACTTCCCAATGGAAGCCAAGCTGTGCATGCGACAAACTATCTCTGTTTGATATATGTCATTTTCTAAATGCCAATTATTCACATTAAAACCTTCTTCATAAAACCTTGCAAGCAGTTGCTTTAATTTGTCTAATTCTTTTTCTTTTTGAATAACAAGTTCATTGTTACGGTCTAATTGGCAAGCTAATTGCTGCAAATCATTTGATGTATTATTATACTGCCCGAGCAAATCTCGATATTGGCAGTTAAATAGTTTTTGTTCTTCTTTGCGTTTATTGTTTATTCTGTTATAAAAGAAATAAAAGATGCTTGCAATGGCAAAAATGGATACCAAAAGAATCAACATGATGACTTGAAAGCGTTTGGCTTTTAATGCCTGGGTGGCAGCTAAGCGCTGGGCATTTCCGTAATTATACATTGCTTCCATCCTGCTAAGTTGGATAGTTGCCATGTCTTTCAGGGAGGAATCGTTTGCATTACAGTACCGCTCTGCATACTTACACACAGAGTCTGTAATTCCCTTTTTCTCGTATATTTGCAAAAGCGTATGATTTGCAAGTATTTGATTGTTCAGGCTGTTATTATATTTCCTCATCCTACCAATCATAAGAATTGCCGAATCTCCCTTGCCTTCATGCAAAAGCACACGGGACTTGTAATAGTCAAACATGGCATTCTTTTCTAAATCGGCCTTATCCTTGTTTTTCTCAAAAAAAGCGAGCCAGGATAAAGCCTTTTTCCAGTCACCTCTTTCAAGCGCGACATATATTGCAGAAGATATGGCGTATGCAGCCTGTGTGCTGTCTCCATATTCGCAGAAAGCATTAAAGACCCTTTCACTTGTTTCCCTCATGTTGGCAAATTGTCCCAGTTCGTAATAACAGACTGTCTTGTTGCTCTCAATACGCAAAAGGGCTGATGTGTCTTTCAGCAAAGATGCTAAATGGCTTGCAGAGTCAAGTTCTGCTAAAGCCTGCTTAGGCAGATACTGAAGCAAAAAGATGTTAGCTTTTTGACAATGAGCTTTCATTAGCAATTGGTGGCTATCAGTATCCGCTTTATCTACATTGGCAAACAGCTTGTTAAACTGGTCGAGGGCCTGTGGGCTCTCGCCTGCCGTCTCGTGGGCGCAGCCCAGCAGGTAGTAGGCACGCATGCGCTGGTGGGCGTCGCCGTGGCGGCTGAAGAAGTCGGCCATGCGGCGGGTGCTGTCTATGCTGAGCGTGTCGTATTGGCTGTTGCGCTGCTCGTAGTCGGCGAGCATGGCTTCCATGCGTCTATGCTGCGACGGTGAAGTGCATGCAGCCAAGAGAATAATCGCGAGTAGTGAGGTTGTTAAGTGTCTCATGTCAGTTGAAAAATCTCGTTTTTGTTTGCAAAGTTAATGCTTATTTCTGAATGAAAGAAACTGTACAGCGAAAAAAACAAGTGTAATTCTTGGCATGTTCTGTGTTACCTTTAGCCAAGACAGGCCGCAAAAGACTGACAACTTGTCACACTCATGTCACACTCCCGTCCGTTGGCATACGGTTTGTTGAAAGTATTGCGGACGCTTATGTCCACCAGAACAAGAATTAATAACAAAAAAACAATAAAAAAAGAAAAGATTATGGGAAAGATTATTGGTATCGACTTAGGAACTACAAACAGCTGCGTAGCCGTATTCGAAGGCAACGAGCCCGTAGTGATTGCTAACAGCGAAGGCAAGCGCACAACACCTTCGGTGGTAGGATTCGTAAAGGACGGCGAGCGCAAAGTGGGCGACCCCGCCAAGCGTCAGGCTATCACAAACCCCAAGAACACCGTCTATTCTATCAAGCGTTTCATGGGCGAGAACTGGCAGCAGACCGAGAAAGAAATCTCGCGCGTTCCTTATAATGTTGTAAACGAGGGCGGTTATCCGCGCGTTGAAATCGAAGGACGCAAATACACTCCGCAGGAAATCAGCGCCATGGTGCTGCAGAAAATGAAGAAAACGGCCGAGGACTACCTCGGACAGGAAGTGACCGACGCCGTCATCACAGTGCCCGCCTACTTCTCCGACTCACAGCGTCAGGCCACCAAGGAGGCTGGACAGATTGCCGGTCTGAACGTGCGCCGTATCGTCAACGAGCCTACGGCAGCTGCCCTGGCTTACGGTGTTGACAAGGCCAACAAGGACATGAAGATTGCTGTGTTCGACCTCGGTGGCGGCACCTTCGATATTTCTATCCTGGAGTTCGGCGGCGGCGTGTTCGAGGTGCTCAGCACCAATGGTGACACCCACCTCGGCGGCGATGACTTCGATCAGGTCATCATCGATTGGCTCGTGCAGGAGTTTAAGAACGACGAGGGCGCAGACCTCTCGCAGGACCCCATGGCCATGCAGCGACTCAAGGAGGCTGCCGAGAAGGCCAAGATCGAGCTTTCTTCAAGCACTTCCACAGAAATCAACCTGCCTTACATCATGCCTGTAGGCGGAGTGCCTAAGCACCTGGTGAAGACCCTCACCCGCGCCAAGTTCGAGCAGTTGGCACACGACCTGATTCAGGCCTGCTTGGCTCCCTGCCAGAAGGCCATGCAGGACGCCAAGCTCTCCACGAGCGACATTGACGAAGTGATTCTTGTGGGAGGATCCAGCCGTATTCCCGCCGTGCAAACATTGGTGAAGAACTACTTCGGCAAGGAGCCTTCGAAGGGCGTCAACCCCGATGAAGTGGTGGCCGTAGGAGCCTCCATCCAGGGAGCCATCCTCAACAAGGAAGGCGGCGTTGGCGACATCGTGCTGCTCGACGTAACCCCGCTGACACTCGGCATCGAGACCATGGGCGGCGTAATGACCAAGCTCATCGACGCAAACACCACCATCCCCTGCAAGAAGAGCGAGGTGTTCTCTACAGCCGTTGACAATCAGACAGCCGTCACCATCCACGTGCTTCAGGGCGAGCGCCCCATGGCCGCACAGAACAAAAGCATCGGACAGTTCAACCTCGAAGGCATCGCACCGGCTCGCCGTGGCGTTCCGCAGATTGAGGTCACATTCGACATCGACGCCAACGGCATCCTCAACGTCAGCGCAAAGGACAAGGCCACAGGTAAGGAACAGCGCATTCGCATTGAGGCCAGCAGCGGCTTGAGCGAGGACGAAATCAACCGCATGAAGGCAGAGGCCGAGCAGAACGCCGAGAACGACCGCAAGGAGCGCGAGCGCGTTGACAAGCTCAACCAGGCCGACTCGATGATATTCACCACCGAGAACTTCCTCAAGGACAACGGAGACAAGATTCCCGCCGACCAGAAACCGGCCATCGAGTCTGCCCTGCAGACCCTGAAGGACGCTCACAAGAGCGGTGACATCACGGCCATCGACAACGCCATCAACAACCTCAATCAGGTGATGCAAGCCGCCTCTGCCCAGATGTACCAGCAGGCCGGCGGAGCCCAGCCCGGAGGCCAAGGCTTCAACGGCGGCCAACAAGCTGGCGGTCAACAGCAAAGCGGCAACTCAGATGACAACATTCAGGATGCCGACTTCGAGGAGGTCCGTTAGTCCAAAGATAACAAACAATAACAATCGGAAACCAAATCCGTGTAGCTCTCTGAGTTACACGGATTTGCCGTTTTAAGGGGTTTGGCGTTCGTTATCGATTCCTATCATTTCCTATCTCAGACGTGTTCCATATTTGTACCTTAACAAAAAAGTAGAAGTTTTGAAACAAATAATTATAAATAAAAACAAAGTCTAATTTTGAACAAAAAATTATGCCAGGAATTGCATTGGAAATCAAGAGAAAATGCAAAGTGTGTGGAAAAGTCTTCCTTGTGAAGAAACTTGACTCACAGTTTTGCTCGAAAAGATGCAGCGCAGTCGATTTGAAACGTAGGCGCGATGCAGAAGTAAAAGAGGCTCGTCTCGCAAAGATAGCAGCCCAAGTGCCAGACATCCGAGAATATATCTCGGTAAGAGAGGCTGTAGCCTTGTACCATATTGAACGTGGTACGTTGTACCGTCTCATACGATTAGGTCGTATTCCAGCAATGAATTTTGGGAAGCATCTCATTCGTATCAAACGTTCGGAACTGGAAGCCAACTTTATGCTTCGCAAAAAAGCGAAACGAGAGAAGGAGAAGCCAATCCCAAAGCTCTACAACCTCGAACCAGAGAATTGTTATACCGTTGGAGAGATATGCAAGAAGTATCGCATCAACGACAGCACCGTATGGGCACATGTACGGAAGTACTCTATCCCCTCACGACAAATAGGCAACTATGTCTATATCCCCAAAGACGAAATCGATAATCTCTATAAATCCGATATATTATGAAGAAAGCAATGCTCCACACCAAAGTGTCCGTCAGACTCCGAAAGTCGGAGCTTCGTGACGAGTGGTATCTTTACCTCGAAGCCTATCCTGTGTTCAAGCCTGGGCATGACAAGCCTTGCCGTGAACGAGAGTATCTAAACCGTATCATCAGAACTCCTTTGTGGGACAAGACTCGTCCTGCTCGTATGGATGAATACGGCAACCAATCCTATAAGCCCAAACGTGACGTGAACGGCATCATCGTTTGTCGTTCAAATGCAGACCGCGAGACGTGTGTCTTTGCCGACAATGTGCGCATCCTCCGCCAGCGTGAATACGACAATGCTGAGCTTTATTCTGACACCGAACAAGCTATGGTGGAGAAGAAAGCCAGAGGACAAGAAGACTTCATTGAATATTTCGGAAAGCAGGCAGCTAAACGCTACAAGAATGACACCAAATCCGTCGGTGTCAATTGGGATAGAGCCCACGACTTGCTGAAGATATTTAACAAGAATAAGCCTTTACCGTTTGCTCAGATTGATATGCACTTGATAGAGAGTTTCAGGAACTTCTTGCTAAAAGCTCCGCGAGGGGGCAACAAAAGAGGTATCATCTCTCAGAATACAGCTTCCACCTATTTCACTCTTTTCAAGGCAGCTCTACATCAGGCATTCATTGACAATTACTTCGACGTGGATATAGCCGCTAAGGTAAAAGGCATTTCGGGAGTAGAAAGTCGCCGTGAGTACCTGACTATCGAGGAACTGAACAAACTCGCAGCTACTCCTTGTGATTACCCAATGCTGAAAAAAGCAGCATTCTTTAGTGCTTTGACTGGCCTTAGGCATAGCGATATACGGAAGTTGAAATGGAGTGAGTTGTTAAAAGAAGGAGACCGCTACCGCATTAACTTCACTCAGAGAAAAACAGGAGGTGTGGAGTACATGCCCATCTCAGAACAAGCCTACCTTATCTGTGGTGAGCCTGGCGACCCAGACAGACTCGTTTTTGAGGGACTGCAAGACCCATCTTACATCAATCGTCCTGTCAAGGTTTGGGTTGCTGCAGCTGGTATCAAGAAGAAAATCACGTTCCACTGCTTTCGTCATTCTTACGCAACAAACCAGCTTACAGAGGGCACGGACTTATACACCGTGTCAAAGATGTTGGGTCATACCAACATCCGAACCACGCAGATATACGCTAAGGTCGTTGACTCCAAGAAAGAGGAGGCAGCACAAGCCATCAAACTCAATCTTCAAAGCGATGTGATATAAATCCATCAGATACCCTACTAAGGTCAAGCCATCTATTCTATAGCAAAGGTGGCTTGGCCTGTCTTTTAACTTTCTTTCATACGGAATAGCCTACGGAAGTGTCCCGTAAGCCATTCCGTATCTCAATTATTTTCGATTTCTATTGTTAAATGATGTTTCTGAAACCGCCTGATTTCAAGCGGTTTCGGTTATTTATTGATTGTTGTTAATACGGAACAGCATACGGGAAGCTTTCGCCCATTTTTCTGCCCTTGCGAAGGGCATTTTATCGCACTATCTTTGCAGCCGAATTCAAATAAACGCTGACTGCGCAGTCGCAAAGTATTAACATCAAATTTCATTTAATATGGAAGATAGAAAACATACGTCGAGTGGCGTTCCCACCTTTGACATGATTCCCATGCTGATGGCGAATCTTCTCGAAGACAACAAGATTCTGTCAGCAAAGATTGATGCCCTCAACAGAAAGATCTCGGCATCTGTAGGTAATAGTAAGGACGAGGACCAGCGCATGGATGTAACTGAAGCACAAAAGTACATTCCTGGTCATCCAGCAGTTCAGACCATCTATGGCTGGACATCCAACAATATGATACCATATCATAAGGTTGGCAAGCGCATCTATTTCGTCAAGTCAGAACTTGATGCCTGGCTCTCTAAGGAGCAGCACAAGTCACAAGAGGACTTGCAAAAAGAAGCTGAGGAATATGTGAGCAATCGGAAAAACAACCTACACAATAATTAAGGTATGAGAATCGCTTCTAACATCATTGATACGATAAAGGCCAAAGCCGACATCGGTGAGGTCATCGGTGAATATGTTCACCTGACCAAGAAGGGGCAGAACTATACAGGACTATGCCCATTCCATAATGACAGCACACCGTCATTAACCGTTAGTCCTGCTAAAGGCATCTACAAGTGCTTTGCTTGTGATGCCTCTGGCGATGTGATTAAGTTCTTGCAGGAATATCTTAAAATCTCCTTCGTTGAAGCCGTGAAGATGTTGGCCTATAAGTATGGGGTTGAGATTCCTGAGGATTCATGTTCTATGGCTGATGATGCAGACCAACGCAAGCGAGAGTCAATGCTCATCATCAATGACTATGCTGCCAAGTTCTTTGCTGAGAATCTATTCAAAGAAACTGAAGAGTCACACAAAGCTTTAGACTATGCTGCCAGTCGATGGCCAATTGAGTATATCCGTTCATTTGGTATCGGTTATGCCAGCAATAGTTGGGACACCTTTTCCCTGTGGGCGAAGGCGAAGGGACTCGACAACGATCTTTTGCTTGAATTAGGACTTGTCAAGAAGAAGAGCATGAGTAATGATGTTTACGATACGTTCCGCGGTCGCATAATGATCCCCATCCGTGACAAACAGCATCGAATCATTGCTTTCACTGCAAGGATCCTGCCCGACATCCTTGCCCAAGACCCTAATGCCCCCAAGTATATTAACTCCTCTACATCTCTTATATATGATAAGGGTAATAGCCTGTTCAGTATTGATGTGGCCTGGAACGCAGCATCAAAAGCAGGTGTGATGAATCTAGTAGAGGGTGCGCCAGATGTAATGCGCTTGCAGGTTATTGGTGCTTCCAATACTGTTGCGCCTCTCGGCTCCTCATGGACAGAGGCACAACTCAGTATGCTGAAACGCATAACGAGCAGACTCAACATTATCCCGGATAGTGATGTTCCTAAAGAAGGAGAACACTTTGGAGCTGGATTTGCGAGTGCTATGCGCACCGGAAAACTGGCATTGTACTTGGGCTTTTCTGTTACTATACAGGAAATTCCAATCGGTGATTGGAAAAATGACCCTGATTCATACCTGGTCTCAAAAGACAAACTGGATGAATTAACCAAGCAAGATTTTGTGATGTGGTATGCTGCAAAATCTATAGATTATAATGGAGAAGACATCCCCAAACAGGCAAAAGCTATCCATGAGGTCGTGGAACTTGTAAAGACAATTCCTGACAAAGTCCTTCAGGAGTCATACACTGACAAACTCATCAGAGTCTATGGACATGAAGATATGTGGAAGCGTGAAATTATGGGAATTCAATCCATGCCAGCCCCAGTTGTCAGTTCAGCCATAAGTGACGAAGAATATGCTGCTCTTTTCAAAGGCACAGAGATTAAGGTTGGCAACAACTGCTATTATGGTTATACAAAGGAGGGCGAGAAGGAAATCTCCAACTTCATCATGATTCCACTCTACCTGATTCGTGACGGTTCATCTGCTTCTCGTGTATTCATTCTCCGAAACGTCATGGGCTTTGAAGTTCGTATAGAGTTCAGTATAGAGGAAATGACAGTGTTGCAGAAGTTCCGCAACCGTATTGAACGTGAAGTAAACTTCATGTGGTATGGCACGTCGGCCAAGTTCAACAAGTTGCGAGGTATCCTCTACTCCAGTATGGAGGTCATTACTAAGATTTCTACTCTTGGATGGCAGAAGATAGGTTTCTTCGCTTTTGGGAACGGCATCATTCTCAATGGTGAATGGCATCCGGTAAACGAAGAAGGCATTGTGCGATTGGGAAATCCGTTAGGCTCATTCTATCTCCCTGCCTTCTCCAAGATGAATGAAGATAATAGCGAGAAGTTCCTCTTTGAACAAAAGTTCATTCATCTGCCAGAGAGCAAAGTGCGTTTCTTCCAGTTTGCCACACAAATGCGGTTGGTCTATGGCGACAATGCCATCATCGGTATCTGTTTCATAGTGGTATGCCTCTTTCGTGACATTATCATTCGTCATCGCCGAGAGTTTCCAACGCTCTTCTTGTTTGGTCCAAAGGGAACAGGAAAAACAGCCTTCGGGGAACTGCTGCAAAGTGTATTCGTCTATAATGGTGATCATCCGAACCTTCGAACATCTACTATGCCGAGCCTTGCTACCGTCTTGTCACAAGCTGAAGATGCCATCATGCACCTTGACGAATACAAGAACGACATCGATGTGGAGAAGATTGAACTGTTGAAAGGACTTTGGGATTGCCAAGGACGAAGCAAGCTTGACATAGAAACCCGCAAACGTGAACAGTCAAAAGTTCTCAGTGGCGTGATTGTCAGTGGACAGGAGAAACCAACCGTTGATATTGCCTTGTATTCTCGCCAATGTGTGTTGCCCTTCCACAAGGACACACATACTGTTGAAGAAAAAGAGAACTTCCGTGTCCTGAAAGATTGGGAGTATGAAGGAACTTCCTACATCGTCTTGGAACTATTGCAGGTTCGGACACAGTTTGAGCAGTCCTATAAAGACTGTTATGAACAGGCCGTCAAGAGCATCTGCACATCATTGACATTCTGTATTGATGAGCGCATTCTTCATAACTGGTCTGTTGTGTTGGCATCCTATATGGCTGTTCAGCACCATATTCAGCTTCCTTTTACTTATGAGGAAGTCTTCAAGACAGTACTGAATGGCGTGGAATACCAGAACGAAGAATGTTTGCACAGCAACGAACTGAGCATTTTCTGGAAGACCGTTGACTATCTGAAACACGACAATCAGATATACGGACTTTGTGATTATCGCATCCACGAATATACCAGTCTGAAGGTTGACATCAAGATGGATGGCAGACGGCAAACCGTAACCAGAGAATACGGCAATGCCAAGAAGATTCTCATGATTCCGACCAACAGCCGTATGTTTGCCCTCTATGCGCTCCACCTTCAAAAGACCCGTGAGAAAGTTATTCCTGAGAATACACTGAAGTATTATCTTGAAAACTCTCCAGAGTATATAGGTAAGGTGAATAGCGTAAGGTTTGCTTCGATAGAAAATGTGAAGGACTGGCCACGGCAGTTCGAAGCCAAGTGTTTCCAATGTCAACCCCGTCTTAGCGAAAAGCCAGTACAGGCATTCTGCCTTGACTTTGAGGCAGTAGAAACCGCCTATGGAATCAGTCTTTATTCTGATTACATGGCATTCGACTTGGTTCACAATTCGTAAAGCCCACATACATCTTCTACATTATCTACATTGGTAATAATCAATATGGTATTTCTATGAAAAGAGTTCTTACAAAAAGGAACAAATATCTACACGTTTTGGACTGACAGATAAGTAAGCCCATGAATGAGAAATAAACATGAAGGGTGTCCATGCCCATAACAATTAAAGTAAAAAAATATGTATCAAGATGATTTATCTTATGGTCTATTTCTATCAGACCGACAGTTGGATTTCCTATCTAACTATCCACAGGGATTCGACCGCATGAAGTGCTTTGCCACATTCTTGCAAATGGCAGTGAAGGAGCCGTCGCACTATGAGAAGAAAGAGTATTCAGTTGACCTAACCCCAGGGCAGTTTGCTATTTCTGAAGTGGAACTTGCAAAGCTCTGGAAGTGTAACCGCAAGACTGCATCCAAGATGGTTGACATGTTCCATGAGGTGGGATTGGTATCATCTGTTCCGAATTGTCGCACCACTGTCTTTACTGTTCATTGTGTCGCCAGTTGGTACATTGACAATCAAGTTATCCGTAATGCGCATTACTCACGCCATCCTCAGGTCGAGCAGCGCATCAAGGCTAACCATAAAAGTCAGGATGTTACCAAAGGAAGTGCTACCGATGGAGTTGTTGTCAGCGGTACTGCTGCGAATGGTAATGGTACCAGCGGAATCTCTAGCTACGTAACTGTTGCCGAAGGTAGTATAATAGACGATTCCTTATCCCTTTCTTCAAACCAGATTGATATGGGAATGACCGCACATCAATCAGATGTCCCAACTATCGAACAAAGGGATGAGTACACCTCTAAACATTCTGACCTCGTTAGCCGTGACAATTCTAATGATGATAACGGCAGGGAAAAGGAACTACTTAATGATGGTGCTGAGCCAACCATCCCGAATGAAGGGAGCCTTTCCCCATCCATCACCATGACAGATGCAGCCTCTGGTGCCAACAGTATAGAGAACGTGGCGCAGCCTTCCACTGGACTCTCAAACGAAAGCAATACGGATGCTACCGCCACAGCACCAACCGAAACGGTTTCCGACAATGCCGGGTAATTCCATCAAGGCTTGGGGACGACCCGAAGGGAGCCTTAATTTTCGTACTCTCTAAACAAGAAGTGTCAATGTCCGACAATCCGCTCAGCTATTTGCCCGACTGTTTGACCTCTTGCAATACTCGCAGGCTCGCATTGGGTTGACCAAACCCATTTATAAACCTACAGATAAAACCATTTAGAAATGAAAAAGAACATAGAACGTAAAGGGCGCAATCCACGCATCACCGTGTGCTATACACCCGACGAAAACGAAAAGATTGTAAAGCTGGCTGCAGCCTGTGGACTGAAGAAAAGCCAGTATATCCATGACACTTCCCTTGGGCAGAAGCCAAAGGTAATGATGAGCGACAAGGAGGCTGATGCCTTGATGTCGCTGAAAGCTGCCCGTGGCGAACTGGTTCTGATTAAGAATGCCCTTCATGGCACTACTCAGGAACAGCGAAAGAAATACTTCCGCAACGAGCAGTTTATGAAGCAGTGGATTGAGGGCGTAAACAGCCTGATACGCCGACTTGTTGAGATAGAAGGAATGTTCAAAAGATGATGGTATGATAGCAAAAGCAAGGTCTATAGCGCATGGCTCAGCCATGACGATTTATGCCACCAAGCATAACCGTGCTGACATCGTTCTGACACGCAACCTTGACGAGGGGCTTACTCCTCTCGCCATGTGGGGAGCGATGGAAACCATTCACCAGAAGTATGAACCTAAATTCAGGCGTAAGCCAGTCAAGAACCCGACCCTCCGACTGGAGGTTTCCCCATCCCTTGATGAGACAAAGGGATGGACGCTCAACGACTGGTATCAGTATGCGCTGCGGTTCCTTGATGAGTTCAAGAAAGGTGTCCAAGCCAAAGATGGCAAGAAGAAGGGAACAGGTAAGTTCAATCTGGACAGAGCACAGATATTTGCCTGTCTTCACTTTGATGCGAAGTCAGGCATCCCTCACCTTCACATCATCATCAACCGCATCGACCTTGACGGCAATCTGATGAACGACTCCTTCATCGGGGATAATGCAGTCAAGGCTGCCCATGCCATAAATGTTGAACGTGGATGGGAGCTGCCCGAGGATATTCATGATGCTCACCTGAAGGAGATAACGGATGCCTGTTATGACATCCTTCGTGGAATGTCAAGATACGATTGGGACAGTTATAAGCACGGTCTTGAGAGTCGCGGCTATAAGGTCAAAGAGCAACGAGACAAGCAGGGCGTATTGCATGGGTACACCGTACTTCGGGGCAACTCCCGCTTTAAGTCATCCTCGTTGGGTAAAGGTCGTAATCTGACCGCACCCAGACTTGAAGAAACATGGAAGAAACTTCACCCAGTCGCTCAAAGTGTAGTGAAACCCAATACTATCGTTAGCACCTCCCAGACTACTGAAAGGAAGCCTCTCACAGAACGCAA
>ODAJ011705502.1_pt1 | contig 12505 bp, 5 predicted proteins | sample 1539241 | NCBI WGS metagenome assembly ODAJ01 (sample SAMN02144231, study PRJEB22623) | gut metagenome | biome: sheep rumen | host: Ovis aries | place: New Zealand | reverse complement strand
TTTGTATTTGTTTGATTTTCACCTATAAAGGTACAAAAAATATTTCACTCCTACAACTTTTTGCGCACTTTTCTTACGTCGAACTCACGTGACTTTAATTCAACTCCAATAAAACTCCAATCTACCTCCGTCTTACCCAAGTCACACCTTCGCCCTACCCCCCACTGTTGTCCGATTGTTGTTCGATTGTTGTCCGATTGTTGTTCGATTAAAGAACGGACAACAAACGGACATGAAACGGAGAAGAATCGAGCAAAGGATAAGGGTAAGACGAGGGTAAGACTTGGGTAGAACGGAGGGAGAATAGTGTTGTTTATGTACTATGTTGGAGATTAATTAGGAGCTACGTATGACATTATCCGAGTATCTACATCCAGAACTGCAAGAAGTAAACAGAACCAATGTCTTGTCATTTTGGCAGATTTTCATTTATTGGGGCAGTACATCATCTACAAAATATCGATTTTATTTGTTTGTTTTGAGATAAATCACTACCTTTGCAGGGACTAATGTTATTATTACGAATAAACAATCTATGAAAAGAGTGATTTGTGGATTATTGGCAATCATGTTTGCCATCATAGCACAGGCAAAGACCATTTACGTAGCAACGGATGGCAATGATCTGGCAGACGGTACTATTGACGCACCATTGGTAACGCTTCCTGCTGCCTATAAGAAAATTGCGTCTGGCGATACCATTTACTTCCGTGGAGGCACATACAAGATTACGGATGAACAAATCATGAAAAAGGACAACACCTATGCTTATGTTTTTGCCTTGGAAAAAGCTGGTACATCCAATAAGCGGACCTGCTTTATGGGCTATCCCGGAGAACGTCCCGTCTTCGATTTTTCTGCATTACAACTTGACGGGGCGCACCGTTTCTCTGCCTTCTATTTAGGTGCTAACTATCTACATTTGCGTAATTTCGACATCGTCGGCGTACCCGTCCGCATCAAAGGTCATACTCAGTCGGAGTGTATTTCTGCTGCAAAGGGTTCGTATTGTATCGTGGAGAACATAGCTATGCACGACGGAATGGCTATCGGCTATTATCAGACATCTGGTTCGAATAATCTTGTGATCAACTGCGACGCGTATAACAACTATGACCCTTACAGTGAGGGGGAATACGGCGGCAACGTAGACGGTTTCGGCATCCATGTCAGACATAAGACTGATACAGGAAACGTGCTCCGCTACTGTCGTGCATGGCGAAATAGCGACGACGGATTCGATTTCATTAACAATCTGGCAGCAGCAGAGATTGACCACTGCTGGGCTTTCTACAACGGATACCGTCCGACTTCCGACCCTACAGACACCAAAACTTTTGTCTCGGCCGGAGACGGCAATGGCTTCAAAGCTGGAGGATACGGGTTAAAGGCTAATTCCTCCTGTCCTACCCCTTGCCCTGTGAACTATGTCCATCACAGTGTATCCTATCGCAACAAGGCACATGGTCATTATTCTAATCACCATTTGGGTGGAATCCGCTGGGAGAACAACTCATCATGGTACAACCGTGCCAACTATAACATGGTGAATCAAAAATCCTATACTGAAGCTGTGGATGTAGATGGCTATGACCACATATTACGCAACAATGTGTCGTTCACATATACAGACAAAGGACATCTGATTAATTGCAATGCTTCGAGATGTACCATCGAGAACAACACTTTTGCACCTGCAGAAACCGAGTTTACGGTAACCAGTTCTATGTTTGTATCAACAGACCCTGAAACCCTTTTTGCAGAGCGCGATGCTGATGGTAATCTGCCAGTCATGAACTTCATGCGCGCCAAGGCTGGAAGCATCTTGGCAGAAGGCCAGATGGGATGGGCATGGGAAGAAAACTCCGAAACCTCTATAACGCCACCCGCTGTTAAAACGATAGACCCAAAAGGACGGCGCTATGACCTATTGGGCAGACCTTTAACAAACGCAACCAAGGGTATTTACATACAGAACGGCAAGAAAATAGCCATAAAATAAATAAAAATTTCACCGAAGCGCTCCCGTCACTGTTTATTTTTATTAATTTTCCTTGTTTTTTACATATTTTTTTGTAATTTTGCACCGAAACTACGAACAAACAATATTTACTAATAAAAATTACTAACATCAAACATCTATGAGAACAAAAGAAAGAAAGCTTAAGTTCTATGTTCCTTTGATGGTTGTGTTCCTATCCCTCTGTCTATCATTCTTTGGTAGTCAGCAGTTGTATGCGCAGACGCAATCCGTCATTACCGGAACAGTAGTCGATGAAACAGGCGAGCCTGTCATCGGCGCGACAGTATCCGCAGAAGGTGGAAAAGTAGGTGGCATCACCGACTTTGACGGTAACTTCTCGGTGAAGGTGCCTGTAGGCACAAAGATTTCCATCAGTTACATCGGTTACAAGACTGAAGTAATTGTGGCTAAAAAAGGTGCCAACAATGTCGTATTGAAACAAGATGCCACCATGCTTCAGGAAGTACAGGTGGTGGGTTACGGCGTACAAAAGAAGGTCACCGTAACGGGATCTGTGTCGAGCGTCGGCGGTAAGGCACTGACAGAGACTCCCACCGGTTCTATCAACAATATGCTGGCAGGTGCCGTGACGGGTCTTTCGTCGGTACAAGTCAGCGGTGAGCCTGGTTCTGATGCAGCCTCCATCTACATCCGTGGTAAGGGAACGTTCAACAGCGACGGTCAGGCACCCTTGCTTCAGGTGGACGGTGTTGAGCGCTCGTTCAACGACCTCGACCCGAACGAAATTGAGAGCATCACGGTGCTGAAGGACGCTTCTGCTACAGCTGTTTACGGTGTGCGCGGTGCTAACGGTGTCATCCTGGTGACCACCAAGCGCGGTCAGGAAGGCAAGGCCAAGGTGTCGTTCTCTACCAACTTCAGTATGGTGACCCCCTCCAAGCCCCTTGAGTTGACCAACTCTTATCAATATGCCACCTTCCATAACGCTATGTCGGCACTCGACGGCACAGCACCCATGTTCTCTGACGAGATAGTCGAGCATTTCCGCACAGGCGACAGCCCGATTCTCTATCCGAACATTGACTGGATTGACTTTGTGCTGTCGAAGGTGACACTGCAGACCCAGCATAACATGAACATCTCGGGCGGTACCAAGACAGCACGCTACTTCATCTCTGTGGGTGCTTACACTCAGGACGGTATGTTCAAGCAGCAGAACCAGCCCTATGACAACTCATACAACTTCAAGCGTTTCAACTATCGTGCCAATCTGGACTTGGACGTCACCAAGACCACATTGCTCTCGATGAACCTGAACGGCATCATTGCCAACAAGCTCAACCCTCAGGGTTCGCAGGGTGCTACCGGATTCTTCAAGAACCTGTACTATGCCACCCCGTTCTCCAGCCCCGGCGTGGTTGACGGCATGTATGTCAACAGCAGCACGGACTACGGACTGCCCTTCACCGGTGCAACAGGTATGTCATATTACGGAAAGGGTTACACCAAGGCTACCTCCAACACGCTGAACGTAGACCTTATCCTGAACCAGAAACTTGACTTCATCACCAAAGGCCTGTCGTTCAAGTTGAAAGGTTCGTACAACAGTTCCTTCACCGATTACAAATACGCTACTCAAGGACTGGCCACCTATATCCCCGTCAAGATGGACGATGGCTCTATCAGCTATAAGAAAAATGGCGAAAACCAGACCATGTCATACTCCACCGGTTCCGGCTATGCACGTAACTGGTATATGGATGTCAGTTTCAACTACGACCGTGACTTCGGTTTGCACCACGTTGGCGCATTGGTACTGTACAACCAGAGTAAGACCTACTACCCCAAATCGTATCCCGCCATTCCTACTGGTTACGTAGGTCTGGTAGGCCGTGTGGCCTACGACTGGAACAACCGCTACATGGCTGAGTTCAACATCGGTTACAACGGTTCCGAAAACTTCCACAAGAAGCGCCGCTTCGGAACCTTCCCTGCCGTCAGTGTAGGTTGGGTCATCAGCGACGAGCCTTTCTTCAAGCCCATCACCAAGGTGGTTACCTTTGCCAAACTGCGTGCCACTTATGGTATGGTCGGTAACGACAAGGTCGGTGGAACACGCTTCATGTATACCCCTGATCCTTATTACGTCAACAACAGCACCCTGTTCAACCGCGACGGTGGGCGTGCATACGACTTTGGTGTAGACGCTATCCAGAACGGTGCCTATGAGGCTGCCCGCAACAACGAGGACGTCACATGGGAAAAGGCTTACAAGCAGAACTACGGTATTGACATCAACTTCTTGGATGACCGTCTGCGCGGTTCTTTCGACTACTATCGTGAGCATCGTAAGGACATTCTGCTCCGTGACGGTACGGCACCTAACATCATCGGTTTCCAGGTTCCCTATGCTAACCTCGGCGAGGTGAAGAGCTGGGGTTGGGAAATCTCGCTGAACTGGCAGGACAAGATTGGCGAAAACTTCAAGTATAACGTAGGTCTCAATATGTCACACAACCAGAACGAGATTATCGAGATGAAGGAGTCGCCCCTCAACTATGACTATCAGTATCAGAAGGGCCACCGCATTGGTTCGCGCAGTCTGTATAAGTTCTGGAAGTTCTACTACGATGGATGTGAGGCTGACTATGAGAAGGAGTTCGGCCAACCATTCCCAGAGCAGATAATCAGCAACAGCAACCTGCTTCCCGGCGACTGTATCTACGTCGACCTGAATGGTGACGGCAAGATTGACACCAACGACATGAGCCGTGAATTGGGCAGCAAGACTGACGACCCAGAGTATATTCTCGGTCTGAACCTTGGCTTCACGTGGAAAGACCTCACCGTATCGACCCGCTGGACGGGCGGTTTCAAGGTGTCGCGTATGCTCGATGGCACGTTCCGTCGGCCGTTCCACAGCAACAACGACAATACAACGGGCGGTCTGCTGAAATATATGTATGAGAACACGTGGTCAGAGACCAATACCGGTGCATTCTATCCGCGTCCTACCTTCGACCGCGCAGCAGCACAGAACTACGCTACGTCCACACTGTATGAAGCTAATGCTGACTACCTGCGACTGAAGTCTATCAACATCTCGTACAACTTGAAGATTCCCTTCCTGAAGAGGTTGAAGATTGAGCGCTGCGCCATATCGTTCAGCGGTTACAACATCTTCACTATTTCAAGTTTCAAATGGGGCGATCCTGAGTCGTACACCACCGATGCTCCACAATATCCGCTGACCAAGAGTTACTCCTTAGGTCTGCAGCTGAATTTCTAAACTAAAAAAGATAAAGAACATGAATAAAGTCAACAAATACATCATTGTGTGCCTGACAGCTGTACTAATGCTGACAGCATCGTGCACCGATGAGTTCAAGTTCGGCAGTGCTTTTCTTGAGAAAGCACCCAGCGGTGATGTGACCAAGGACACCGTGTTCAACTCGGCTGAATACACCAAACAGTTCCTGGCCGGCATCTATACGCTACAATATTATGGTCTGCCCTATCGCCGTGTAAACGCATTCCCTTACACCTACGATAACTACTCGACAAAGTTCGACTGTTTCACCGACTGCTATCTAAGCAACTTTACCAACGAGTCTGGTTCTAACCAGTACTATAACGGTACGCTGACATCAGCCAACAGCTATCAGAGCGATATGCTGTTCGACTATCGTTACAACAACACCTTCGAGGCCATCCGCGCCGGTTGGATTCTCATAGAGAATGTTGACAACGTTCCTGACCTGTCAGAAGAACTCAAGAAGCAGTACAAGGCTGAGGCTAAGTGTCTGATAGCTGCCAAATACTTCGACGCCTTCAAGTTCTATGGTGGTATGCCTATCATCAAGGGATCGTTCAGCGGCTCTGACGCTTCTTACGAACTGCCCCGAGGCACTGTAGAAGAAACGGTGAATTTCATTGACCAGCTGTTGACCGAAGCAGCACCTGACCTACCCTGGAAGTTTGAGAATCCCACTGTTGACGCAGGTCACTGGACACAGGCCAGTGCCTTGGCATTGCGATGCAAGTTGTGGCAGTTTGCCGCTTCACCGCTCTTTAACAGTGCTACCGGCTATCATGGTGGTGACACGGAGGCTGAGCAGCAGAATCTGGTATGGTGGGGTGGTTACAAGCCCGAACTGTGGAACAAGTTGCTGGAAGTCTGCAACGATTTCTTCAATAAACTGAACGCCAATGGCGGCTATGCTTTGGAGCAGGCTACAGCCAACGGTACAGGCGGTACTATTCGTCCTCAGGACTACTGTAACGCCTATCGTCATGCTTACTATCTGGGGGCAGGAAGTAGTGAGGTACTGCACTTCACGCGCGTCATCAACTCTGATGCCTTCAAGTCATCAACCTATGCATGGCACCAATGGCAAGGCATCGGCCGTTGCAGCACCAATCCTACCTTTGAATATATGTGTAAGTTTGGCTGGGCCGACGGTACACCCTTCGACTGGGAGAACATGACCGATGAGCAGAAAGACCAGATGTTCACCAAGGGTGGCGGTGACGCTACCAAGGTGGTCTACACCCGTGACCCCCGTCTGTATGAGACGATGCTTGTTTGCGGTGAGGCAACGGCTATGGACGCTGCTACCGGTAACCTCAGCGGACGTATGCGTGAGATGTGGGTAGGCGGTGGAGAGTCTGGCGTAGCTGGTGCTTTAGGAGGTGCAGGCGAAGCTGCCTTTGCCCAGCAGTCTATCACGGAGACGCAGGCACAGATGGGTACCGGATTGGGTAACCAGAAATACTACTGCAATGCCGACGGTCTTCGCAATGGCGATATGATCCAGTGGACTTACCTGCGCCTGGCCGACATCATCCTGACCTATGCTGAGGCTAAGCTTCAGACTGGAGATTTATCTGGCGCTATTACAGAAATCAATAAGGTACGCTCGCGTGTGGGTTTGAAAGGCATCGAGAAAGCCTATCCGGCAGCAGCTAACGACAAGGATGTCCTGTTAGAGAAGTTACTTGACGAGCGCGTCTGTGAAATGGGACTGGAAGACACCCGCTATTTCGACCTCATACGCTACAAGCGTGCTGACATCCTACAGAAGCCTATCCACAAACTGCTGACATGGCGCATCAAAGAGGGTGGCAACCGTAACAATCCCGACGATATCAGCCAGAACACATGGTTCGGTACTGATCAGGCAAAGGGTATCCCCTATCCTACCGTATTCAAGTACGAGACTGCCGTCGTAAAACGTACCCGCATCTGGTGGACACAGGGATACGACCCCAAGTGGTACCTGCAGCCCTGGCCGATGACCGAAATCAACAAAGGCTACGGTCTGATACAGAATCCCGGCTGGTAATACGCTGGAAAGTAATTAAGTATAAAGGCAAAAATATAAGATTATGAATAAAAGAAATATATTGGTCTCAGTATATGCCGCCTTGTCGCTAACGACAATGGCGCAAGAGGGGAACAGCATCAAAGGCGTAGTACTTGACGAATGGGGTAAGCCCGTATCAGGTGCTGTCGTCATTGACATGGCAAACCCCGAGACGAAAGCAGCCACAGGCGAGGATGGTAGCTTTACCATTGAGGCTGGCAAACAGCTAAAGGTGCAGGCACCAAACCAAAGCGAACAAGTGGTAGAAGTAAACGGTAACAACATCACCGTGCAATTAGGTTTCAAGGACCGTCCCGTTTATACGGGCGCAGGCAAACTGTTTACAGAGAGCGAGTCGACCGTCAGCGTGGCCAGCGCCTGGGGAGAGGACATCAACAAACGCTCGACCAAGGACATCGGCCAGTCTCTCTTCGGTCAGATTTTAGGTTTGCAAACACTACAGAACTCTGCACGCTTTGCCGGACTTACGGCTACACAATATCTGCGTGGTGTACAAAGTGCCAGCGGCAGCAACCCCATCGTCATTGTTGACGGCATCGAGCGAGACATTACCGACATCACCCCTGAGGAAGTGGAGAACGTAACCGTACTGAAGGATGCCGCAGCTGCTGCCCTTTATGGCTACAAAGGTGCCAACGGTGCCATTGTCATTATGACAAAGCGTGGTCTGTATGAGAAGAAGGAAGTAAAGCTTTCGTATGAGCACGCCTTCAACTGGGAAGCCCGCAGGCCGAAATTCCTGAATGGCTACCAGTATGCCAGTGCCGTCAATGAGGCACGTGCCAACGAGGGGGCAGCCCCTGTGTACAACGAAGCTGCTCTTGATGCTTTCAAAAACGGTACCGACATCTATAACTATCCTAATGTCAACTGGATTGACGAGACACTGCGAAACATCAGCTCAACAGACTATGTGAATTTGTCTTTCCGTGGTGGCGGCATGAAGTTCCGCTACTATACGCTGTTCAGCCTGGTCAACAGCAACGGTTTCATCAAAAATCCAAACTTGAACGACGGCTACTCGACTCAGGAAAAGTATATGAAGGCCAACATCCGTTCGAACTGGGACATTGATCTTACTCCCAAGACTAAGATGGTTGTCAACCTATTAGGAACATTGGCAGAGTCTAACTATCCTGGCAATAACGTTGACCTGTGGACAAATATCTACAACACACCGTCGGGTGCCATACCTGTCAAGACGGAAGATGGTACATGGGGCGGTAGTTCATCGTTCCCCGGCACACTGAACCCCGTCGGTCAGGCTACAGGCGCTGCCTACAGTAAAAATCATCGCCGTACACTTAATGCCGACTTGACATTGACACAAAATCTCGACGGATTCCTTGACGGACTCTACGGCTCATTCCGCTTGGCATACGACAACACCTCTCTGCTCACTGAAAACCGTTCAAAGGTATATAACTACGGTATGGGCACCTACAAGTACACGGTGACTTCAGAAGAGATGGCAACAGCCAACGAACTGAGCAGCTACAACCGCCTGTTCAACTTCTACGCTCAACTGTCATACGACAAGACTTTTGGAAAACACGCAGTCTATGCACAGGGACGCTGGGAATACGAACACAAGAACAGCCAGGGGCTTAACACAACCTATAACCGCACGAATCTCTCTTTCTTGGGACACTACGGCTATGAGAGTAAATATCTGGCAGACATCGTCCTGAACTATAGCGGCAGTAACAAGCTGGCAAAGGGTGACAAGTGGCATCTCTCTCCCACCTTCTCTGCTGCATGGGTGCTGTCAAAGGAGAACTTCATGCAGAATCTCAGTTGGGTGAACTTCCTAAAGTTACGTCTCTCGTATGGTACTATTTATAACGATGTGATTCCTTATGAGGACTATTGGGAGCAACTCTACCAGTATGTTGGAACGGGCTATCGCATCGGTACCGACTTTGGTGTAGGCAACGCACGTTACGAGGTGGCACGCATCGCCAGCCAGACAGGTCTGCAGGAACATGCTAACAAGTTTAATATTGGTATTGACGCCACATTGTTCAACGGCCTCGATGTCAACATGGAATATTTCTACCAGCGTCGTAAGAACATCTGGGTAGAAGCTACCGGTAAATATACCGGTGTGCTGGGTGCCAGTGTGCCCTATGAGGCTGCGGAGCAGATCAACAGCTGGGGTTTTGAACTTGGTTTGAACTACACCAAGATAATCAACAACGACTGGACGATTAATGCCGGTACAAATTTCTCGTGGACTGGCAGCAAGGTGGTGGATATGCTGGAGCAGCCTCAGCCCTTCGACAACCTGACATTGACAGGACTCCGTTACGGACAGCTGCAGGGTCTGGAGGCTATCGGTCTCTTCAAGGATGCTGAGGACATTGCCAACAGTCCCAAACAGAACTTTGGTACCGTTTATCCTGGCGATATCAAGTATCGGGATGTCAATCAGGATGGTGTTATCGACGCTAACGACGTCAAAGCTATCGGTTATTCGACGACATGTCCTGAAATCTATTATTCGTTTAAGTTAGGTGCAGAGTATAAGGACTTCGGATTCAGTGCCCTTTTCCAGGGTACTGGCCGCTACTCGGCCATGATGTCATCGGCCATGGTACGCCCGCTCGCTGCTACCAACAGCATCTCAGAGGAGTACTACAACAACCGCTGGACTCCAGAAAATCTGAATGCCAAGTATCCTCGTCTGTCATACCAAAGCAACAGCAACAACTATCGTAACAGCACGTTCTGGTTGGTAAACCGCGCTTACCTGAAGTTGCGCTACGTTGAGTTGTATTACAACCTGCCGAAGTCGCTGATGGAAAAGACCAAGTTCCTCAGCAAGGCTAAAGTCTATGTCCGTGGAACAGACCTGCTGTGCTTCGACAAGATTGACTGTGCTGATCCTGACACCTATAACTCCCTGCGTCCTACCACACGTAGTATCATTGCCGGTTTCAGCGTAGATTTCTAATGTAACACCCAAAAATGAAAGATTATATGAAAATCAATAAATTATTTTTAGGAGTCGTAAGCATTGCAGCACTCTTCACCTCATGCGGTGAGGAACTGGACTATCATGAGTACGACAACCAGAAGAAAGACTATATCGAGAAGAACTTTGCATTTGTCGACGGTCTGGTCTCGAACATCTATAGTCAATTGGACTACGACTATGGTGACAACTACGGTGGCGGTATGCTGGCATCTGCCTGCGACGAGGCTGTCTATTGCAACACCAGTGCCTCTATCAACTACTTCACCAACGGAGCCTGGAGTCCTACAACGCCGCAGTCGGTGGTATGGACCAGTAGTTATGCTGCCATAGCAGACTGTAACAACTATCTGGCAAACTTCATGGGCCTTACCTTCCCTGAAGAGAAGAACAAGACCGACTACGCACTGAACTATCACCAGTACGAGCGTTCACCCTACGAGGTAAAACTTCTACGAGCCTACTTCTACTTCTTGCTGGTGCGTCAATATGGTGACGTTCCCTATTATACCAAGGAACTGACTGCAGAAGAGCGTAACGCGCTGACACGTACACCGGCACAGGACGTGCTTGATTCTATCATGACGACCTGCGACGAGGTAAAGGAATTCTTGCCTGAGGATTACACCAATCTGGGTGAATATACAATGGCTCCTGCACAGACAGGACGATTCAACAAGATGTGCGCCATAGCACTGAAGGCACGTGCCGCTATGTATGCCGCCAGTCCGTTATTTGACAAACAAGGTCAAGGCAACGATGCCGCTAAATGGAAAATAGCAGCCGATGCATGTAAGGAACTCATTGACGTTTGCACACCGCTTAGAATCCGCATCGGATATTATGAACGTACATGGGGTGAGACCAACTACCAGTCTGGTGCTGCCAACAATGCTGAGCTAATCTATGCACGCCGTGTAAACGACTATGGTACGCCGGAGTCACGAAACTATCCCGTAGGTATCAAGAGTGCAGGTGCCGGTGGTAACTGTCCGAGTGAGACGCTGGCAGAAGCTTTTGAGACGAAAAACGGCTACGATGTCATTCTGACTGAGAACGGATGGAAGTGTGACGATCCGAAGTTTGACCCGACTAAGCCCTTCGCCAACCGTGACCCACGCTTTGCACTCATATTTGCTTGTAATGGTGATACCAAATGGCCGACCTCAAATGCTGACCCATTGGAAATCTACTACGGCGGTACCAGTGGTGAGCCAAAAGTTGGTGCCTCACCCACTGGATACTACCTGAAGAAGCTGTTAGACGGCAATGTTGACCTTTCATCTACTGGTACGAAGAAAACCTCCAAGCACTCTTGGATGACGTTCCGCCTCGGAGAGTTCTATCTGAACTATGCAGAGGCTCTGTTCAAGTGGCAGGGTTCTTACACCGCCAAACCCGAAGGTCATACGATGAACGCACTGGATGCTGTCAACCAGTTACGCAACCGTACCAGAATCAAAATGCCGTTGCTGACCGCCACCAACGTGACGACCAACGAGCAGTTCTGGGAGAAATACAAGAAAGAGCGTTTTGCAGAATTGTGCTTTGAAGGACATCGATTCTATGACATTCGTCGTTGGAAGGAACCCGTCAAAACGGTGAAACTGCTAAAGATGACAAAGAATGAAGATGGTTCTATCAACTACCGTTTGGAGACTAAAGACTTGGGATGGGAAGACAAGATGTACTTCTTCCCCATTCCTCTCAGTGACATCATCAAATCTGGCGGTGCGCTGACGCAAAACGAAGGTTGGTAACCTATTCCGCTTACAAAAAACATCCCCACCCTTATATTCAGGAGTGGGGATGTTTTTTTATTACAGGAAAACCTTAGGTTCGGGTGATGCTCCTGCTTGCGAAAAGTCTATGGGCTTTCCGTCAAGGGTAAAGTCTATCAGTTCGTACTTGTCTGAGGTCTTTACGTCAAGCATGGTCTTAGTATCGACCTTGAGGTTGCGCAGGGTGATGTTGTTGCAACGCGACAGGGGCATGTCCTTACGGTCACCCGGCTTGAAGAACTGCGTCCAGGGATGGATAAAGAGGAAACGGCCACAGTGTCCTGTAATGTTCTCGACCAGCACATACTCATAGTGCTGCGGGGTATCGGGACGCATCTTCAGCCACAGTACACGGTCAGCATTGTCCGTCTGGCAG
>ODAJ014749660.1_pt1 | contig 12508 bp, 9 predicted proteins | sample 1539241 | NCBI WGS metagenome assembly ODAJ01 (sample SAMN02144231, study PRJEB22623) | gut metagenome | biome: sheep rumen | host: Ovis aries | place: New Zealand | reverse complement strand
CGCCTTCGAGAAACTGCTGGCAGACTTCAAGGAGAAGTATTTCGAGGCTCATCCCGAGATCACTGCCGACTCTGAGATCTCAAAGGACGAATACGAGGCCATGATGGACCGCTACTACCACGACGTGGAGCGCGACGCCATGCGCCGCTGCATCCTTGATGAGGGTATCCGTCTCGACGGTCGTAAGACTGACGAGATCCGTCCTATCTGGTGCGAGGTCAGCCCGCTGCCGATGCCTCACGGAAGTGCCATCTTCACCCGTGGTGAGACACAGTCGCTCTCTACCTGTACCCTCGGTACGAAGCTTGACGAGAAGCTCGTTGACGATGTGCTGGAGCGCGGCTATCAGCGTTTCCTGCTCCACTATAATTTCCCGCCGTTCTGTACGGGCGAGGCCAAGGCTCAGCGCGGCGTAGGCCGTCGTGAGATCGGTCACGGCCACCTCGCATGGCGCGGTCTGAAGGGTCAGATTCCTGAGGACTTCCCTTACACCGTTCGTCTGGTGAGCCAGATCCTCGAGTCCAACGGTTCTTCCTCGATGGCTACCGTCTGTGCCGGTACGCTGGCCCTGATGGATGCCGGTGTGCCGATGAAGAAGCCCGTCAGCGGTATCGCCATGGGTCTGATCAAGAACCCTGGTGAAGACAAGTATGCTGTGCTCTCAGATATCCTCGGCGACGAGGACCACCTGGGCGATATGGACTTCAAGACCACTGGTACGAAGGACGGTCTGACGGCCACCCAGATGGATATCAAGTGCGACGGTCTGTCGTTCGAGATCCTGGAGAAGGCACTGATGCAGGCCAAGGCCGGTCGTGAGCACATCCTGAAGTGCCTCACCGACACCATCGCCGAGCCGCGTGCCGAGATGAAGCCTCAGGTGCCCCGCATCGTGGCCTTCGATATTCCTAAGGAGTTTATCGGTGCCGTGATTGGCCCGGGCGGAAAGATCATCCAGCAGATGCAGGAGGATACCGGTGCTACGATCACGATCGACGAGACCGAAGGTGTAGGTAAGGTACAGGTTAGTGCTCCCAACAAGGATAGCATCGATGCCGCCATTGCCAAGATCAAGGCCATCGTGGCCATCCCCGAGGTCGGTGAGATCTATGAGGGTACCGTGCGCTCCATCATGCCTTACGGCTGTTTCGTGGAGATCATGCCTGGCAAGGACGGTCTGCTCCATATCTCTGAGATCGACTGGAAGCGCCTCGAGACCGTTGAGGATGCCGGCATCAAGGAGGGTGACAAGATCAAGGTGAAGCTGCTTGAGATCGATCCGAAGACCGGTAAGTACAAGCTCTCCCACCGCGTGCTGATCGAGAAGCCCGCTGACTACGTGGAGCGTCCTGCCCGTGGCGAGCGCCGTGAGCGCCCCGAGCGTGGTGACCGCCGTGACCGCCGTCCGGATCGTGGTGACCGCCGCGACCGCCGCGACCGTGGTGAGCACCGTCCGCATTCAGAGCATCAGGGCGAGGCCCCGAAGGAAAGCCAGGAGCCGAAGGACTTCAGCGATTCGCTCGACAACATGGACTTCTAAGCCCTAAGATAAGAAAGCGCCGGGATGAAAGTCTCGGTGCTTTTTGACAATAATCACACGCTATTGTATGAAGATCAATCTGATAGAATTATTTGAGGAGTCGGTAAGTAAATATCCGGAGAAAGTAGCTGTCATCGACAAGGACAGGGAGATCTGTTTTTCAGACCTCCGCACGAAGGCGCTGCAGCTGGCTGCGAAGATCCAGGGAAAGGGCATGGGACAGAACAAGCCTGTAGCCGTGTTCCTCGACAAGTCGATCGAGAGTGTCTATACAGACCTGGGTATTATCTATTCCGGCGATTTCTACATGAACCTCGACGTCAAGACGCCTGCTGAGCGTATCAAGAATATCATCCAGCTGGTGGAGCCTGCCCTGCTCGTCTCCACAACGAGCCAGATCCGCTCTATCGCCGCCATCATCCCCGACTCGGTGGAAATAATCCTGCTCGACGAGGAAGACTGGAGCGAGACGCCGGATGTGGCTGGGATCCTTGATGGGCTGAAGACGATCATCGACACAGATCCTTCGTGTATCATCAACACCTCTGGTTCTACCGGAACCCCGAAGGGAGTGGTGCTCAATCACAAGAGCTTCTTCGACTTTATAGAGTGGGCGCTCGACACGTTCCATTTCGGTGATGACCTAGTGATGGGATCGCTCTCCCCAATAGTGTTCGATATTTACAGCTTTGAACTTTGCATGCTGATGGCAAAGGCCAGCACGCTTGTGGTGCTGCCTGCCCACCTGGCTGCCTTCCCGGCAAAGATACTCGAGGTATTGGAGAAGCACAAGGTGAACTTCCTTTTCTGGGTGCCCACCATCATGGTGAATATCGCCAATATGGACCTGCTTTCCGCCTTCCCGCTCGACAGCTTGCGTACGGTGTGGTTTGCCGGTGAGGTGTTCCCCACGAAACAGTATAACTATTGGCATCACCATCTGCCGCAGGTGACCTTTGCAAACCTCTACGGTCCGATAGAGATCACGCTCGACTGTACCTATTATATTATAGACAGGGAAATACCCGACGACCAACCCCTTCCTATTGGCTATCCTTGCCGTAATACGGACATCCTGATCCTCGATGATGAGGACCGGCTGGTGAAGGAGCCCGATGTGGAAGGTGAGCTGTGCGTGCGTGGTACCTCGCTGGCGATGGGCTATTACAACAACCCGGAGAAAACGGCGGCTGCCTTTGTGCAGAATCCGTTGAACAAGGCTTATCCTGAGGTGATATACCGTACGGGCGACATCGTCAGCTACAACCAGGAGGGGCTGATCATGTTCAAGGGAAGAAAGGACAACATCGTGAAGCATCAGGGCTATCGTACCGATCTGGGCGAGATAGAGCATGTGGTCATCAACACGCTGAAACTGGTGAAGAATGGATGTATCGTCTATAATCATGATGAGAAGCAGATCACGCTGTTCTACGAGTCGGAGCGCGAGATTCCGGCACAGGAGTTCCGTCTGGCGATAGGCAAGGTGCTGCCCAAGTACATGATTCCGACGGCATTCTGCCATCTGGACCTCCTGCAGCGTAATGCCAACGGGAAGATTGACCGTCTCTACTATAAGAAACTGGTGAATGAAAAGTGAGAAATCAAGTATGGAAATGAGAGAAAAGATATTGGAGATATTGTCCACCATCCGGCCTGAGTGTGACTTCACAGAGGATGTGGACTTCATGGAGGCTGGGTTGCTCGACTCCTATGATATTGTGAGTCTGGTGACCAACCTGGAGATTACCTTTAATTTCAGAATAAACGGCACGGATGTGGTACCAGAGAACTTCACCTCTGTTGACACCATCATAGCCATGCTGGGGAAATATGGCGTACATTAGTTATCTGGATATTCCCAAACACTGGGGACTGGAGCGCGGCGATATCGTACTGCTCACGTCGGATATTATGCAGCTGATGTTTACGGCTATGCGTAACGGCGAGCGTTTCGATCGCAACGCTTTCCTCGATGCGGTCCTGGAGGTGATCGGTCAGGAGGGGACGCTCCTGATTCCGACATTCAACTGGGACTTCTGTCATGGTGTGCCTTTCGACTATCATAAGACCCCATGCAAGACGGGTGCCTTGGGCGGTTTCGCCCTGGCGCGGGAGGATTTCCGCCGCACGCAGCATCCCCTTTATTCGTTTGCTGTCGCTGGCAGGGACCAGGCGCTGTTGTGTGGGATGGAGAACGTCAGCTCTTTTGGGGCAGACTCTCCCTTCGGCTATCTGGAAACACATCACGGCAAGAACGTCATCATCGGTGTCCACTATACCGATTGCTTTACCTTCGTGCACCACATGGAGGAGGTCTGCGGCGTAGATACTTACCGGTTCCAGAAGACCTTTACGGGGCAGTATATCGATGCCGAGGGGCGTGAGAGTACGCGCAGCTATTCAATGCTGGTGCGTTCCTATGAACTGTATCTTGAGACAGACCTGACCCTTATCGGTGAGAAGATGGAATCGGCCGGTGCTGCACGGCTTATCATGCTAAACGATATCCCCTATCGTATCGTTGACCTTGCGGCGGCTGCACCAGTCATTGCAGATGACATCCTTCATAATGCCAGTCGCGGAATTTGCCGTCATAAGCTTCAGTAAAAAGTTAAATAAATATAAAAATCACATTAGTCGGACTGCAAAGGCACGCATATATAATTAAATATGTGTACCTTTGCAGTCCGATTATTGGGGAGAGACTTAGAATCCCCTTGAGTCTTGGTGTGAATAGCGGTGTCTTTGGCCGGGCATGGCGGTTCGTGAATCCTTGGTTCAATGATCCCCGTCAGGGAATCCTCCCAACGGGAGCGTTCGTTAGACTTGCAGCCGAGTGACTAACCTCGGATGTGGGTTTATGTGCGTACATAATTTAATTAAGTTAAACTGTTTTTTAGTAGTAAAATTGAAATGAACACTTTAAGTTACAAGACTATTTCCGTGAACAAGGAAACAGCAAAGAAGGAGTGGGTGGTAATCGATGCCACAGACCAGGTCGTTGGTCGTCTCGCTTCTAAGGTAGCAAAGCTGATTCGCGGAAAGTACAAGCCAACTTTCACACCGCATGTTGACTGTGGTGACAACGTTATCCTTATCAATGCCGATAAGGTGGTATTCACTGGTAAGAAAGAGACAGACAAGGTCTATACGCGTTACACGGGCTATCCTGGTGGTCAGCGCTTCCAGACGCCTGCCGAACTCCGCAAGCGTAATGGTGGCGTAGAGAAGTTCCTCCGTCACGCCGTGAAGGGTATGCTGCCAAAGGGTCCTCTCGGACGCAGCCTGCTGAACAACCTCTATATCTATGAGGGTACCGAGCATCCCCATGCCGCTCAGCAGCCAAAGACTATTGATATTAACCAGTATAAATAATAAGGAAAGATGGAATTAATTAACGCAATAGGTCGTCGCAAGAGCTCTGTAGCCCGCGTATATGTTTCTGAGGGTACTGGCAAGATCACGATCAACAAGAAGGATTTAGAGGTATATTTCCCTTCAGCTATCCTGCAGTATGTGGTGAAGCAGCCACTGAACCTGCTTGAAGTAGCTGACAAGTATGACATCAAGGTGAACCTCGACGGTGGTGGTTTCACAGGTCAGAGCCAGGCACTGCGCCTCGCTATCGCTCGTGCACTTGTGAAGATCAACGAGGAGGATAAGAAGCAGCTCAAGGATGCAGGTTTCCTGACACGTGACAGCCGTGAGGTTGAGCGTAAGAAGCCGGGTCGTCCCAAGGCACGTCGTCGCTTCCAGTTCAGTAAGCGTTAATCCCGCTGAAGAACAGAGCGCAAGTTTAGTATCTAAACCGGGTGGATTCCTCCTGGGATTCCCTAGGATAGCCTAGTCCCTAGGATTGCGACTACCTCCCGGCTGATTCTGGACAAAAGAATTAAAAAAGAAAGTAAACAATTTAAAAAGATTCAAGCAAAATGGCAAGAACAAATTTTGATCAGTTGCTCCAGGCCGGTTGTCACTTCGGCCACCTGAAGCGTAAGTGGAACCCAGCCATGGCTCCCTACATCTATACCGAGCGTAACGGTATCCATATTATCGACCTGCACAAGACCGCAGCCAAGATCGACGAGGCTGCTGATGCATTGAAGCAGATTGCCAAGAGTGGCAAGAAGATCCTGTTCGTCGCTACTAAAAAACAGACAAAGGAAGTGATTGCAGAGAAGGCAGCTAGCGTAAACATGCCTTATGTTATCGAGCGCTGGCCCGGTGGTATGCTCACCAACTTCCCCACAATCCGCAAGGCCGTGAAGAAAATGGCGAACATCGATAAGCTGATGGCTGATGGTACCTACTCAAACCTCTCGAAGCGCGAGCTGCTGCAGATTACCCGTCAGCGTGCCAAGCTGGAGAAGAACCTCGGTTCTATCGCTGACCTGACCCGTCTGCCGAGCGCACTCTTCGTTGTTGACGTGCTGAAGGAGCAGATTGCCGTACGCGAGGCAAACCGTCTGGGCATTCCCGTGTTTGGTATCGTTGATACCAACTCAGACCCCAACAATATCGACTTCGTGATTCCTGCTAACGACGATGCCAAGGACAGCGTAGAGGTTATCCTCAACGCTTGCTGCGCAGCTATCGCCGAGGGTATCGAGGAGCGCAAGGCTGAGAAGGCCGACGAGAAGGCTGCTGAGGCTCAGGAGGGTGATGAGGAAGCAAAGCCCCGTCGCGCCCGCAAGCCCCGTAAGGAAGAGGCTCCTGCCGCTGAGGAGGCTGCCCCCGCTGCTGAGGAAGAGGCTCCCGCTGCTGAGTAATATTTAGTTTACAGTTTACAGTTTATTGTTTACAGTTTATAGTTTACAAAAAGAATTATGGCAATTTCAATTGACGATATAAAGAAGCTTCGCGCAATGACTGGTGCTGGTCTGGCTGACGTAAAGAAGGCTCTGACCGAGGCTGAGGGCGACTTCGACAAGGCCAAGGAGCTCCTCCGTGAGCGTGGCCTCGCTATCGCTGCCAAGCGTAGCGACCGTGAGACATCTAATGGTTGTGTACTTGTGAAGGCTGTTGACGGCTTCGCCGCCATGATTGCCCTGAAGTGCGAGACCGACTTCGTGGCCAACGGTGCCGACTTCATCGCTCTGACCCAGAGCATCCTCGATGCTGCTATCGCTGCAAAGGCTGCTGACCTTGAGGCTGTGAAGGCCCTCGACATCAACGGTCAGACCGTTCAGGAGGCTGTCACTCAGCGTTCTGGTATCACTGGCGAGAAGATGGAGCTTGACGGCTACCTGACACTCGAGGGTGAGAACATCGAGGTTTACAACCACATGGGTAAGAACACACTTTGCACCATGGTACAGACCAACAAGCCTGCTGCTGAGCAGGGTCACCTCGTGGCCATGCAGGTGGCTGCCATGAAGCCTGTTGCACTCGATAAGGAGAGCGTCGATCAGAAGATCCTCGACGAGGAGTACAAGACTGCTGTCGAGAAGACCAAGCTGGAGCAGGTTGAGAAGTTCGTGGAGATGAAGATTAAGAAGGCTGGCATCAACCCCAACCTCGTTGACTCTGAGGATCACATCGAGAGCAACATGGCTAAGGGCTGGCTGACACAGGCTCAGGCTGACGAGGCCCGTAAGATCATTGCTGAGGCAAAGGTCGAGGGTGAGGCTCAGCTGAAGATGCCTATGATCGAGAACATCGCCAAGGGCCGTGTACAGAAGTTCCTGAAGGAGAACTGCCTGGTGGATCAGGAGTTCCAGTTCGGCGACGGCGACAAGGCTACTGTCTCTCAGTGGCTCGCCAAGCAGGACAAGGATCTGAAGATCGTTGCCTTCAAGCGCTTCACACTCGTAGCAGACTAATCCATTAGTCGGATATAAAAAAGAGTCGGCATTGCTTTGTGCAGTGCCGATTTTTTTGTACCTTTGCCTGCAAAGATTACGATGATATGAAGATATTTGCCATTGGCATGAACTATGCCGCACATAATCAGGAGTTGCATGGTACGCTGAAAAGACCAGACGAGCCCGTGATATTCACCAAGGCAGACTCGGCGATTTTGAATCAGGGGAAGCCGTTCTTTATCCCTGACCATCTGGGACGTATTGACTACGAGACGGAGGTGGTGGTACGCATCAGCCGACTGGGCAAGAACATCCCCGTGCGCTTTGCTCACCGCTATTACGATGCCCTCACCGTCGGTATCGACTTCACGGCACGCGACATCCAGAAGAAAGCCTCGGAGGCTGGTCATCCCTGGACGATCTGCAAGGGCTTTGACGGTTCGGCTGCGATAGGTGAGTGGGTGCCTAAGGAGAAGCTGCTGAAGGATCCTGATGCCGTCTGTGAGGAGTCGGGCTTGCAGCGGCTTCATTTCCATCTCGACATCAATGGGAAGACCGTTCAGGAAGGTTGTACCTCGGACATGCTTTACAAGGTGGACGAGATCATAGCCTATATCTCACAGTTCTTCACGTTGAAGACTGGCGATATGCTCTACACCGGTACGCCTGCCGGCGTAGGACCTGTGCATATCGACGACCATCTGGAAGGGTGGATTGAAGAACGTAAGGTGTTGTCGTTTAATTGCAAATGATGCAATAAAGCTGCCTCCTGATACGTTTATATCTCAGTGAAGCGTATTCATAGGCTGATAGTCTGCCTCATATTCCTGTCCATCTACATTTCCGCAGGGGCACAGGAGTTTTTCAACTTGACTGCTGCGCAAGTCAGGATCGACTCCTTATTGCCCGTCTTCACCTGGCAGAAGCCGCTTGGTCCTTTCTATGCAGACTCTGTCTATACGGTCAGTATCGAGTATCCCGAATTCATAGAGATGAGCAAGGCTGATATCCGTCGCTATCAGACGATTAGCGGTGCGCCATTGCCAACGCTTCCAGTCGTTACGCAACATGTCGGTGTCGCAAGGAAACAGGGTGTGCTCGACGTGTCGCTGGTGCCGCTGGCGTTCCGTGACGGCAAGTATCTGAAACTTGTCAGTTTCAAGTTGAATATACAGGCAACAGCCAGGAATTCCGTCCGAAGTCACACACGGGCAGGCGGGACTGAAGCACGTTATGCCGACCATTCCGTACTGAAGGAGGGCGTATGGGCGAAGATACGTGTCCCTGAAAGCGGTATCTACCAGTTGACGGACGCTTTTCTCAGGAAAGCTGGTTTCTCTGACGCCTCAAAGGTGAAGGTCTATGGCTATGGTGGTGCCTTGCAGCCGGAAAGTCTTACCGGTGACTATCTGAAGGAGACCGATGACCTGCACGAGGTACCGGTTTGCGTGGTTAATGGCAAACGGTTCTTCTATGCGGTTGGTCCTGTCACATGGGAGTCGCCAGAGGCACTCACCCGCCAGCGTAATCCTTATTCCAGCTATGGCTATTACTTCCTGACAGAGAACGACGCGTCTCCGCTTTATATAAGCAAGGAAGAATTTACAGCAGCCCATTACCCTGCTGCCTCCGACTATCATACCTTCTATGAAGTGGATGACTATGCGTGGTATCACGGTGGGCGCAACCTTTTCGACAAGACACTTTATAAAATAGGGACGCCGCAGACCTATACACTGTCAGCGAGTGGTAATAGCGGCACGCTGTCGGTGGCTCTCACCTATGACGGCAGTTTCGAGGCCACTGTTGCAGTGAACGACGCTGAAGTCGGAACCATATCGCGCAATGTGTCCCTGGATACTTATACGGAGGCTGCGGAGATAGTGGTTGATTATCAGCTTGAGAATTGTCTGCAGGCAGAGAATACGGTCAGGATCACACAGCTCTCTGGGGCAAGCCTCAGACTGGACTACCTCTCCCTTCGTCTGGATACCCCTAAGCCGTTGCCTGACTTAGAGACGGCAAGTTTCCCGGAGCCGGAATATGTCTATCATATCACAAACCAGGACTATCATGCACACGGTCCGGCAGATATGATCATTGTCATCCCGACTTCACAGACGTTTCTGTCTCAGGCAGAACGTCTTAAGACCTGGCATGAAGAACATGACGGGCTTCGCGTGAGGATTGTGCCTGCGGATGAACTCTATAACGAGTTCTCCAGCGGGACGCCAGATGCAACGGCCTATAAGCGTTATCTGAAGATGCTCTATGACCGTGCGGAGACAGAAGCCGACATGCCCCGTTTCCTGTTGCTCCTCGGTGACGGGGCGTGGGATAACCGGATGCTGAGTGCCGACTGGAAAGGCTATGACCCCGATGCGTTCTTGCTCTGTTATGAGAGCGAAAATTCCTTCAGTCACGTGAACTGCTATGTGAGCGACGACTTCTTCTGTCTGCTTGACGACGAGGAACAGATCCAGCAGCAGAACGGTACTTACATCACTTATCAGGGGAAACCGGATGTCGCCGTAGGCCGTTTCCCGGTACGCACCTTGGAGGAGGCCACGGTACTGGTGGACAAAACCTTAGGCTATGCGGCCAACTCGCATGCCGGTGTCTGGCAGAACGTCATCTGTATGATGGGGGATGACGGAAACAACAATACCCACATGGCTACAGCCGACAAGGTTGCAACGCTTGTGGAGGACAGCTATCCCGGCTATCAGGTAAACAAGATATACTGGGATGCCTACAAGCGTGAGTCGTCGGCGACAGGCTATTCCTATCCTGACGTGACGCGCCTGATCAAACAACAGATGGCGAGTGGCGCCCTGATGATGAACTATTCCGGTCATGGTGCCGCCTATGCCCTCTCGCATGAGCTGGTTATGAAGCTCGAGGATTTCTCCTCCTCTACTACCGACGGCTTGCCTCTATGGGTGACAGCCTCATGCGACATCATGCCTTTCGACGGACAGGAAGACAATATCGGTGAGACAGTGATGCTCAACAAACGAGGTGGGGGAGTGGCCTTCTTCGGCACCACGCGCACAGTGTATGCCACCTATAACGAGCAGATGAACCTGGCCTTCACCGGCTATGTGCTGGCTCCGGGCTATACCATTGGCGAAGCGGTGCGGCAGGCAAAGTGCGACCTGGTGAGTGAGGGGCGCGACACATCGCCGAACAAGCTGCAATACACGCTTCTCGGCGATCCTGCGCTTCGGCTTGCCTGTCCCCGGTCCGACGTGGTCATTGACAGCATCAATGGCCGGTCTGCCACTGAGAACCAGCAGCTACCTGCCGGTTCGGTGGTCAGGGTGCGGGGACATGTAGAGCAGGACCATCGTCTCGCAGGCGACTTCAACGGTGTGGTTACGGCCACTGTGCGCGATGCGGAGGAGCTTATTGTCTGTCAGTTGAATGACACGTCGGACGATGGTGCAGACGAACCATTTGCCTACACGGACCGCACAAAGACAATCTATCAGGGATCAAACCGTGTCAATAATGGTGTGTTCAATCTGACGTTTGCCGTTCCCCGGGATATCAGTTACGCGGAAGGTAGCGGCATGATGAATCTCTATGCGGTCAATGATGGAATGACAGAGACCGCACACGGACAGAACGACAGTTTCGTGCTGAACGGAAATACGGAGGGGGACAATGATCAGGTCGGTCCCTCTATCTACTGCTATCTTAATAGCAAGTCGTTTGTCAATGGCGGCACTGTGAATACGACGCCCTATTTCCGGGCGGAGCTCTATGACGACAGCGGCATCAATGCTTCTGGCAGTTCTGTGGGTCACGACTTGGAGTTGGTAATCGACGGGCAGTTGTCGAAGACCTATAACCTCAATGACTATTTCACCTACGACTTCGGCGACTATCGCAGCGGTGCCGTTGGCTTTACCATACCCGAGCTCTCTGTCGGACAGCACAGGCTGCTCTTCCGGGCGTGGGATGTGCTGAACAATTCCTCGACCTCCGAACTTTCGTTCAATGTCGCCAGGAATGCCGGGGAGGGTGAGATGAGTGTGATCTGTACGAAGAACCCCGCCACGACCACGACCTCGTTTATCATTACCCACGACCGTAGCAATAGCGCAGTCGATCTGACAATCGAACTTTTCGACATGTCGGGGCGGCAGTTGTGGAAGACAGTGCGTACTGACGTACCGACAGAAGGCACCGTCACCGTGGATTGGGACTTGAGAATCGGTGGAGGCAGCCGACTGCGTACGGGTGTCTATATCTATCGTATCCAACTATCCGGCAACGGGGGTACAAGTGCCTCGTGTGCCAATAAATTGATTGTACTTGGCAATAATTAGACCATACAAACGTTATTAAAGTTGAAGAATTAAAAAATTGAGGAATTGAAGAATAAGAATAATCATAAGCCCTTGGCGGTGGTAAGGATGACGGTGATGCTGTTTGTGCTTCACTGCTGTCTGGTGACTGCCTCGGCACAGGACGACGACAAGACCATGATGTTCAATCCTGTTGAACATGCTGTCGTCTCGCAGACCATAGCCCCTGATGCCCGTGGTGCGGGTATGGGTGATGTCGGTGTGGCTACCGATCCAGACGTGAACTCACAATACTGGAATCCGGCCAAATACCCTTTCTGCATCAGTCGTTCAGGCATTGCCCTGAACTATACGCCCTGGCTGCGCCGCTTGGTCAATGACATCGACCTGGCTTATCTGGCCGGCTACTACCGGATAGGCGACTACTCCGCTGTCTCTGGTTCGCTTCGCTATTTCTCGCTTGGCGAGGTGTTTGCCGACGACGGCATGTCCGTAAAGCCCTATGAGATGTCTGTCGATGTTGCCTATTCGCTGATGCTGAGTGAGAAGTTTTCACTGGCAGCCGCTATCCGGTGGATTCATAGTGACCTGCGTTACGACTATAGCGAAGACTCCAAGCCAGCTTCGGCCTTTGCGGCTGATCTGGCCATGTACTACAATAACTATGTGATCATGGGCAGCCGTGAGTGCCAGCTGGGTATCGGTCTCAACCTCTCGAATATCGGTAGTAAGATATCCTTCTATGGTGATGACGAGAGTCAGTTCCTGCCAGCAAACATGCGTCTGGGTGCCTCGTTGATGATACCTGTTGACGAGTATAACCGTTTCTCGATTGCTGCCGATGC
>ODAJ014763806.1_pt1 | contig 12511 bp, 7 predicted proteins | sample 1539241 | NCBI WGS metagenome assembly ODAJ01 (sample SAMN02144231, study PRJEB22623) | gut metagenome | biome: sheep rumen | host: Ovis aries | place: New Zealand | reverse complement strand
GTCATTCTTCACTATTTTGAAGGGGTACTTTTCTCGTTCCCAAGGTCATAAATTGGGTTACGATTTGGCAACCTATCTCCTTCACCAATCCTCCCAATTTTGCGTTGTCCCTATTTTTGAACTTCCACGTTCTTCCCCTCTTTGCCTTTATTTCAGGCCGAAATGCGTTAATCTTCCAAAATTGCTTCGTTACAACAACTTTTTTTTGTAACTTTGAACGTGTTATCAACGATTTAGCGTGAATTAAATACAAAAAAAATGAAATATTTACGTCGATTTCTCGTCCCGTTGCTCCTGGCTGCGGCCTTGGTGGTGATGGGCGGGTTGGTGCTCCGCACGGAGAGCGAGGTGCTCTATCGCATGCAGGAACTTTCGCTGTGGTTGCCCACGCACTACTTCTTCAAAATCTCCACCTTCTATCCGGGCGGCCCCCTCACCTGGGCGGCGGCCTACATGGTGCAGCATTTCTATCATCCCGCCGTGGGCATGGGACTGATGCTCCTGGCCTGGGCGCTGATCATGTGGCTCACATGCCGCCTGTTCCGCCTTCGCGGCGTGTGGCAGGGGCTGTCGCTGCTCGTGCCGCTCTGTCTGATGGCTTGCCTGGTGCAGACGGGCTATTGGCTCTACTACATGAAGTTGCAGGGCCATCCCTGGGTGCCCACGTTGGGCGTCCTGCTCTCGCTCGTGCTGGCCTTGCCCTTCCGGCGCATACCGAAACGGTGGGCACGACTGGCCTACCTGGCCGTAGTGGGTGTCCTGGGCTATCCCCTGATGGGTGCCTGGACAGCCTTGGCGCTTGGCCTGATGGTGCTTGCTGAAGGCCTGAGGATGCGTTCGGTGACGTTAGGAGACGCTTCCGTAGCCATCCTTTCTCTCGTACTCTTTGCCATTGTGCCGCCCATCATGGTGCGGCAGTTCTATGGCCAGGTGCAGATGGACGAAGCCTGGTGGGCCGCGATGCCCTCGTTCCAGTACGGCAAGGTCGACTGCCTCGAGTACCGGCTGGCCTACTACGCCATCGGTCTCTCGTTCCTGATATGTGCCCTGAGTACCAAGTTTGGCGAATCGCTGGCCACGAAGAAGAGCGGCAAGCGCATGTCCGCCCTCTTGGTGGTTGCGCTGCTGGCCCTCGCCGGTTATGGCGTGGCCAAGCGCTGGAACCACGACACCAACTTCCACAAGGAGGTGGCCATGAACAACGCCATCGAGCGCCTCGACTGGGAAGGCGTGCTGCGCATCTCGCTCTCCAAGGAGATGGGCGAGCCCATGCCTCCCACGCGAGTGATGGTGATGATGAAGAACCTGGCCCTCTTCCGTCTGGGAAGGGCCGGCGACGAGATGTTCCACTATCCCGAGGGCGCCGAACAGCAGCATGCCCCCTGGCAGGTGAGGATGACACAGGTGGGCGGCAAGTTGCTCTATTATCATTATGGTAAGGAGGGCTTCTGCTACCGTTGGTGCATGGAGGACGGCGTGGAGTTCGGCTGGAGCGTCGACGTGCTGAAGTATATGACCAAGTGCAGCCTTATCACCCACGACTGGGACGTTGCGCAGAAGTACATCGACATGCTCCGTCGCACCACCTACCACCGCCAGTGGGCAGAGAAGTATGCTGCCCTGGTGCGTCATCCCGAACGGATGGCCGAGGACGAGGAGATGCGTCCCATCATACCGATGGCCAGCTTCCCCGACCGTCTGGACGGCGACAATACGTTGGTCGAACTGTATCTTCTGAAGACCTTCTCCAGCGGTTTCGGTGCCGACCCGGGCTATCAGGAGATGACGCTGCTCTGCTCCCTGATTATGAAGGATATCGACCTCTTCTGGCCGCGCTTCCATCAGTATCTGGATATGCACCAGAAGGAGGAGGGCTTCCACGTGCCAGTCCACTATCAGGAGGCCGCCTACCTCTATTCGGTGCTCGAACCGCAGCGCCCCAGTGACCTGTGGCCCGGTCTGACGAATGCCGAGGCGGCAGAGCGCATACCCTTTGACGAATCCGTGAAGCGCCGCTACAAGGAGTTTATGGACTTCAACGCCCAGTGTGGCTCGATGTCCGAGGAACAGAAGAAGTCGGCCTTCTTGCCTCAGTTCGGCGACACGTTCTACTATTTCTATTTCCTCAGGAGAAATCAGCAGACGAATTAAGAATTGAAGAATTGAAATATCGAAGCATAGAATTTTTAAAAGTCATGAATAAGAATATTGTCCGTTTGGTTTGTCGCGATACCATTGCGACGATAGCAATCCTCCTCCTTGCCGCATGTTCCAAGCCCAAGGTGCCCACGCAGTACGCCGATAGCGAGCGCCTGCCCCACATCTTCCCCGAGTATGCAGGTGTCACCGTTCCCGTGAACATTGCTCCGCTGACATTCGCCATCGAGGAGGAGGGCAACCAGTTTGTCACCCGCATGACGGCCGCCGGACACGAGTGGCTGTATGGCGGCGACGAAGTGTGCCCCTCGGCCAAGGAATGGAAGCAAATGAAGCAGAACGAAAACATCATGGTGGAAGTGTTCGTGGAGAAAGACGGCAAGTGGACACGCAAGGCGCCATTTGCCATCCACGTTTCGCCCGACAGCATCGACCCCTACATCTCTTACCGACTCATCGCCCCGTCGTACGTGACTTACGAAGACCTGACCATCAACCAGCGATGCCTGGAGAACTACGACGAGAGCCTGATTTACGGCAACATGTCGAACTCGAACGAGCGCGACGGACAGTGCATCAACTGCCATGCCTACCAGCAATACAACCCCGAACGCATGCAGTTCCATGTGCGCCAGTGGCGCGGCGGCACCATCATTGCCTACGATGGCAAGATGGAGCGCGTGGACATGAAGACGGGCAAGACGGTGGGCGCAGGTGTATATCCCACATGGCACCCGACGGAGAAGCTGATTGCCTACAGCACCAATCACACCGGGCAGTCGTTCCACACCAACGACAACCAGAAGGTGGAGGTGCAGGACACCTACAGCGACCTGATGCTCTACGATGTCGAGCGCCACGAGGTGCTCCCCCTGGAGACGGACACCAACGACCTCGACTGCTTCCCCTTCTGGAGCCCCGACGGCAAGTATCTCTACTACTGCTCGGCACACTACGAGAAGCGCGACACCAGCAAGATTACGACAAAGGAGTTTGACCTCATCCAGAACTATAAGGACGTCAAGTACAGCCTCTATCGCCGTGCCTTCTCGTTGAAGAACCGTTCGTTCGGTCCTCGCGAAATGGTGTTCGACGCCGCAGCTGACTCGATGTCGGCCACCCTGCCGCGCATCAGTCCCGACGGACGTTGGCTCATGTTCACGATGGGCAACCACGGCGTCTTCCACATCTGGCATGCCGATGCCGACCTTTATATGATGAACCTGCAGTCGGGCGACATGCGCCGGTTGGACGAACTGAATTCCGACAACGTCGAGTCGTACCATTCGTGGTCGTCGAACGGGCGCTGGGTCATCTTCAGCAGCAGACGCACCGACGGCAACTTCACACGCCCCTACATCGCCCACTTCGACGGCAAGGGACACTTCACCAAGCCCTTCGAACTGCCACAGCGCAATCCGCGCTATCACCACGAACTCTTGCGTTCGTACAACATTCCGGAGTTCATGTCGGGCCCCGTCACCATCCGCCCGCAGGAGTTTGCCAGCGTAGTTCGCCAAGATAGTATTAAAGCCAAATAAACAAAATCATGAAACGCATCGCCTTTTTCTTGATTTTCTCGTTTTCTCATTTCCTCATTGCCGTCAACGCGCAATACACTGAAGTGAAAACACAACAGCAGACGGCCAATCGTCCGTATGCCGAAATTCCCGTCTTGGACAGTCCTGAGGCGGCTCAAGGTTCATACTTTGGAGACAGCAGGGGACTGATGTTCAACTTCGACTGGCGCTTCCAGTTGGGCAACCCCGAGGGGGCCGAACAGGAACGCTACGACGACAGTCGGTGGCGACGCCTCGACCTGCCCCACGACTACCAGTTCGAACAGCCCTGGGACGAGAAGGCCGGCGGAGCACGTGCCTTTAAGAATCAGTGCGAGGGCTGGTATCGCAAGACCTTCCGTGCCGAGGAATCGTGGAAAGGCTTGCGCGTAGTGCTCGACTTCGAGGGCATGATGTACTACGGCGATGTGTACATCAACGGCCGCAAGGTGGCATCCTCGGAGTACGGCTACCTGGGCCTGGAGGCAGAGGTGTCGAAGTATCTGCACTTCGGACAGGACAATGTCGTAGCCGTTTACACCAACTCCGGCAAGCCGAATGCCAGTAGGTGGTACACAGGCGCCGGCCTGTTCCGCAACGTCTGGCTCCGTCTGCAGAATCCCACCCATGTGGCCCGCCACGGTATCTATGTCACGACGCCCAAGGTGTCGGCTGCCGAGGCTCAGGTGAGCATACAGGTGGACGTAGACGGTTTCCCCCACGGAAGCGGCGAGCAACCTAAGACCTTGGTGCGTGCCACCCTGCGCAATGCCCAGGGTACTGCGCTCGGGACATCGGAGGCTACGATGGCCACACTGACGAAACACAGGCACGACGAAGTCCGCCTGCCCGACATTCGGATAGAGAAACCCATCCTGTGGGACGTAGACAATCCTTACCTTTATTATATAGATGTCGACGTCTTGGTGGACAATCTTCTGGTCGACCGCCGTACGGAGCGCTTCGGCGTGCGTACCATCGAATACGGTCCCGAATTTGGATTTAAGTTGAATGGCAAGAAGGTGTTCATGAAGGGCATTGCCAACCACCACGACCTGGGTGCCCTGGGCGTGGCCTCGTTCGACGATGCCATCCGTCGCCAGTTCAGCCAGATGAAGCAGTTCGGTTTCAATGCCCTGCGCTGCTCGCACAATCCCTATGCCCCCTCGCTGACACGCATCGCCGACGAAATGGGCATTCTGATTGTGGACGAACTGATTGACAAATGGAGCGACGACGAATATTGGGGCGGCCGCAAGCCTTTCATGCAGATTTGGCCCGAACTCATCCAGGAATGGATAACACGCGACCGCAACTGTCCGAGCGTGGTCATGTGGAGCCTGGGCAATGAGCTGCAAATTCGCGATAACTGGAGCGGTTACAAGACCAACGACTGGGGCATCACCACCTACCGTATCTTCGACCAGATGGTGAAGCGCTACGACGCCACCAGGCCCACCACCGTGGCCATGTTCCCGGCACGTGCCGGAGCCATCCGCGAGGAAAAGGAGTTCAAGACCTACATGGCACCGCCAGAACTGGCCTGCGCCACGGAAGTCTCCAGTTTCAACTATCAGTGGGACTGCTATCCAAAGTATTTCGAGCACAAGCCCGACATGATTCTCTTCCAGAGCGAGGCTGTCACCAATCAGTTGCAGGCTCCCTTCTATGGCATGGACCAGAAGCGCACCGTTGGCCTGGCCTACTGGGGTGCGATAGAGTACTGGGGCGAGTCGAACAAGTGGCCCAAGAAGGGGTGGAACTATTCGTTCTTCCGCCACACGCTGTGGCCCAACCCGCAGGCATGGCTCATCAAGGGCGCATTCCAACCCGAAGTGCCTGTGGTGCGCATAGGCGTGATGACGGGCAGCGAGACGGTTAGCTGGAATGCCATCGATGTCGGCCAGAAGACGTACACGGAATTCTGGAATTGTCCTGATGACTCGAAGCAGCAGGTGAGCACCTTCACCAATTGCGACGAGGTGGAACTGCTGGTCAACGGCAAGAGCCTGGGACGCCAGCAGAGTGACAAGAGCGACCCCTTCAAGCGCGGACTCATCAAATGGAACAAAGTGCCCTACGACAAGGGTGGCAACCTCGTGGCCATAGCCTATAACAATGGAAAGGAAGTGGCCCGCCACCGCATCGAGACGGCAGGCAAGGCCGTGCGCCTGATTATTGAAGAAGAGAATCTGCTTGCTCAGAATCCTCAGAAAACTCAGAATAATCCGCTCAAGGCCGATGGCATGTCGCTCAAGTATCTGACCATCCGTGCCGTCGACAAACGGGGCAACACGGTGCCTTCGTTTGACGAACCGCTTACTGTCTCCCTGGAAGGTACGGGGGCCACATTGCTTTCGCTGGATAATGGCGACCACTATACCAGCGACCTTTTTGGTCCCGAGATTACGACCAAGCGCATGTACATGGGACAGATGCAGGTCATTCTGCGAAGCACAAAAAAAATGGGCGACGTGGTGTTGCGTGCCACATCGCCCAGTCTTAAGGCTAAACTGAAATTTCAGACTAACTGATTCGAACCCTTCGTGGTAGAGACGGTGCCGGGTTAGTTGCGGAAGGCGAGATGGTCGCCTTTCGTCTCCACCGTGATGGTGCGTGTCTTGTCGATGTCGGTGCCCAGAAGGGCCTTCGAGAGGTCGTTGAGCAGGAAACGCTGTATGGCACGCTTGACGGGACGGGCACCGAAGTCGGGGTCGTAGCCCTCGCGAGCCAGGAAGTCGACGGCCTCCGGAGTAACGTTGAGGCTGACTCCGTTCTGGTCGAGCATCTTCTGGATGCGGCCCAACTGCAAGAGAACCACCTGACGAATCTCCTCCTGCTTCAAGGGCTGGAAGGTGATAATCTCGTCGATACGGTTCAGGAACTCGGGACGCATGCGTGTACGCAGTTCCTCGCGCTTCAGGTTCGAGGTCATGATGATGATGGTGTTCTTGAAGTTCACCGTACGGCCCTTCGAGTCGGTCAGCCGTCCGTCGTCGAGCACCTGCAGAAGGGTGTTGAAGACATCGGGATGGGCCTTCTCAATCTCATCGAAAAGCACCACTGAGTAGGGCTTCCGCCTTACGGCCTCGGTCAGTTGGCCACCTTCGTCGTAACCCACGTATCCTGGAGGCGCACCGATGAGCCGCGAGACGGAGAACTTCTCCTGATACTCCGACATATCGATACGGGTCATCATCTGCTCGTCGTCGAACAGATACTCGGCCAATGCGCGAGCCAGTTCCGTCTTGCCGACACCCGTGGTGCCGAGGAATATGAACGAACCGATGGGGCGCTTGGGGTCTTGCAGTCCGGCACGGCTCCGGCGCACGGCATCCGAGACGGCCGTGATGGCTTCGTCCTGACCGATGACGCGGCGGTGCAACTCTTCCTCCAGATGCAGCAACTTGTCGCGTTCGCTCTGCAGCATCTTCGATACTGGGATGCCGGTCCAACGGCTGACTACATCGGCGATGTCGTCGGCCGTCACCTCCTCCTTCACCATGGCCTCGCCGCCCTGGGCCTGACGCAGTTGAGCCTTGATTTGCTCGATTTCCTGCTCCAGCTGTTGCAACTTGCCGTAGCGGATTTCGGCCACGCGGGCATAGTCGCCACTGCGTTCGGCGCGTTCGGCCTCAAACTTCAGTTGTTCCATCTGTTGCTTGTTCTGCTGAATCTTGTTCAGCAGTTCCTTTTCGCCTTGCCACTTGCTGCGGAATTGCGTTTCCTGCTCGCGCAGGTCGGCGATTTCCTTCTCCAGCTGTTGCAGTTTCGGCTGGTCGTTCTCGCGCTTGATGGCCTCGCGCTCAATCTCCAACTGCTTCAGCTTACGCGTGATTTCGTCCAGTTCCTCAGGCACCGAGTCACGCTCCATGCGCAACTTGGCGGCAGCCTCGTCCATCAGGTCGATGGCCTTGTCGGGCAGGAAACGGTCGGTGATGTATCGGTTAGACAGTTCTACGGCAGCGATGATGGCATCGTCCTGGATACGCACCTTGTGGTGGTTCTCGTAGCGTTCCTTCAGTCCACGCAGGATGCTGATGCTGGAAGGCACGTCCGGTTCGTCCACCATGACGCTCTGGAATCGGCGCTCCAGGGCCTTGTCCTTCTCGAAGTATTTTTGATACTCGTCGAGCGTGGTGGCACCAATGGAACGCAGTTCGCCACGGGCCAGGGCCGGTTTCAGAATGTTGGCGGCATCCATTGCGCCTTCGCCCTTGCCGGCACCCACGAGGGTGTGAATCTCGTCGATGAAAAGGATAATCTGTCCCTCGCTCTTCGTAACCTCGTTGACCACCGACTTCAGTCGCTCCTCGAATTCGCCCTTGTATTTGGCACCGGCTATCAGCGCACCCATGTCCAGCGAGAACAATTGCTTGTCTTTCAGGTTCTCGGGCACGTCGCCACGCAGTATCCTGTGGGCCAGGCCCTCGACGATGGCTGTCTTACCGGTACCGGGTTCGCCAATCAGAATGGGATTGTTCTTTGTCCTTCGCGACAGGATTTGCAGCACACGGCGGATTTCCTCGTCACGTCCGATGACGGGGTCGAGCCTTCCGGCACGTGCCTCGTCCACCAGGTTCTTGGCATACTTCGAAAGACTCTGGTAGGTGTCCTCGCTCGACTGGGAGGTCACTTTCTGACCACCTCGAAGTTCGCGGATGGCGGCCTGGAGTTCCTTTTCCGTCACACCGGCGTCCTTCAGAATCTTCGATGCCGTGCAACGTGTGGCCAGTATGGCCTGCAGCAGGTGCTCGATGCTGACGAACTCGTCGCCCTGCTTCTGAGCCATATCTTCGGCACGGTTCAGAACCTCATTGGCCTCGCGACTCAGATACGGTTCGCCGCCCTGCACGCGGGGAAGGCTGCCTATCTGGGCATCTACGGCCTGTTGCACAAGGGTGGGGTTGACCCCAAGTTTACGGAAGACGAAACCTGTGACCTGTTCGCCTACCTTCAGAATGCCAGCCAGCAGATGTTCGGGCTCGATGTTCTGCTGCCCCTGGCGTTGTACGCGGTTGACTGCCTCCTGGACAGCCTCCTGCGCCTTGATGGTGAATTTGTTCAGATTCATAGTCTTTGCTCCTTTCTTTTTTGTTTCTGCCCTATGTACCACAAACTTATGCGCAATGGGAACGGAAGAGGGCAAGATGTCGCGTTTCGTGACAAGATGGCAAACAACGCACGCGCGCTTGCGTGCGCATGTGCGTTCCTTTATATTAATATAACAAGATGGTGTGGCGACGGAGTGTTGCATATATGAAAATATTTTCGTATCTTTGACGGCCAATTTGAGAAATATGAGTCGGAAACAGCAACTTTTGCAGAAAGTACGCGACGGCGGAAGCATGACCCAGGGCGAGAAATTCGGCCTCGTATGGTGGCTGAGTTTGCCTGCCATCCTCGGACAGTTGAGCACCATCGTGATGCAGTATATCGACACCATGATGGTAGGACAGTTGGGCGCTGCCGCTACGGCAAGCATAGGACTGGTGTCCACGACGTGTTGGTTGTTCGGCGGCATCTCGGCTTCGTTGGGGGCTGGTTTTGGCGTTCTCGTGGCGCAGCATATCGGGGCCAAGGAGAACGATGAGGCACGCAATGTCATGCGACAGGCCATCACGGTTTGCATGTCCCTGGGACTTCTCATCTCCCTCTTTTGCGTGAGCATCCATTCGTGGTGGCCCGTCCAGCTGGGTGGCTCGCCAGAGGTGGCGGCTCTGTCGTCGAAGTATTTCCTGGTGTGGAGCCTGACCGTGCCTGTCAACCAACTTCTGTTCCTTTCCAACGGAATGTTGCGCAGCAGCGGAAACATGAAGGTGCCCATGATGATGGGTGTGATGATGTGTGCGCTGGATGTGGCATTCAATCTTCTGCTGATACCTATCTGGGGGGTAGTGGGGGCAGCCTTAGCCACTTCGCTGGCATCCGTGCTGACGACGGCATGCAGTTTCTCCTATCTCGTCACTCGTAGCCCGGAGTTGGCTCTTGTGGGGCGTCCCGGACGGTTCACTCCCCAGCGGGAGGTCATTCGCCGTTCGTTCCGAATTGGTTTGCCCATGGCCGTGGAGCATGTGGTATTCTGCGGAGCCCAGATTGTAAGCACAATGATTGTGGCTCCGTTGGGAGCCGTGGCCATCGCTGCCAACACGATTGGTGTGGTGGTGGAGAGCCTGTGCTACATGCCGGGCTATGGTATCGGAGATGCTGCCGCAACACTGATAGGACAAAGCTATGGCGCACGCCGTGGCGACCTCATCCGTTCTTTCTCGGTGCTCACCGTAGCGCTGGGTATGGGGGTGATGACCCTGCTGGGTGTGGTGATGTACTTTGCAGCTCCGGTGCTGATGGCCATGATGACTCCCGACCTGGCCGTACAGGCAGAAGGTGTCACGGCATTGCGCATCGAGGCCTTCGCCGAGCCTATGTATGCAGCGTCGATAGTCGTTTACGGTGTGTTCATGGGACTGGGTGACACGCTCGTTCCGTGTATCCTTAACCTTGGTAGTATATGGCTTGTGCGCATACCGTTGGCCTACATGTTGGCTCAGACCATGGGCCTGAGAGGTGTCTGGATGGCCATGTGCATCGAATTGACGGTGCGCGGCCTGATATTTATCATACGTTTGAGAATGAAAAAAATAGAAGTATATGAGACTGATTAAGAATGAAGAGTTTGGCGGCGAACGCCCATTGTATTGTGAACACGACCTGCGACTGGAGGAGGTTACTATCCACCTCGGCGAGTCGAGCATCAAGGAGACGCGCAACATAGAAGCCGAGAATTGTAGGTTCGAGGGAAAATATGTTTTCTGGGAGTGCCAGGGATTCAGGGTGAACAACTGCTTCTTTGCCGAAAGTGCACGCTCGTCGCTATGGTACAGCCGTGATGGACAACTGACGGATTGCCGGGTCGAGGCTCCGAAGATGTTTCGCCGCATGTCGGGTATTCGCCTCAAGAATTGTGTCTTCACGAATGCGTTAGAGACATTGTGGGATTGTGATCAGGTCCACATCGAGGACTGCCGCATTGAGCAGGCGGATTATCTGTTTATGCACACCAACAATGTTTTCATTGATAGGTATCATCAGGATGGCAACTATTCGTTCCAGTATAGTCGGAATGTGGAGATTCACAATGCCATGCTGAATACCAAGGATGCCTTCTGGGAGTCGGAGAACGTCACGGTCTACGATTCGGAGATTAACGGCGAGTACCTTGGGTGGTACAGCAAGAATCTGCGACTGGTGCGGTGCCACATAACGGGCGAACAGCCCCTTTGCTACTGCGAGAATCTGGTCATGGAAGATTGTACCATGGGGGAGGATGCCAATCTGGCATTTGAATATAGTACCATTCAGGCAACCCTTAATGGTCCTGTCCACAGCATCAAGAATCCGACCTCGGGGCATATCGTCGTACGGGGTACGGTGGGCGAAGTCATTATTGATAAGAATCAGAAGGCACCGGCCGATTGCGTGATAGATATCCTATAGTTTCCCCTCCTTTTAGTTCATGATAGTGTCATAACCTTAAATCTTAGGTCTCATGAAATACGATTTTGACGAAATCATTCCTCGCCGAGGTACGAACTCCTACAAATGGGATAGTTTCGACGACCCCGATATGCTGCCTTTGTGGGTGGCGGACATGGACTTTCGCGCGGCGCCTTTCATCCAGCAGGCCATCCAGCGCTGTGTTGACCATGGTGTATATGGTTACGTGCGCGTGCCCGAATCATATTATAAGGCGGTCATCCAATGGTTCAGCCGTCGGCATGGATGGACCATGCAGCGCGAACATATTCTCTACACTACGGGCGTTGTTCCTGCCATCGCTGCCATCTTGCAAGGCATCACAAGTCCGGGAGACAGGGTCCTCCTGCAGACTCCGGTATACAATTGTTTCTTTTCGTGCTTGCGTAATGCCGGAAATGTGTTGGTCGAGAATCCTCTCGTGTTTGAGGATGGCCGCTTCCGCATCGATTTTGAGGATTTTGAACGTAAAATCATTGACAATGGTGTGAAGGTGTTCCTCCTATGTAATCCTCACAACCCGGTTGGGCGAGTGTGGACACGCGAGGAACTGACCCGCATGGGGGATATCTGCATGCGCCACGACGTCTTCGTCATCAGTGATGAAATTCACAACGAACTGGTCATGCCGGGCTATCGCTATACACCATTTGCCAGCATAAGGCCCGAGTATGCTCCACATTGTGCAGTATGTACTTCTTCAAGTAAAAGTTTCAACCTCGCAGGCCTGCAGATAGCTAACATTACGATAGCCGACGACCAAACCCGTGCACGCGTAGATAAACAGATTAATATTAATGAGACATGCGATGTGGGTCCGTTTGGTGTCGTGGCACTGCAGGCTGCTTATACCACGGAAGGGGAGGAGTGGCTACGGCAACTTATGGAATACGTCCATGCCAACTACCAATATCTCATCCAGTATTTATCTGCCCATTTGCCTCAATTGGTCGTGACTCGCTCCGAAGGAACCTATCTGGCATGGGTAGATTGTGCCGCATTGGGCATGGAGTCGGAGGAATTAACGCAACTGATTAGCGAAAAAACTCATGTATGGTTCACTCCCGGCAAAGAATACAATCCCGGAGGAAGTACCTTCATTCGTATCAATTTGGCCTGCCCAAGGGCCACTTTATCCGAGGCTTTGCAAAGATTCTGCACTTTTTTTGAAAAAAGTCGTTGAATTATTTGGTCAATCCAAAAAGTTGCCGTACCTTTGCACCCGCAAACGAGGAAAGACGTTAACTCGGAGCCTCGGA
>ODAJ014783270.1_pt1 | contig 12514 bp, 7 predicted proteins | sample 1539241 | NCBI WGS metagenome assembly ODAJ01 (sample SAMN02144231, study PRJEB22623) | gut metagenome | biome: sheep rumen | host: Ovis aries | place: New Zealand | reverse complement strand
CCGCGATATGTTCAACTCGGAGCACAACGTGGCCGGTCTCCGCTCTACCCGTGAGACGATGAAGTGGATCTTCGACGCCAAGGTAGGCGACGTGAGCCCCCTCTATGAGTGCGGCAACAACGACAACCTGCTGGTAGTGGCTCTCACCGGCATCCATCCCGTGGGCTATCGCTCACTCGATGCCGTGAAGGACATGATCAAGGCCGAGGTCGTTCGCGACAAGAAGTTCGAGCAGATCAAGACCAAGTTTGCCGGCGTGGCCGACATCGCAGCCGCCAAGGCTAAGGGCGCACGCATCGACTCTGTCAACCAGATCACGTTCACCGCTCCTGTCTTCGTGCAGGCTACCGGTGCCAGCGAGCCCGCTCTCTCAGGTGCTGTGGCTGCCGCCAAGCAGGGTGAGTTCAGCAAGGCACTCATCAAGGGTAACGGTGGCGCCTACCTCTTCCAGGTGGTTAAGAAGGCTGCCCGCGAAGGCGTGAAGTTCGACGAGAAGGCCACCGAGAAGATGCTCTCACAGCAGGCTGCCCAGGCTGCCAGCCGCTTCATGCAGGAGCTCTATCAGAAGTCTGGCGTGGTGGACAACCGCTACCTCTTCTTCTAAGAAGACACGCACATAGCTTTATATTTATAAGGGCCGTGGACTCCGCAAGGAGTCTGCGGCTTTTTTTCCGCTTTTTTTCCGCTTTTTTACCACCTTTTTTATGCCGCGCTATTTTGCTGTATCACTAGGAAACACGTGCCTCTGCGCTATGAAATTTTTGTCGCCCAGTTAGGGCACAAAATTCGTCTTTTTTCGTTGACGTTGCAAATGTATGAATTTTTCAGAGTCCACAAAATATATCTTCAAAAAAGCACGTACTGTAATAAATAGCCATTTCATTACAGTATTACAGATTACAGTTTTTATATCGCTACCCCTATACGAACTGCAATCAGAGTAATAAATAATATTATATATATATTATATATAATATATATATAATATTATTTATTAAACGTTATTAACATTTATTTCTCTTCTCTCAAGTCCTTCCATACCCCCTCGCAAAAATAAAACTGTAATCTGTAATACTGTAATCAACGTGTCTTTTTTTAGTAAATGTTTGGTGGTTTGGGGATTTCTCATTATCTTTGCAGAAAAATAAAGATATGGAAGATTCGGCACTGAACAGATACCTGGACGAGATCGGCAAGGGGGCACTGCTTACCGACGAGCAGGAGCGTGAGTTATCGGCAAAGATACTGAAGGGCGACGAGCGTGCGTTGTCGCGGCTGGTGGAGGCCAACCTGAAGTTCGTGGTGAGCGTGGCCCGGCAGTACAAGGGGCAGGGACTGGCGATGGAGGACCTCGTGAGCGAGGGAAACATCGGTCTGATGAAGGCGGCGGCCCGCTTCGACGCGACGAGGGGCGTGAGATTCGTGAACTATGCGGTGGTGCACGTGCGCCAGGCTATCGAGAAGGCCATTGAGCAGCAGACGGGGCTCTACAAGGTGCCTAAGGACGTGAAGAACGCGCTGACGGCCCGTCAGCAGAGCATGCCGCTGTCGGTGGATGCACCGCTGGGCCACCGTGCGAACCTGAGTCTGCTGTCGGTGCTCGTGAACAAGGATGCGCCGCAGGCCGACGAGCGTGTCCACTCGGAGGCCATCGAGGAAGCCATCGAGTTTGCCCTGGGATCGCTCGACAAGCGGGAGAGCCGCGTGGTAAACGCCTATTTCGGCATCGGACAGGAGCATGAGACAATGGCCGAGATTGCCGAGGATATGGAGCTGAAGCGCGAGCGTGTAAGACAAATTCGCGACAAGGCCATCCGCAAGCTGCGCAAGGCTTACAGGCGCCGTCTGAAGGCGAATTTCAGATAGGGCAGGCCCGAATGCTGGATTTTGCTTGATTTATCTCAATAAAAGTTAATTTACGTGCTTTTTATTCCGATTTTGTTGTCCAAATCGGAAATTTTATATACATTTGTGATTAATAACACGTGAAATTAATCAAATAGTTATAAACCATTAAAATTTTTTTTTCATTATGAGTAAGGCAAATTTCAAAATGATGGCTGCCGCAATGGCAGTGTTGGGCGCAGTATCGTGCTCAAAGAGTGATGTGTATGATCCTGCTCAGGTCGAGGAGAACAAGAAGGCTCAGGAAGAGGCCAAGATCGAGCAGGCTAAGAGTGATTACGAGGCAAACTTCGTGGCAAAATACGGTGAGGTGGATTCCAACCAGTCGTGGGACTTCAGCTCAGGTACGCCAACCTTTGGTCTGCCCTCGTCTGCCGGCAAGGCAGGTACACGTGCCGGTGGCTACGAGCGCACGAACAGCGAAGATTTCTATGTGTTCCCCGACGCAACAATCACAAAGATGAAGAGCGTGTTTGTGGAAGGCCGCAGGGAAAACAAAAAAATGGGTACTGCTTTTGCTATGACTGTTCCTGAAAATGCTTTCACTATTGTGCCTATGTACATGGGTACTTCTGGTGGTAACTTTGATCTCTACATGCACGTTGATGGCATCGCTGAGGACATCAAGGTGTGGAGCAAGTGGGAGAATATGCAGGTCAAGGGTAAGAAAAATGGCCAGTCTGTAGATTGGACAGACGTGAAGACATTTGACTCAAGCGCAAACTGCACCAATGCTACTGCCATCCGTTCGAAGTACTACACTTTCAGTGGTCTGCCAGCAGGCGCTACCATGTATTTCTATCTGAAGATCACCGCTACTGCCTCTGGCTATAATCAGAAAGGCGATCTTATGAGTTCTGTTAACGATTATATGCGTGAGTATAAGTTCAAATCAAACGAGCTACCTTCAAATCTTCCCGGTGTAACGAATCCTGAAGTGATGATTATCGGCTGTGAGGATGCAAAAACAAATAGTGACGATGATTACAACGACGTGGTATTCATGATCTACGGTGAGCCTTACGTTCCTTCCACTTTTGAGGTAAAAGAGTTTGAGACCACATACTCAAAGCGCTACATGATTGAGGACCTCGGTTCTACCGATGACTTCGACTTCAACGATATCGTAGTGGATGTACAGGAGACCTTCAAACAGGTGAAGACTACTGATGCTCAAGGAAAGGTAACATGGAGTGATCCTGAGCTCCTGGGTCAGAAGGCATTCCTCCGTCACCGCGGTGGTATCCTGCCCTTCGAGCTGACTATCGGCAGCACTAAGCTTGACAAGATGGACGGTGTGCTGAGCGACGATCCTAACACTGAGTTTACGGTGACTGGTTGGAACAGGACCGCCAACAACATCAGCATCAAGGTCTATCAGGGTAAAGACAGCCAGACGGCTACAGAGGTGAACTTCCCGAAGGAGGGCGCCATTCCTATGATCATCGCCACCGACACCAACGTGGCTTGGTCGGCTGAGCGCGTAGAGTTCAACTGGAAAGAGTTGATGGGAATTCCAGAAGAATAGTTTTTTAGTAAATCAAAAGTTAGTAATTATTGTGAAGAGAGCGGGGTTGCCTTCGGGTGCCTCGCATTCTTTTTTTACCTTATTGATATAAAAAAAAGTCTAAAAACTTGCACGATTTTTGGAAAAAGTGTAATTTTGCAGCCGAAACAAACACAAACAACAAAAACATATGTGCGGAATAGTAGGTTATATAGGCACAAAGGAAGCTTTTCCGATACTGATCAAAGGTCTTAGGAGACTGGAATATCGCGGCTATGACAGTGCCGGTGTGGCGCTCGTGAACGACGACGGCGCGCTGAACGTCTATAAGACGAAGGGAAAGGTTGACAATCTCGTGGAATTCTGTAGTGACAAGAACATCAGCGGTACCGTCGGTATTGCCCATACCCGCTGGGCCACCCACGGTGAGCCCTCGTCGCGTAACGCCCATCCGCACTACTCCTCGTCGAAGAACCTGGCCATCATCCACAACGGCATCATCGAGAACTATGCCGACCTGAAGGCCAAGCTGCAGGCAAAGGGCGTCGAGTTCCAGTCGGATACCGACACCGAGGTGCTGGTGCAGCTCATCGAGTATATCCAGCAGCAGAAGCAGCTCGACCTGCTGACGGCTGTGCAGGTGGCGCTCTATCAGGTGATCGGCGCCTATGCCATCGCCGTGATCGACAAGCGCGACCCCGACCAGATTATCGCCGCCCGCAAGCAGAGTCCGCTGGTGGTGGGCATCGGCGAGGATGAGTTCTTCCTCGGTTCCGATGCCAGTCCGATCGTGGAATATACCGACAAGGTGGTGTATCTCGAAGACGGCAACATCGCCGTGCTGCGTCGCGGTCAGGAGCTGCACGTCGTGAGCATCCTCGGCGAAGAGCAGGAGCTGACGGTGAAGACTGTGGATATCGACCTGGGACAGATCGAGAAGGGCGGTTTCCCGCACTTCATGCTGAAGGAGATCTTCGAGCAGCCCGAGTGCCTGACCAACTGCATGCGTGGCCGTGTGAACATCGAGGCAGACCACGTGACGCTCTCAGCCCTGATCGACTACCGCCGCCAGATGCTCAGCGCCAAGCGCGTGGTGATCGTGGCCTGCGGCACCTCGTGGCATGCGGGGCTTATCGGCAAGCAGCTCATCGAGTCGCTGGTGCGCGTGCCCGTCGAGGTGGAGTACGCCTCGGAGTTCCGCTACCGCAATCCGGTGGTCGGCAAGGACGATGTCGTCGTGGCCATCTCGCAGAGCGGTGAGACAGCCGACACACTGGCCGCCGTACAGCTCGCCAAGCAGAAAGGGGCCTTCATCTACGGCGTCTGCAACGCCATCGGCTCAAGCATCCCCAGGGCCACCGACACGGGTACCTACATCCACGTGGGACCGGAGATCGGCGTTGCCTCGACAAAGGCCTTTACGGGCCAGGTGACGGTGCTGACGATGATCGCGCTGGCGATGGGCGAGGCTAAAGGCACCATCAGCCGCGACGAATACCTGAAGATCGTGAGGGGACTCAGTGAGATTCCCGACAAGATACGGGAGGTGCTGAAGACTAACGACCGCGTGGCTGACCTCGCGCGTACCTTTACTTATGCGCACAACTTCCTCTATCTGGGGCGCGGCTATTCCTACCCGGTGGCGCTGGAGGGTGCACTCAAGCTGAAGGAGATATCCTACATCCACGCCGAGGGCTATCCTGCCGCCGAGATGAAGCACGGACCTATCGCGCTGATCGACTCAGACATGCCTGTGGTGGTGATTGCGACCCACAATGCGATGTACGAGAAAGTGCTCTCCAACATCCAGGAGATCAAGGCCCGTCAGGGTAGGGTGATAGCCCTCGTGTCGAAGGGCGACGACGTGATCTCCAAGATTGCCGACGAGGTGATAGAACTGCCCGACGTGCAGGAGTGTCTCGAGCCACTCGTGGCTACCATTCCGCTCCAGCTGCTGGCCTATCACGTTGCCGTCTGCAAAGGCAAGAACGTTGACCAACCGAGAAACTTGGCAAAATCAGTGACCGTTGAATAGAGAAAAGGGCGATTCGTTTTATTGACGTTTCGCCCTTCTTTTTGAATATAGACACAAACGAGATAAAAAAGAAGAAGATGAAAGATGTGACACTCGTCCTGCAGGACGGAACGAAATTCAAAGGAAAGAGCTTCGGCTACGAGATGCCTGTCGCTGGAGAAGTGGTCTTCAATACGGCGATGATGGGCTATCCGGAGAGCCTGACTGATCCCAGCTATGCGGGGCAGCTGATGACGCTGACCTATCCGCTCGTGGGTAACTACGGGGTACCGCCCTTTACGATCGAAGACAACGGTATCGCCACCTTCATGGAGAGCGACCGTATCTACGCGAAGGCCATCATCGTGAGCGACTACAGCGAGGCCTACTCCCACTGGAACGCGAAGGAGAGCCTGGGTGACTGGCTGAAGCGGGAACACGTGCCTGGCGTGACGGGCATCGACACCAGGGCCCTGACGAAGGTGCTGCGCGAGCACGGCGTGATGATGGGAAGGCTGGAATTCGACAATATAGAAAATCCAGATAACCTGGTGGACCTGGACTACGGCGCAATCAACTGGGTGGAGCGCGTCAGCTGCAAGGATGTCATCCGCTATAACGAGGGGGCTGGCCGGAAGGTGGTGCTCGTGGACTGCGGCGTGAAGAACAACATCATACGCTGTCTGATACAGCGCGGGGTAGAGGTGATACGCGTACCCTGGAACTACGACTATACGGAGATGGACTTCGACGGTCTCTTCCTGGCAAACGGTCCTGGCGACCCGGACCGCTGCGTGGCTGCTGTGGAGATCCTGCAGAAGCAGATGTCGCGTTCGCGCAAGCCCATCTGCGGTATCTGCATGGGTAACCAGCTGCTGGCAAAGGCCGGCGGCGCTACGATCTACAAGCTGAAGTATGGGCACCGCTCGCACAACCAGCCTGTGCGCGAGGTGGGCACGAACCGCTGCTACGTCACCTCGCAGAATCACGGCTACGCTGTGGATGCCTCGACGCTGGGCAACGACTGGCGCGAGCTCTTCGTGAACATGAACGACGGCTCCAACGAGGGTATCCGCCACCTGTCGCATCCCTGGTTCTCGAGCCAGTTCCACCCGGAGGCCTGTTCGGGGCCTGTAGATACAGAATTTATGTTTGACCGTTTTATTGAGACATTATGAGAGACGAGAATATCAAGAAGGTGCTGCTGCTGGGCAGCGGTGCCCTGAAGATCGGCGAGGCCGGCGAATTTGACTATAGTGGCAGCCAGGCCCTGAAGGCCCTGCGGGAGGAGGGCATCAAGACGGTGCTCATCAACCCGAACATCGCCACCGTGCAGACCTCAGAGGGGGTGGCCGACGAGATCTATTTCCTGCCCGTGCAGCCGTACTTCGTGGAACGGGTGATCGAGAAGGAGCGCCCCGACGGCATCCTGCTGGCCTTTGGCGGACAGACGGCACTCAACTGCGGTGTGGAGCTCTATCAGAGCGGCGTGCTGGAGAAATACGGTGTGAAAGTGCTTGGTACGCCCGTGCAGGCTATCATGGACACAGAGGACCGCGAGCTGTTTGTCAGGAAGCTCGACGAGATCGGCGTGAAGACCATCAAGAGTCAGGCCTGCGACAATATCGCTGATGCCCGCAAGGCTGCAGCGGCGCTGGGCTATCCTGTCATCCTGCGTGCCGCCTATGCACTCGGCGGTCTCGGCTCAGGCTTCTGCGACAACGAGGAGCAGCTCGACCGTCTGGCGGAGAAGGCGTTCTCGTTCTCGCCGCAGGTGCTTGTCGAGAAATCGCTGAAAGGGTGGAAGGAGATCGAGTACGAGGTGGTGCGTGACCGCTACGACAACTGCATCACCGTCTGCAATATGGAGAACTTCGACCCGCTGGGCATCCATACGGGCGAGTCGATCGTGGTGGCACCCTCGCAGACGCTCACCAACTCAGAGTATCACAAGCTGAGGGCGCTGGCCATCAAGATCATCCGCCATATCGGCATCGTCGGTGAGTGTAACGTGCAGTATGCCTTCGACCCGCAGTCGGAAGACTATCGCGTGATCGAGGTGAATGCCCGTCTGTCGCGCTCGTCGGCACTCGCCTCGAAGGCTACGGGCTATCCGCTTGCCTTTGTGGCTGCCAAGCTGGGGATGGGCTACGGCCTCTTCGAACTGAAGAACTCGGTGACGAAGACCACCTCGGCCTTCTTCGAGCCAGCCCTCGACTACGTGGTGTGCAAGATACCCCGCTGGGATCTCTCGAAGTTCCACGGGGTCGATAAGGAACTGGGCTCCAGCATGAAGAGCGTGGGCGAGGTGATGGCCATCGGGCGCACTTTCGAGGAAGCCATCCAGAAAGGCCTGCGGATGATCGGGCAGGGGATGCACGGCTTCGTGGAGAACAAGGAACTGAAGATCGCCGACATCGACGCCGCCCTGCGCGAGCCGACAGACAAGCGCGTCTTCGTAATCTCGAAGGCGATGCACCTGCCAGAATACACCATCGACCATATCCATGAGTTGACGAAGATCGACAAGTGGTTCCTCTACAAGCTGAAGCATATCATCGACATCGACGAACGGCTGAAGCGGCAGAACATCAATACCCTCGAGGCATCGCTGCTGAGAGAAGCCAAGGTCTATGGCTTCACCGACTTCCAGATAGCCCGAGCCATCGGACTGGAGAAGGAAGGCGAGAACATGCACAAGGCATCGCTGTTGGTGCGTAACCGCCGCAAGCAGCTCGGCATGCTGCCCGTCGTCAAGCAGATCGACACCCTCGCCGCAGAGTATCCTGCACAGACCAACTACCTCTATGTGACATACGCAGGCGAGACCAGCGACATCCAGTATGAGAACGATCGGAAAAGCATCATCGTGCTGGGGTCGGGTGCCTACAGGATCGGTTCGTCGGTGGAGTTCGACTGGTGTGGCGTGCAGGCGCTGAACACCATCCGCAACAACGGCTGGCGCTCGGTGATGATCAACTACAATCCAGAGACCGTATCGACGGACTATGATATGTGCGACCGTCTCTACTTCGACGAACTGACCTTCGAGCGCGTGCTCGACATCATCGATATGGAGCAGCCTCACGGCGTCATCGTCTCTACGGGCGGTCAGATTCCCAACAACCTCGCCGTCTATCTCGACGAGCAGCACGTGACGATCCTCGGTACCCAGGCATCGGACATCGACGGTGCGGAGGATCGTGCGAAGTTCTCACAGATGCTCAACGAACTGGGCGTGAACCAGCCGGAGTGGTCGGCGCTGACGAGTATGGACGATATCGGCAAGTTTGTGGAGCGTGTGGGCTTCCCCGTGCTGGTGCGTCCTTCCTATGTGCTTTCCGGTGCCGCGATGAACGTCTGCTCGAATCAGGAAGAACTTGAGAAGTTCCTTGAGCTGGCCGCCAATGTGTCGGAGGATCATCCTGTGGTGGTGTCGAAGTTTATCGAGCACGCCAAGGAGATCGAGATGGACGCTGTGGCGAAGGACGGTGAGATACTGGCCTATGCGATTTCCGAGCACATCGAGTTCGCTGGTGTCCACTCGGGCGATGCCACCATCCAGTTCCCGCCGCAGAAGCTCTATGTGGAGACCGTGCGCCGCATCAAGCGCATCTCCCGCAAGATAGCGAAGGCACTGCATATCAACGGCCCGTTCAACATCCAGTATATGGCGCGCGACAACGATATCCTCGTCATCGAGTGTAACCTGCGTGCCTCGCGCTCCTTCCCCTTCGTGTCGAAGGTGCTGAAGCTGAACCTCATCGACCTGGCTACGAAGGTGATGCTCGGGCTGCCGGTCGAGAAACCCCACAAGAACCTCTTCGACCTCGACTACGTGGGCATCAAGGCTTCGCAGTTCTCATTCAACCGTCTGCAGAAGGCAGACCCCGTGCTGGGCGTGGATATGGCCTCGACGGGTGAAGTGGGCTGCATCGGTGACAATACAAACACCGCGTTGCTGAAGGCGATGCTCTCCGTAGGCCATCGGATACCCGGGAAGACGGTGCTGCTCTCTACCGGTTCTGCCAAGCAGAAGGCGGAGATGCTCGATGCCGCGAAGATGCTCGTCGATCATGGATACGAGATCTATGCCACAGGCGGTACCTCGCGCTATCTGTCAGAGAACGGTGTGGAGAACACGCGGGTGCTCTGGCCGTCGGAGATGCAGGACGGGGCAGAGGGGCCATCGGCACTCGACCTGCTTCACGCACACAAGATCGATATGGTGGTCAACATTCCGAAAAACCTGACGACCCACGAGCTGACCAACGGCTACAAGATACGTCGCGCAGCCATCGACCTGAATGTGCCCCTGATCACCAATAGCCGGCTGGCGAGTGCATTCATCAATGCTTTTTGCAGCATAAAATTGAATGAAATTGGTATTAAATCATGGGCTGAATACAAGTAGGACTCCTAAAAACGTCAAAAAATGGTGCAATAATTTGGTAAATTCAAATTATTGCATTATTTTTGCAGCCAAATTATTACCTGCTGACCCGTATAATAATGGACGCTGGAGAAAATCTAGAATCAAAAATAAATCGCAGTGAGTATAAAATACTCATCGTTGATGATGTCATCAGTAACGTCTTGTTGCTGAAGATCCTACTTACAAATGAGAAATTCCAGGTTTGTACCGCCAATAACGGAAATGGCTGTATCGAGCTGGCGAAGAAAGAGCATCCGGACCTGATTCTTCTCGACGTGATGATGCCGGATATCAGCGGTTTTGATACTGCAGTCATCCTGAAGAAAGACGAAGAGACAAAGGATATCCCCATCATTTTCCTTACGGCACTGAATACGCCTTCCGACCTGGTGCACGGTTTCCAGGTAGGTGCGAACGACTTTCTGACAAAGCCCTTCAACAAAGAGGAGCTGGTGATGCGTGTGATGCAGCAGATATCGCTCGTTGCCGCCAAGCGGATTATCGAGAAGCAAAACGCCGAACTGCGCGCCACGCTGACCAACCGCGACAAGATGTACTCCGTGATTGCCCACGACCTGCGCTCGCCAATGGCCAGTATCCGCATGGTGCTTAATCTCCTTGTGCAGACGGCTACCCCCGAGGTGTTAGGCCCAGAGCTATACACGCTTCTCGACCAGGCTAACAGAGAGTCGGAAGAGGTGCACGACTTGCTGGACAATCTCCTGAAATGGACCAAGAGCCAGACGGGACGCCTGAATGTCGTCACGCAGGATCTCGACCTCAACGATATTATCCCCGGTGTGGTGGATATCTTTGAGATGATAGCCCAGACCAAGCATATCAAGCTGAACTTGCAGCAGCCCGACAAGCCCATCGTGGTGAGAGCCGACAATGACATGCTGAAGACGGTGGTGCGTAACTTCATGTCCAACGCCATCAAGTTCTCTCCCGAAGAATCGTCGATTGATATTATGATGTGTGAGGAAGGCGACTTTGCGAAGATCAGCGTGAGGGATCACGGTGTGGGTATTGCTCCCGAGCGTCTTCCCAACATCTTCCATAAGGGTGATACCACCTATGGTACTGGCGGTGAGGAAGGCTCCGGACTGGGACTCCAGCTCTGTCAGGACTTCGCCAAGAAGAATGGCGGCGACTGTATGGTAGAATCGGTAGAGGGCGAGGGCAGTACGTTCAGTGTCACAGTCCCGTTGAAGAAAGAATGACGATGGCTTCACCTATTTATATTATAGAGGAACAGAGACTTCGCCGCAATCTCCAGCTTATCGCTGATGTTGCGGCGAAAGCCGATATAGAGATTATCCTTGCCTTCAAGGCATTTGCCCTGTGGAAGACGTTTCCCGTCTTCCGTGAGTATATCCGCTCGACGACCGCCAGCTCGCTTTCCGAGGCCCGTCTGGCCTACGAGGAGTTCGGGGCGCCTGCACATACCTATTCTCCTGCTTATACAGATGATGAGTTCGACCAGATAGCCAAGTGCTCGTCTCATCTGACGTTTAACTCCTTATCGCAGTACGCGCGTTTCCATCAGCGTGCCGAAGGCGTCTCTTTGGGTCTGCGCGTCAATCCGGAATACTCAGAGGTAGAGACGCTGCTCTATAATCCCTGCGCACCAGGTACGCGCTTCGGACTGACTGCTGACAAACTGCCGGAACAACTCCCTTCGGATATCTCGGGGTTCCATTGTCATTGTCACTGTGAGAGTGGAGCAGACGTGTTCCAGCGTTCGCTGGCTCATATCGAAGAGAAGTTCGCAAAATGGTTCCCTCAGTTGAAGTGGATCAATTTCGGCGGCGGACACTTGATGACCCGCAAGGACTATGACGTGGAGTTGCTCGTGTCGCTGATGCAGGGTTTCCATCAGCGCTACCCCTGGCTGAAGGTCATCCTCGAACCCGGCAGCGCCTTTGCCTGGCAAACAGGACCGCTGGTCTCCCATGTGGTGGATGTAGTGGAGGATCACGGTATTAGAACAGCCATCCTCGACGTCAGTTTCACCTGTCACATGCCCGACTGTCTTGAGATGCCCTATTATCCAGATGTCCGTGGAGCAGAATATATCTCCGACTACTCACCACTCAGCACTCATCTCTATAGATTAGGCGGCAACAGCTGCCTGAGCGGTGACTTCATGGGCTACTGGCGCTTTGACCACGAACTGGAGGTCGGGGAGGAGATTATCTTCGAGGATATGATCCACTACACGACGGTGAAGACAAACATGTTCAATGGCATCACACATCCCGCCATCGGGATGCTTCGGCAAGACGGGAAACTGGAGATTTTGCGAGAATTTGGATATGATGACTACAAAAATCGGATGGATTAGTAGTTTTTTTGAAAAAAAATCCCCGAAAAGTTTGTCAGTTCAAAAAAAAGCATTACCTTTGCACCGCATTTAGAGAAATGCACCTCTGAAAGGGTTTGAAATTGCGGAAATAGCTCAGTTGGTAGAGCACAACCTTGCCAAGGTTGGGGTCGCGGGTCCGAGTCCCGTTTTCCGCTCAAATGTTGAACAAAAAAGAGACATTAAGGAAAGGCCCTAATGTAAAATGCCCAGGTGGCGGAATTGGTAGACGCGCACGTTTCAGGTGCGTGTGCCGCGAGGCGTGCAGGTTCGAGTCCTGTTCTGGGC
>ODAJ012171830.1_pt1 | contig 12515 bp, 10 predicted proteins | sample 1539241 | NCBI WGS metagenome assembly ODAJ01 (sample SAMN02144231, study PRJEB22623) | gut metagenome | biome: sheep rumen | host: Ovis aries | place: New Zealand | reverse complement strand
CCGGCCTATATGCCGGACAGCCAGCCCGTCGTCCTGTGCGCGGAGGACAGCGGCTATTCCATCTCCGCCACCACCGGGAATGTCGATGCCGCCAAGGCGTTCCTGACCTTCCTGTTCAGCGCGGAGAACCAGAAGAAGTACAGCGAGTCCCTGGGCTCTCCGAGTGCCTTCAGGGATGTTGAAGCCGCATGGGCTCCCGAAGGATTCGTCCGGGATGTCACGGCGGTGCTGAACAGCGCTGTGAACATCGGATTCACCAATGAGAAGCCGGCGGGCTTCAGCGGCGATGATGCCGGACGGATGCTGCAGGATCTGCTGGCCGGCACCTATGATGCCCAGGGCTTTGCCGAAGCGTATGAAAAAGCCTGGAACGAAGGGTTTTGATTCATCAGTCATCTGACGGAAAGGGCGTCTCAGGCAGACGCCCTTTCCCATTCCGGGGACAGCAGACAGGCAGGAGGCGAAAGCATGAGGATCAGAAGGATCAACTGGACACAGTTCATGTCCTTTCCTGCATTGCTGCTATACGGGATCTTCTTTGTCTATCCGCTTCTCAGGGGAATCGGAATGAGCCTGACAGACTGGGACGGCATGGGCACTGCCAGCTTTGTCGGCCTCAGGAACTTCGCGAGGTTCTTTCAGGACGCGCGGGCGATGGGCGACATCCGTACCACACTGATTTTTGCAGCGGGGAGCGCTGTCTTTCTGAACCTGGTTGGATTAGCCTATGCGCTGGTGATGGAACAGCCCTTCAGGGGCCGGGGCGCTGCACGGGTGATCATCTATCTGCCCGCCATCATCAGTCCGCTGATTATGGGCTACGTCTGGTATTTCCTTCTGCAGCCGGGGCGCGGGTTCCTTTACCATGCCGCCGAGCAGCTGGGAACGGTGTTTTTCCTGGGGAAATGGATGAATCATTATCCCACGACGATGGCTGTGCTGATCTTTGTCAATGTCTGGCAATATGCCGGAATGACGATGATCATCTATCTGGCCGGGCTGAAGAACATCTCTCCGGACATCCGGGAGGCGGCCATCGTGGACGGAGCCGGCTCATGGCAGCGGTTTGCGGGCGTCACTCTGCCGCTTCTGATGCCTGCAATCCGCATCAATGTGGTGACGAACATTATCGGTTCTCTTTCCGTCTTCGATGTGATCATGTCCCTCACGGAGGGCGGACCGGGCTACGCTACGGAAAGCCTGAGCATCTATATCATGCGAATGTGCTATGGAAGCCGCACCGGATATTCCACCGCCGTCGCCATGATCCTGTTCCTGATTATCCTGATTCCTGTCCTGATTTCACTGTATCTGACCAGAGAAAAGGGTGATGCATGATGAGACGGGAAAGCAGGGCCTTCCGAACCTTCAGGGTGATGATCGTCATCCTGATCTGCCTGATGTGCATCATCCCCTTCTATATCCTGCTGGTTCTCTCCCTCAATGCTCCCTCCCGGATTTACTATGAGGGCAATCTCTTCATTCCGTCCTTTGACTGGGGGAACTATGTGACGGCCTGGGAGAAGAGCCGGATTGGTCTGGCCATGATCAACTCAGGCATCATCACCGTCGGAACCCTGAGCCTGACGATCGTTCTGGGCGGAATGGCCGGATATGCGATCGCCCGGCACAACACGGCCTACAATCAATTTGTTTTTTCCCTGCTGATCGGCTGCATGATGATTCCGGGAATCATTAATACGGTGCCCCTGTATACGCTGATGCGGAAAATCAGAGCGGTCAATACCCTGTGGGGAATGATTCTGGTCTGCTCTGCGCTTGCGATGCCGTCAGCGGTATTCATCTATACAACCTTTGTCCGGGCCCTTCCGCGGGAGCTGGATGAAGCGGCTGAGGTAGACGGCTGCACAGGCTTTCATGCCTTCTGGCGCATCGTTTTCCCGATCCTCAGACCCGCTACAGCCAGCTTTGTCATCCTGAATGGCTTTGGGGTCTGGAATAACTATGCGCAGGCTGTCTTTTTCCTGCAGAGCCGGGAAAAGCAGAACATCCCCCAGGCGCTGAGCGTGTTTTTTCAGCAGTTTGGCGGCGCGAAATGGCATCTGATGGCTGCGACGGCCGTGATCGCGATGATTCCTGTGGTGATGATATTTCTCGTCTTCCAGCGACAGTTTATCGAGGGTCTGACGGAAGGAGCGGTCAAAGGATGAATGAGCTGTCCACCTGTCAGGGCAGATATGAAGAAAACGAACCGGTCAGACTGCTGTTACAGCAGGAGGTAAATGCGGATCGCGCGGACTGGCGGATCACGCATCTGGAAAAAGCCATCCGATCCGGCACCCTCCCTGTCTGTGGGCCTGAGCAGGAAATGCTCCTTCCGCCCCTGAAGGCCGGAGGCTATGGGGTTGAAGTCCGGTTATATCGGCATGGCAGGCCCCTGACGGAGCTGAGCACGGCCGTCAATGTAGGCGGGAGCACGGTTCGTTACGGATTCCTCTGTGATTTCGGGGAAAGCGAATCAAACGCGGTGGCTGCGCTTGCCAGATACCATATCACGCATGTCCAGTTTTATGACTGGAGCTGGAGACATGACAGTCTGGTGGCCCCGGAGGATGAATATCAGGACATGATGGGCAAACAGAATTCGCTGCCGGTCATCCGGCAAAGGATTGATGAATGCCACCGGCGCGGAATGGCTGCCATGGCTTACGGTGCGGTTTATGCTGCCAGCCGTGAATTCCGGGAAGTCCACCCGTCCTGGGGTCTGTATGGAGCCGGAGGTCAGCCGCTGATCTTTATCAATACCTTTTACTATATGGATATTGAAAGCCCATGGAGGGATCACCTGATCCATGAATATCTGAAGGCCGTGACGGAAGTCGGATTCGACGGGATTCATATGGATACCTACGGAGAGCCGAAGACGGCTTTTACGGAGGATGGAGAAAAGCGCTTTCTGAAGGACGGTTTTCCCGCACTGATTCGCGATACGGACGCTGCCATGAAGAGAAACGGCGTTCAGCCGCATCTGATCTTTAATAATGTGGGTACCTGGCCTGTCGAGCAGACAGGGGACTGTCCTCAGGATGCGGTATACATGGAGCTGTGGCCGCCGATGGACCGCTACCGCCATCTGCGGGCGGCTGTGCAGAAAGCGGGAAATCATCCGGTGGTGCTGGCGGCCTATCCGGCAGCGTTCCGCACGGATGAGCCTGACCGGGCGCTGAACAGCCAGCTCCTGCTTTCCTTCGCGATCGCGATGCAGGGAGCCACACAGCTGTTCATCGGCGAGGACAATGCGGCGGTGACCCAGGGATATTATGCGGACTATACGAGGCTGACACAGGACCAGGCGCTTCGGATCCGCAGCTATGAGGACTTTTTTGTCCGGTATGGCGACCTTCTGTATGACCGATCTCTGCAGGACGTCACCTATACCCATTTCGGGGGCGACAACCTGGAATACCGTGCGGATGTTCCCTGCTCCGTGGATGGAGATCCGGACAGAATCTGGATCCTGATCCGTGAAAGCAGGACCCGGAAGCTGATCTCCCTGGTGAACCTTTGCGGGATTCAGGATGCATGCTGGAATCGGGGAAAAGACAGGCCGGTGCCGCAGCATCACATCGTTCTTCATATCCTGGTCGATCAGGAGCCTGCCGCTGTCTGGTATGCTTCCCCCGATCTGAACTTCGGCAGACCGGAGCCGTTGCCCTGTACCCCCTCTCTCCATCCATACGGCCTGGAAATCAGCTGCGAAATCCCGACGCTGCTCTGCTGCGGAATGCTCTGGATCGGCTGACGGGAAGCCCCGGTTTCCATGCTGGATTTCATGTCCCTTGCACAGCTGTCCGATCGTGCCGGCTGCGGGAAGCAGGGAAGCCCTGCAGGATCTCCGGGCTTCATCGCGAATGAGGCCCGGAGCCCCGTTCCCATGACGCCCCAGGCCTCACCCGACACGCGCCTTGTCATGCATCCCGGAAAAGTGTATAATAAAGGTTACCGATACGGTACGGGAGGTGTACGGGTTTGGCGTCAGCGGAAAGGATGCTGGTTACCGGAGGTCATTCGCTGGAGGGGCAGGTCCGCGTCAGCGGGGGAAAGAATACGGCTGTCGCTGTCATTCCGGCGACGCTGCTGTGCGACGAGCCCTGCACGATCGAAAATCTGCCGGACATTGAGGATGTGCATGCCCTGGCGGACATTCTGCGGGACCTGGGCGCGAAGGTGGATTATGAGCCCGGAAAAATGATGCGCGTGGATCCGCGCCCCGCGGAGGGCAACGCCGTTTCCTACCGCAATGCCCAGCGCCTGCGGGCCAGCTACTATCTGCTGGGGGCGCTGCTGGGCCGGTGCGGCTCGGCCAGGGTGCCCACGCCGGGCGGGTGCGAGATTGGCTCCCGGCCCGTGGATCAGCATCTCAAGGGCTTTCAGGCCATCGGAGCGGAAGCCGGGGAAATCGGCGGCGTGCTGACCGCCAGCTGCAGCCAGCTGACGGGCGGGGACGTGTTCTTTGACATGGTCACCGTGGGCGCCACGGTGAATGTCATGCTGGCCGCCACCCGGGCCAAGGGCAGCACGGTGATCTACAACGCGGCGAAGGAGCCGCACATCGTGGACCTGGCCAACTTCCTGAACAGCATGGGCGCGCGGATCAAGGGCGCCGGAACGGACATCATCCGCATCCGCGGCGTGCAGCATCTGCATGGGACGACCTATGCCGTCATTCCGGATCAGATTGAGACCGGCACCCTGATGATCGCGGCCGCCGCCACCGGCGGGGATATTATCATCAACGGATGCATTCCCACGCACATGGACGCCCTCAGCGCCAAGCTGCTGGAAATGGGCGTCAAGGTCACGGACTACGATGACGCCATCCGGGTGCATGTGGTGGGTCCCCGGCGGGCCATCAACGTGAAAACCCAGGTCTATCCCGGCTTCCCCACGGATCTGCAGCAGCCCATGAGCGCGCTGCTGACCACCGCCCGGGGAACCAGCATCGTGACCGAAACGATCTTTGAGCAGCGCTTCCGCCATCTGGACGAGATTCGCCGCATGGGCGCGCACGTCCGGGTGATGGACCGGACCGCGATCATTGAGGGCGTGTCCGAGCTCTACGGCGCGCCGATGACCGCGACGGATCTGCGGGCGGGCGCGGCGCTGATCATTGCCGGCCTCATGGCCCGGGGCGTGACGGAAATCTATGAGCCCGGCTACATCGACCGGGGATATGAACATATTGAGGACAAGCTCCGCTCCCTGGGCGCGGTGATCAGCCGGGAACCGGTAGACTGAGGGAAGGAGCACCCATGAGCAATCCCTTTGAAACCCTGGGGCTTCAGCCCTGGGCGGACGCGGATGAAATCCGCCGGACCTATCGCAGGCTGGTGAAGCAGTGCCATCCGGATACCGTGCAGGATCCGGAGGCGAAGCAGCTGGCGCAGGAGCGGATGGTCCGTCTGAATCTGGCATATGAAGAAGCCCTGCGCCTGGCCAGGCCCAGGCGGGTTTCTCCTCCGAAGCGGGAGACCACCTGCGGGGAAGCCATCCTCTCGGCGCAGAAGCTCCTGGAGCGGGGCAACGCGGCAGGGGCACTGCGCCAGCTGCTGCGGACGGAGGAGAGAAGCGCGGCCTGGTACGATCTGCAGGGCAGGGTCCTGATGGCCATGGAGGAATATGAATCGGCGCACCAGTCCTTCCGGGAGGCGATCCGGCGGGATCCGGACAATTATGCGATCCGGGAGGAGGCGCTGGATGCGGTGCTGGCGCTCCGCAGGGAACAGACCCTGCCGGGGCGCGTGAAAAAATTCTGGAAGGGAATCACCCATCACGGATAAAGGCCGTGCAGGCGGGGCGGAGCCCCGACAGCAAATCCCCTGCGGCAGCTGCCGCAGGGGATTTGCTTGTCTGCGTTTTAGCGGAAGAGCCGGGGCAGGAAGGAGCGGATGCACCGCCGCCATACGGTCCAGTCGTGGCCGCCGGGGAAGGTTTCCCGCTGGATGTCCAGTCCCTTGCCCTCCAGGAAGCGGTCATCCGCCTCGAACCGGTCCCAGAACTGATCCTCCGTGCCCATGGCGCGATAGAACAGGCGATAGGCCTGATGGAAGGCCTCCGGCGTGTCGAGAATCGCCAGATGAGGCTCCGGGGTCTCCGTGGGCCACGGAGCGCGCAGGAAGCCGCTGAACAGCCCGGCATATCCGAACAGCTCCGGATGGCTCAGGGTGGTGATGCTGGTCTGATAGCTGCCCATGCTGAGCCCTGCCATGGCCCGGCTCCACTTGTCCGTGAGCACGGGATACCGTTTTTCGATGAAGGGAATCAGATCCGTCACCAGCACCCGGGGATAGAGGGACCGGTCGCCCATCATGCCGTTTCCCATGACGATGATCATTTCCTTCATCCGGCCCTGGGCCAGCAGCTGATCGGCAATGCGGCCCACATGCCCCTGATAGACCCATCCCGTTTCGTTTTCGCCATAGCCGTGCTGCAGATACAGCACGGGCAGCTTTTTCCCGGGATCCATGGCCGGCGGCGTATACACCAGGCAGATTTCGTGCTTTCCGGTGAGGGTGGAGGGGAAATAATGCCGGGTGACCGCACCGTGGGGGATTCCCTCCAGATCATCCCAGCCCTGCATGTCGGCCACGGGCACATCCACGAAGTTCATCGGCCGGCAGCAGCCGTAGCCGATGGGCAGATAGGGACAGAGCACATCCGCGCCGTCGATCTTCAGAAAGAAGTACAGAAACCCCTGCCCCAGGTCAAAGGTGCCCTCCCAGGCCCCGTCTTCCGCCGGGGAAAGGGGATAGGTTTTTCCGAACTGATCGATCAGGACCTCCCGGGCATCCCGGGCGATGATCCGGAAATGAACCCTGCCGTCGGGCAGGATCTCCGCGCCCTGCACGCCGTCCCGGTCCGGCTCTCCGGCATAGGGATCGAAGGAAACGGAAATATCAAGCGGCTGCTGTTTCATATGCGGTTGCCTCCTTTTTTCTCTGGAGCCATTCTATCACAGAGGGCGGAGGGAAGACAATGAGCATGTTTTGCCGGATTTTGAGGGTGCAAAAAGGGACGGCTTTGCGTATAATAGGCCGGAGCGGCACCCCGGAGAAGGCCGAAGGCGGAAGACTCCGGAGCATGCCGCTGATTCTGCGGCGGAGGAACGAAACCGTGATCATTGACGTTCACACCCATCTGTTTCCTGCAAAAATCGCGGAGGCGGCTCTGCGGAAAATGCAGGGCAACAGCCATACGGCGCTCTATTCGGACGGGACGGAGGCGGGCCTGTGCGCCTGCGAGGCGCGGGCCGGGGTGGATCTGGCCATCGCGCAGCCCGTGGCGACCAACCCCGAGAAGGTGTCTCATCTGAACGACTTTGTGCTGGAGATCAACGGCCGGGACGCCGGAAGCCGGGTGCGCTCCTTCGGCGCCATGCACCCGGCCTGCCGGGACTGGGAGCGGGAGCTGGAGCGGCTTAAAATGGCCGGGGTGCCGGGCATTAAGCTCCATCCGCCCTATACGGGCGTGGACCTGGACGATCCCCGGAGCATCGCGGTTCTGCGAAAGTGCCGGGAGCTGGATCTGATGGTGCTGATTCACAGCGGAAGGGACGTGGGACTGCCCGGGGCGGAGGAAGCACTGCCGATCCGGGTGCGCCGCGCGCTGGACGCGGTGGGGCCGATGAAGCTGATCGCGGGGCACATGGGCGGATGGGGCTGCTGGGAGGAGGTCCTGGAGCTGCTGCCGGATACCGGCTGCTATCTGGATACCGCCTTCGCGCTGGGCACCATGACGCCCGCGCCGGACGGACATGCCTGGCGGGCGGAGGATCTGCGCCTGCTGCGGGCGGAGGCCTTCTGCGAGCTGATTGCCCGCTTCGGCGCGGATCGCGTGCTCTTCGGGACCGACAGCCCGTGGGCGGACCCGGAGGAGGAAATCCGGAAAATCAAAGGACTTCCGCTGCAGGAAGCGGAAGTCCGGAGGATTCTGGGAGACAATATGGCGGGCCTGCTGGCGGGCAGGGTCAATGCTGAATGCTGGCGCCTTCCCGGGCCTGCTGCCTGGCAAGCGCCGGCGCCAGAAACCTGAGCGCGGCGGAAATCAGCCGGTGATCGAAGTCCTCCCGGATTTCGCAGTGCTCTCCGATGACCATGGTGGCCTCGCATTCGGGCCGGCAGGCGGGCCAGGCGGGAAGCAGATCGGTTTCGGGGTTTCCGGAGCGGGCAAAGGCCATGACGCTGGAGAACACCTGCTCCTGAATGCGCTCAGCCAGCGCGTTGTTCCCATCCGGACGGTGGGTATGCTCCACCAGGTCCATGTTGTGGAACACATAGGGGATGTCGCAGCAGTGCCAGGGGGTGCTGCCGCCGTACAGATACTGATCCATGTTGAACAGATAGGAGAAGGTACAGCGGTTCATGGCCGAGCGCCGGGCGATATACTCGATTTCCGGCGCGCGGAAGATGAAGTCCAGCCGCAGCAGATCGATCACGTTCCGCTCCGGATAGGCCTTCCGGAACAGGGGCAGAAGCGCCTGCGCCCCCTCCTCGCCGAGCACCTCGCGCACCGCTGCCTCCTGCTCCGCGGGCGTCATGGCGGCCCGGTCATAGGGGGAGGGGGAGAAGGACAGGAATTCACCGAATACGCTGCCGACCAGCAGCGGAATCTGCCGGGTCTCCTCCCGGAAGCCGACGGAGCACGGGTCGCCCAGGTAGAAGGCATTGGGATGCGGCTTGCCGCCCACATATTTCCCGGCCTGCCGGAAGGCGGGCCTGAGCTTGAGATAGGCCCGGGCAAGCAGCCGGTAGTCCACGGTTTCCAGCTCCCGGACGGAGCGCAGCCCCAGCTCCGCCATCAGGGCTTCGGCCATCTCCCGGCCGGAGCCCTTTTCATCTCCCAGGAGGCCGATGACGCCGCTCATGTTGATGCCCCGGGCAAACAGCCCGTCCGCCGCGGGGGTCTGCAGCAGGGTGGTGACCTTCCCGCCGCCGCCGGACTGACCGAAAACCGTCACCCTGGCGGGATCGCCCCCGAAGCGGGCCACGTTGGCCTGAATCCATTTCAGCGCGGCGACGATGTCGTCCGTGCCGGCGTTGCCGGAATTGGCGTATTCCTCTCCGAAATCCGAAAGATCAAAATACCCCAGGATGTTCAGCCGGTGATTGATGGAGATGACTACCGCGTCCCCCAGGCGGGCCATATTGGCGCCGTCATAGGCCACCTGCTCGATGGCGGATCCGGCTTCATAGCCGCCGCCGTGGAGCCAGACCAGCACCGGGCGGGCATGATCATCCAGACCGGGGGTCCACAGGTTCAGATTCAGGCAGTCCTCATCCATGGGCCAGTACCGGTGCGGGACATACAGCTCCCCGTTGGGCCGGTCGCTGCTCAGCAGCGGGCAGACGTAGCCGTAGCTGGTGGCGTCCATCACGCCCTCCCAGGGGGCGACGGGTTCGGGCGCGTGAAATCTTCTGGCTCTGGCATAGGGGATACCCTTGAAGATCTGGAGGCCGTTATAGGTATATCCCCGGACGGAGCCGGCGTCCGTGCGGACGACGGCGGCGGTGCGGTTGCAGGTAAACTGAATGCCCATGGCTATGCTCCTTTCTGTCGGTCTGCTTCAGTTTATCCTTTTTCCTCGGCGGATGCAAGAGCCGGAAAGGGAAAAAAGAGGAACGGGGAGCGGCTGGATGAAAGCGGCTCCGGATGATATACTGAATGCGGGATGCGAAGAACGCTCCCGAAAGGAAGACGGTGACAGAATGGAAGCAATCAACCGCTGGATTGAACCGAAAAAAGCCCTGCCGGTGACGCGGCAGCCCTTTTCCAATGCCCTGCTGAAGGCCATGATCATTCCACTGGTGGTCGAGCAGGTGCTCCAGATGGTCGTGGGCCTGGCGGACACGATGATGGTCAGCTACGCCGGAGAGGCCGTGGTGGCGGGGGTAGGGCTGGATACGATGGTGTACACCATCTTTATCTATCTGTTTACCGCCGTTTCCGCCGGCGGAGCGGTCGTGGTGTCCCAGTACATCGGCAGCAAAAGCCGGGAGAACGCGGAGCTGGCCGCGTCCCAGATCTTCCATATCGCGGGGCTCCTGTCCCTGGTCTGCATGGCGCTGATGCTGGTCTTCGGCTCCGCGCTTCTGCAGGCCATGTATCCGGAAACGGAGCCGGCGACCCTGGAGGCCTGCAAAACCTACATGTGGATCGTGGCGCTGTCCTTCCCGGCCAACGCGGTATACAACGCCGGAGCGGCCATCTACCGCTCCCTCGGCCAGACGAAGATCACCATGTGGGTGTCCCTGCTGGCCAATCTGATCAACGTGGCCGGCAATGCCATCGGCATCTTTGTCCTGAAGGCCGGCGCGGCCGGCGTGGCCTGGCCCACGACGATTTCCTGGTATATCGCCGCCGCCGTCATGACCTGGCTGTGCACCGGAAGCCGGCGGGCGGAGCAGCTCCGGGTCCGGGGGAGGCACGTGTTCCGCCTGAATGTGCCCATGGCCAGGCGCATTCTGGGGATTGCCATTCCCAATTCCGTGGAGAACACCCTTTTCCAGGCGGCCAAGGTGGTGCTGGGTATGCTGGTGGCCACCTTCGGCACCTCGCAGATCGCGGCCAACACCACCGGGCAGACCTTCTGGTCGCTGGCGGCCTGCATGGGCACCTCCATGGGCACGGTGTTCATTACCGTCATCGGTCAGTGCATGGGGGCCGGAGATCGGGAAGCCGCGGACTGGTATATGCGGAAGCTGACCCGGCTGTCGCTGCTCCTGGCGATTCTGTGGAACGTGGTGGTCATGGCGCTGACCCCGCTGCTGCTGCCCCTGTATGATCTGACCGCGGAGACCAAGCGGCTGATTCTCATCATTGTCGCGATTCACAATCTGTTTTCGGCCCTGGTGCAGCCCTTCTCCGGACCGCTGTCCTCCGGACTCCGGGCGGCGGGAGACGTGAAATTCACCATGTGGGCCTCCATCTTTGCCACGGTGGTCTGCCGGACCCTGCTGTCCTTCCTGCTGGCCAAGTGGCTGGGAATGGGCGTCATCGGCATTGCGCTGGCCATGGTGCTGGACTGGTGCATCAAGGCGGCGCTGGATCTTGTCCGCTTCCGGAGCGGAAAATGGGCGGAGAACAGCGTGATCTGAGAAACCCGGAGGGGGAGGAGCGGACGCAATGGAAAACAGAATGGGAACCGAAAAGATCAGCCGGCTGATTCTGACCACCGGCATCCCGCTGATGCTGAGCCTGCTGATCAACTCGCTGTACAATTTTGTGGACTCGGTGTTTGTTTCCCGGGTGGCGGAGGACGCGCTGACGGCGCTTTCCCTGGCCGCGCCGGTGCAGGTGCTCGTTTCCGCGCTGGGACTGGGCAATGCCGTGGGGCTGAACGCCGCGATTTCGAAGGCGCTGGGCGAAAAACGGCCGGACCAGGTGAAAAAGACGGCCAGCGCGGCGATCTTCATCGCCTGCTGTGCGTGGCTCCTGATTTCCGCGGCCTGCCTGCTGGGGGTTCGCTGGTATTTTGACTGGCAGAGCGGCGGCAATGAAACGATCGCGGCCTACGGGCGGGACTACCTGTCCATCTGCATGCTGTTTTCCCTGGGCCAGATGGGGCAGTGGGTGTTTGACCGCTTTGTGATTGCCAGCGGGAAGAGCCATCTTTTCCTGTTCACGCTGTCCGCGGCCTCCCTGACCAACCTCATTCTGGATCCTGTGTTCATCTTTGCCCTCGGCATGGGGACGAAGGGCGCGGCCATCGCCACGGTGATCGGACAGTTCATGGGCCTGCTGGCGGGCATTCTGATCAACCGCAGATGGAACCGGGAGATCACCTTCGCCTTCACCCTCCGGCCGGACTGGAGCAGCGTCAGAACGATCCTTCGGGTCGGCGTGCCCTCCACGCTGGTGCAGGTGCTGACCAGCTTCGTGAGCATTGTCATGAATACCATCCTGCTGGCCTTCTCCTCCACGGCGGTGGCGGTTTTCGGCGTGTGCAACCGGATGCAGGGACTGTGCACCGTCGGCGTCCATGGCGTGGATAACGGCCTGATTCCCATTGTGGCCTACAATTACGGCGCCTGGAAGCCGGAGCGGATTCGGCAGGCGTTCCGATGGGCGCTGGTGGATTCCCTCCTGTTCTTTATCCCGTTCCTGCTGCTGCTGGAGATCGCGCCGGGATGGGTCATGCAGCTGTTTAACGCCTCCGGGGTGATGATGGGGATCGGAGCGCCCGCCGTGCGATGGATGGCGCTGGCCTGGCTGATCTCCATCCCCAATCTGGTGGTGGCTTCTTCCCTGCAGGGGCTGTCGCTGGCCAGACCCAGCATGGTGCTGACCATGCTCAGGCAGGCTGTTCTGCCGGTGCTGCTGGCGCTGGGGCTGACGCTCCTGGGCAGCCTGGACTGGGTGTGGTCGGCTTTTGTGATCGCGGAGGCGCTGTGCATTCCGCTGGCGATCCGGATGTGGAGCCGGAATATGCAGGCTGTCTTTGCTCCGCAGGGAAAGCCGGAGCATGGGCAGGGCTGAGGAAACGGAGCATGGCAGGG
>ODAJ014779027.1_pt1 | contig 12518 bp, 10 predicted proteins | sample 1539241 | NCBI WGS metagenome assembly ODAJ01 (sample SAMN02144231, study PRJEB22623) | gut metagenome | biome: sheep rumen | host: Ovis aries | place: New Zealand | reverse complement strand
CCCTCCCCGTGTGGGGAGGGACTGTTCGTCGCCTCTATCGTCAAACCAATACTCAGAATTTCAATCCACCCTCCCCGTGTGGGGAGGGACGGCTTTTAATGTCCTCCCTCGCTCCGCTCCACGCGATTTCAATCCACCCTCCCCGTGTGGGGAGGGACGAACGCTGTTCTGACTAAGTTTTACACTTTCCTATTTCAATCCACCCTCCCCGTGTGGGGAGGGACTTGCGAACGGTGAAATGCAGGATCTCCCCTTTTTATTTCAATCCACCCTCCCCGTGTGGGGAGGGACGTTACAAACGGATTGAGGACTGCACCTCCGAAATATTTCAATCCACCCTCCCCGTGTGGGGAGAGACCTGATTTCTGCGCATCATCTCCTCGATGGAAACATTTCAATCCACCCTCCCCGTGTGGGGAGGGACTCTGGACGGCCTTGCCGAGGTACTCTCCGGCGACGATTTCAATCCACCCTCCCCGTGTGGGGAGGGACGCAGAAAGCACCGTAGGCCCGCTTGCCGCATTGAATTTCAATCCACTCTCCCCGTGTGGGGAGGGACGGGTTATCGGGGTGCGGGATCAATTCCTCTACGGATTTCAATCCACCCTCCCCGTGTGGGGAGGGACGGAAGCGGCCTGCAAAGAAACCTACCCACTAATAATTTCAATCCACCCTCCCCGTGTGGGGAGGGACTGGCCGTGATCCTGTTGCCGTCCACAACCAGGCTATTTCAATCCACCCTCCCCGTGTGGGGAGGGACCCGTGGCCTGAGCTGCCATCAGAATTGCCATCACATTTCAATCCACCCTCCCCGTGTGGGGAGGGACGACGATCAGATTCGGGCGGAACTCGGAACTCATATTTCAATCCACCCTCCCCGTGTGGGGAGGGACCGTCAAGACGGAGCTGATCGACAAGGCCGAGGAATTTCAATCCACCCTCCCCGTGTGGGGAGGGACCATTTTCTCAAGCTCATATTCGCCGGAAGCGCTATTTCAATCCACCCTCCCCGTGTGGGGAGGGACAATCTCGTTCAAAGCATCCTCGTCAATGGCGTAATTTCAATCCACCCTCCTCGTGTGGGGAGGGACGCGTGACCCTGCTGAAATCCGAGCTTTCCCTGATGATTTCAATCCACCCTCCCCGTGTGGGGAGGGACCTTAACCTTCTGCTCCAGCTCGGCCTTCTGGGCATTTCAATCCACCCTCCCCGTGTGGGGAGGGACATACTGCCGGCCGTAGCCGATTACGCGGTCCTCATTTCAATCCACCCTCCCCGTGTGGGGAGGGACAGCGAAAGCGCACAATTTAATCTATAAAGAATTGTACCTTTCGCACAAACGATTTGTTTTTCTTCCTGTTTTTTGGGTATTTATCCGGCAATTGACTTCCCGAAAGCGCTCAGAGAAGGCTTTTGCCCTCTCTCCATACCGGATTTCATGGTTCCGATTTGTGCGAAGCTCCGGGGTGTTTCCTGCACGATTCCACTTCGCACCGCTCATGATCGGCCACGCCTCTCTGGGCAAAACCTCCGCCACAGGATTAAACAATCAAAGTGCCTTCCGCCTCGTAGGACGGTTTACATCCAAAACGTTCTATTTTTGTCTGATCGTGATTCCCAAGATAGGAAAAGCTGATGATTCCGGAGAGATTATGGAGCGGAAAGCGAGCGACCTCCTGCTTATCACGGTTGACCACCACATTTTCTCCGTCCAAGCTCAGATATGCGTCCTCACTGGTAACAAAGAGGGTGTTCAAAAGCTTTCTTATCCCACGTCCTCCAATCGCTCTTTGATATATGCCGCAGCGCTGCGCTGCCGGAGCATTCTCGGCAGGCAGAGCTCCTTTATGGAGCAGGCGTTGCAAGCCTTGGTGGGTTTAACCCGAGGAGTGTGTCCCCTCTGCCAAAGCTCTCGCATCTGACTGACGCAAGCTTCAACCTCTGCTCGCAGCTCCGGTGAAAAGCTAACCGCCTTTCGGCGTCGAGTTTCTCCGTAAAACACGGCCCCGGATGAAATGTCACAGGCCAGCATCTCCTACAGACACATAGCCTGAGCGCAGAGCTGCAGCTCGTCAGCACTGTCGGTCCTGGGCGAGCCTCGCTTGTATTCCACGGGAAACGGAAGGTATTGCCCCGCCTCTCCATGGAGGGCTACTCCGTTGGGATCCCGGAGAAATTCTACCACATCGCAAGCGCCGGTGATGCCCAGCCGGGATGAGAACACACGCAAATCTCGCACAATCAGCAAATCTCCCCGCCGCTCTCGATCGGAGGCGTCGTGGGCCTTCCGGTGGAGGGCTTCACCCTCCACCGTCCGGACATTCTCGGCCTACTGATTCTCAATATGGATCAACGCCCACTTCCGCCGGCAGAAGCGAAAATGTTGAATCCCGGAGATCAGGAGGTAGTCATCCTCGGCAAACACACCGCACGCCCTCTGGAATCTCTCCAATTTCGACCTCATAATCCGCAAAACTGCGAGCCAGGTCAATGCCGTCCTTTCGGGTGATCTTAACTGCTTCAAACAGCTTGTAAGCAGGTGCGTTGCCGAGTTCCGTGTCGTGCTTGAAGATGATAAGCTTGCGGACGGCCATCTTGCCCCGAGCCGCAGAGTGGTCGTGTTCAAACATGTTCAGGATCGCTTCCCAAAGGAGCTCCAGATCTGTTTCAGAGAAACCGGTAGTTTTTCTGGCAAGATTGGCGGAAACATAGCCCTCTGCACGATAAAGGCCATATGGAATAATGTATTTTTGCCCAAACTCAGTATCCTTTTCGACGGCATCCGCCTCGGTAGTAATTGCGATACGAGTGACAGTTACCACCCGGGGATAAACCGGATCAATGCTGCGGGCAAAGCCGAGTTGGACCGGGCCGCGAACCTGACCGCAGTTCAGCGCACCTTTGACAAAGGTCGTCATCACAGCGCCGAAGGTGCGGATATCATAAAAGTTCCGACACATGAAGTCCCGGAGCTTCCGATCCAGGTCCGAATCCTTTTTCTTCTCTTCCTTGAGCTTGTTCGGATTGACGCCGACATACTCACAGGCTTCATTGTCTGAACGATTCAGGGGAAAACCGTCCTTGATGTAGATCCGATACCCGGGCTCGTCTTCCTTTACCACCTCCACATAGTTGCGAATCTTGCGCTTGAGGCAGACGTCAGTCACGATGCCGTACCCGGTCTCCGGGTCCACACGGGGCATATTGCCGGCGTCGGGGTCTCCGTTGGGATTTCCGTTCTCCACATCGAACAGGATCACAAATTCATAACGGTTTTTAATGGCTTCCATGATTATTCTCCCTTCTTTTCATAGCGTTTTTGTGTTTGATGATAATACCCTATCTGAAATGCGCCTTGTTGCGCAAGGTTCAGTCGTGTTGGATAGGAACTACCAAGTTTATCTATAATTGTCCCCATCATCTTATTATAATAAATTGAAGCATTCTTGTTTGAAGCTTCTATTTTCTTTAAGTGCTTTTGCGCAAGATTCACGAGGGTAGGAAACACAAGCGCAGGGGTTGAGGAAGCAGCGTTATAATACCTGTCCTTGATCGTTGCTTTGATTGCCGGGTTTGCTTTTGATTGGATCTCTTCCATCACTGAGAATAGTCTTCCAAGCTGATAAGGGATGCTGTTGCTTTCCGGATTAAGTGCCACTGTTAAGACCTCCTTTTCAGGCATGTCAGGATGTTTATTTTTTAAATAATAAGCTTTTACGATTGCCGCTTTTTGATATCCAATATTACACTCCGCTCGGATGCGCTGTTCCACTGCGTGAATTAAAGTGGTCGGATATGGAGCCCCCGTCAAAATCGAGCGAAGTAAATCGCCCGCAAGGTGCGGAGATGCAGTTTTGCTTTTTGACTTTGGATTAACTGTTTCCGCCAGAAGCCACTTCAGCGGGATCGTTTCGTATTTCTCAAAAGCCGGCTTCACAATTCGCAGCCGTTCATGATGTTCCTCGATGTGCTTGAGAAAACCGCCAAAGCTGTTTTGCAGGAAGAATCGCACGGAGAGCCTTGCCGCATTCGGTGCAATTCCCAACACGTAGAAGCGCATATCCGGGTCGAGGCTCGTCTCATCCCATTGAAAGCGTCGACCCTTGGAGATGCTGTCTACCGCCGCACGTACAGCTGCTTCACCGGCACTGTCGTCTGCTCCCATCATAGCCTGCATCGTCAGCGCCTGATAAGCCGATTCTGCGCTCTCCGCCCAGCAAAGGACCCTGGTATCTCCGATGCTGACCCGATTGTTCCAGTCTGCAGTCAGATAATTCAGCGCTGTCGTATAGGCAAAGGCGGCATACGCCCCCACAGGAGCATTATAGTTCTGTTCCCGATCATAAGATTCAAACGCCTGTGCGTTGAAGGAAACCAGCGCCGCACCGCTGGGTTGCGCACCTTGAATCCCCTTAATGGCGGAGTGGATCGGCGGAATCACGGTATCTTCTCCTGTAACGAGACAGCGCATTACGGTTCCCTCCTCTGAGGTATCGTAGTGCCGCTGCCATGCTTTCCGGACCTCCGGGTCCTCTGAGACAGGCGCTCCGTCATAACAAAACAGCAGATTGCATCCACTGGTCAACTCCTGCCAAAGGGGGGCTGTTTCCGGATTTGTAGGTCCTTGTTCTGGCGTCCATCGGTCAAAAAACCTGCATACTGCCTGTGACGCTTTTGATTCAAGCGGACCAAGAATCGTCTTATGCAGCGCTTTACTCGCCGCAAAGCACTCCGCAGTACGTTTTGGCTTTCCCTTTTGGTCCGCTCCCAGAAAATATCCGGAATTATCCCAAAGGAAGATTGGTTTGACCGCAGCTCGTCCAGTAGCCCCAAGCGGCAAACTAAGGACTCTTGGGATCAACTTGCCGCTTTTTCCGTTCTCCGGCTCTCGCAGAAGAGAATATACCTGAAATATGGTTCCGTCCGCGTTCAGGTCGATGGCATAGCTGACTTTTGCAGGACCCCAGCCTGGACGGGCCACAAGACCTTGCTCCGCAAGCTTTTCGTAATAGGAGGTTAACGCTTGCAGGATCATCTCAGCACCTCCCTGCTCGCAGGATCGGGAATCTCCAAAATTCCATCCTTCAATACTGCCCGGAAGAACATTGGCCGGATTTCCGTACTGTCTGAATAGTCCATGTCGTAAAGCATCAAGCCAAGGTCCCGATTTTCACGAATCGTTGGAACTGTATTCCCCGGCCACCGCCGAAACATTGCCGGAAACTCTCTGGTACCGAAGCATGGTTGATGGTAACACTGGCCCTTATCCAAACGTCTTTTCATCATTTCCTGGAATTTTCCGGGATTGTCCGCAGAAGTCGCATTGGCAGTCATCTCAAAATGCGCCTCAATTACATAGTGAACATCCTGCAATACCATTGCGGCACGCTGCTGGATATCCTCCGAAGTATAAAGGCACAATTCTCCCTTGCCGCCGTTTCTCACTGTTCGTACTTTTGAACCGGAAATCTTGCTTTTACATTCGTTTCTGCGAATATTTGTAAAACGAATCGGAGAGAGCACGTAAATCCTGTCTACGACCCACTTCATGCCCGGATGCCAGAACACGGCATCCAGTATCCCCCGGGCTGCAGATGGCGTTATTACGTCATAACTGACCCGCTCAACCTTCAACTCCGGACGGGAAAAGCAACCGTAAGCACCCCAAACTTCCATGAGAACAGACATAGGCTTCACCTTCCTTTCTTACACATAATAGCGGTCTATATCTGGTTCGGCATTTGGCTGCAGTCCAAATGCCGGATCATACAACGTGCCGTCTTCCAAGATTCCGTCCCCCGACGGAAGTATCGTAACAGCTCCGCAGTCTCTCAATGCCTTAAGATGGTTTGGATAGACATTCACACCATACTGTCCCAACTTGCGAAACAGATTTCTCGATACTTGACCGCATCTGAGCTGTGCAATCAAGGCCTTGCTTTCCTCTGTTTGAATGTAAACGGTGTACGTCATACTGTCAATCAAGTGGAACCGGTCTGCGATTTGCGCAAACGGAAACATACAGCCGTTGATTCCACGTATAAATGCCTCCAGAATGTGCCCTTGATCCAACGCCTCCGAGCCCTTCAAAGTCCGCAGAAATTCAAAGTATGCTGAAACAGCTTCCGGCTGATCCAAATCCTCATGCTTTTTTATGATCCGGTTCGTCGCATCAATGTTCTGTCGGATCACCCGAGGGGCATTTTCCGGAAGTGAAAACACGGTCACCACGCTCTCCTCTGCTGCGTTTCTCCCCTCCCGGTTACAGCGACCGGCAGTTTGCAGAATGGAATCAAGCCCAGCGATTTCCCGGTAAGCTCTCGGAAAATCCACATCCACTCCAGCCTCGATCAAGCTGGTGGAAATCACCCGGCAGGGCAGGCCGTCTTTGAGACGCTGACGGATTTCTTTCAAAAGCCGCTTTCGGTCTGTTGGGCAAAGCAGCGTTGTCAGGCAAAATCGACCTTCTTCCGGAAGCAACTGAGCAAGATCTGAGGCCGTCTTTCTCAAGTTGACGACACACAGAACCTGTTGGTTCTTCCGGATCCGTTCGCTGAGATCTTCCATGGATACTGCACCAATTCGTTGAATGGTTGTACGCCGGAATGCGGAAAACAATCGATCTCTGTCCGGAAAAATCTCTGTTGTTTTCAACCCGTAGTCCAGGAAAAGCGGTTCCAGCGCAGGCTGCGTTGCCGTACAAAGAAGCGCGGTCGAGCCGTAATGCCGTATCAACTCGGCTATCGCAAATACGCATGGTTTTAAGTTCGGAAGCGGCAGCATCTGCGCCTCGTCGAATACGATCACGGAATTGGTCAGGTTATGCAGCTTCCGGCATTTGGAGCTCCGATTGGCGTAGAGCGATTCAAAAAATTGAACCGCAGTGGTTACAACAATCGGCATATCCCAGTTTTCTGAAGCAAGAGCCAACTGTTGATCTGTCTCCGAATCATCAAACAGGACGCCACTGTGGTGTTCTAAAACACATGCCTCGCCAAGCACCTTTCGAAAAATGTCGGCTGTCTGATCTATAATAGAGGTATAGGGGACCACGTAAATCACACGATCCATCTCGTGATAAACGGCATGGCGAAGGGCAAAGGCCAGAGAAGCCAGGGTTTTTCCGCCTCCTGTGGGAACCGTCAGCGTATAAAGCCCTCTTGGATCCTCGCCGGCTCTTCGACACGCATCCAAAACGCCGCACCGCATTTCGTTCAGTTCACCTTGCGGGGGATAAAAACGATCCGTATAGGCATTCAATCGGGCTTCATTCTCCCGCAGATCCCATTCTGTTCTGCGATCAATCTGAGGGTTCATAAACAGCTCTGTATCCAAAAAGTCCGCATCCACTAAACAGGAGAAGAGCATTCTCGTATAAAACTGCCATACCAAAGGATCGGGAGCTTTACAGAAGTCAGGCGCCCCTCCGGAAGGAAGACGCAGCCACTGTTTCCATGCAGAACAGTCCGGAAGATCCTTGCGTTTCAGTCGCCCGGCAAGCGTGCTTTCATTGCTGGTTGCCGTTTTCATATTTCCGCCGTCCGGCAAACCGCCGTGATGGCCTGCAACTGCAAACGCGACAGGCAGGTTATCACATGCTGTTTGAGCTCCGGCCGTGGAATGGTCAACACGCAGCGGCAGTTCCGGGTGAAGAATATGCGTTCTGAAGGCCTCTGAGGCTTTGCCAATGTCGTGTAAAAGCGCGGCAAGGGAGGCGTCTTTTTCTGCATGAAACGGCGTTGAAAAGGATACCGCCAGTTTTTCTGTTCCTCGCAAATGCTCCAACACCGTTTGAATCACAAGCTGACTGCTCTCGCAACGAATATGAGCAGGATAACGCTTTTCATCCATAAACAAAACCTCTCACTTTATATAATCGTCTATTATATGCTTATCATATCAGAGTATATCCAAGAAGTCAACAAAATTCATAGATTAGGAAATGTAAACAATCTTGCTTTTTCACGGCGTTTTTGTTATAATGCAAATGTGTTAATCACGTTAACGCTGTCGCTTTATTATAGCGTGGATTGAAATTTAGAATAGGATATGTATGGGAAGGGTGCGCACCGGCGCACCCTATCTCGTATCCGTTTGCTTGATGCAACAGTTTACGTCCAATTGCCAGCACGATAAATAACGCTGATAACCTCCGGCCTGCACCGAAAGGCTATCATTTTCCCTGTCCTATAAAAGGTACATATTTCGGGAAAGCACGCAATTGATGCCGACAACGAACCAGTCCTATCGGCTGCCGACAGCAGCATTTTTCAGCGCTTCTTTTTGTATCCAAGCAGATTCATCACGACGCTTTTATATTAATATCTTGAAATACTCCATGATTTGCTTAAAACGATCCTGGGGCAGGCCGCAGGTGGTGCGGAGGATGGAGGGTTCGGTTTCCCAATTCTGGAGGCAGCGGTAGTAGTGGAGCTTCATGTCGTCCGTCAGCTTATTAAAAAATTGGCTCCGCTAAAATTAAAGGCAGCCGTCGGGGCATCCTCCGCAAGGAAGGTGCTTCGACGGCTGCAATCATCCGCTCAAAATGGTATTGGTATGAAACCGGAATTTATCGGGCTTGCCGCTCAGGAAACGGCGGGCTTTTATCATTGAGGCCGGTATTCAGATAAGAATATACCCTCGGAATCCGCGCACGGAATAGTAGGAATCCGCGCCGTTGTGAAAAGTGAACACGGTATCGTAGCGCCGCTCGCAGAACAGCGCGCCGCCCTTGCTGCGGATCTCATCCGGCGTAGCGATCCAGCTCGACGTTTTCAGATCAAATGAACCGAGCGTTTGCAACCTGCGATAGAGTTCCTCCGTCATCATCGAAACGCCGATTTCTTTTGCTTTTCGTTCGGCGCTGCCGGACGGCGGGTTTTTGGTGCGGCTTTGCAATGCGATTTCGTCATAGCACAGGCTTCTGCGTCCTGCGGGCGATTCCTTCGCGCAGTCGCAGAAAATGAGTTTTCCCGTCTTTGCATCATAGCCGATGGTGTCCGGCTCGCCGCCGCTTTCCTCCATCCTTTGCAAAACCGCGACGGCATCGGGAACCTCTCGCAGCCGACGCTCCACCTCGGACCATTCCAAATCCGGATGCAGTTCCTTATGTTCTGAAAATCTCGCTTTCAGGATTTCCAGCATCATGCTCACCTCTTCAAATCCATTATCATTACTGCGCTGTCAATCAACTTACTTTTGAAAAAACAGCGCTTTTTTCGCGGGTTTTCGTTGCAGAGAAGCAGCGGTTCGAACGCTGCGGAGTCCGTTCAGTTCATCGCGTTGAAGGCCTCGTATACCGCGTCGAAGTACTGCCTGGAGATCTTCACGCGCAGGTCGGAGCGATCAAAGGACGCGTCGGTGCGGGAAATGGCGGAGACGTTCGTGATATTGATCAGCTTGCCCCGGGCGCACTGGATGAAGCGCTCCGGGAGCTGCTCGGTCAGGTCCTTCATGGTGGTGCGGAGGCTGTACGTTTTTGTGCGGGTGGTCACGATGGCGTAATTTCGTTCCATCGAAAGCATTAAAATATCATCATAATCCAGCCGGTACTCGGTGCGGTCAGAGTGGAAGCAGAAAACGCCGCCGGATTGGAACCGGAGCTTGCGGGCGGCGCGGTCCAGTACCTCGCGGAGCTCCGGGCCGAGGATCGGCTTGCAGAGGAAGTCGAAGGCCTCAATTCCGTAACCGGCGCGGATATAGCCGTGGTTGCTGCTGGTCAGGACGAAAAGGCAGCCCTTCGGAAGCAGCCGCCGCAGCTCCGGGATCAGCTCGACCCCGCTTTGCTCCGGCATCATGACGTCCACGAAAACCAGATCCGCACGGAGCCTTCCGCTGCCCGCGTCGGCAAGCGCGGTCGGACCGTCGGAATAGCAGGCGATCCGGGCGCGGTCTCCCCGAGCGGTGCAGGATTCCGAGACCGCCCGCCGAAGCGATTCAAGATCCTGGGGCAGATCGTCGATCAGCGCAATATCAATCGTCATGTGCGCTCCCCTCCTCTATCGCAGGGAGAAGCAGATCGACCGTGAAGAGGCCGTTCTCCCGGCGCAGATTGAAAATACCGTTGTGCGCCGCCACGATGGATCGGATCCGGGGCAGGCCGAGGCCGCCGGAAAGCGCCTCCTCCGGGACCAGGCCGTCCGTGGTGTTGCTGACGCAGAGGCTGAGCATCCGCGCCTTTCGCTTGCAAGTAATCTTGATCTCGCGCTTCGCCGCCGGGAGAACCGCGCAGGCATTGGCGGCATTGTCGATCAGATTGCCGAACAGGGACACCAGCTCGACCTCGGACAGACCGGTTTTCCCCCAGCCGAAGGCGACCAGGCGAACCGGGATCTGCCGGGCTTCGCAGGCCATGAGCTTCGAGGCCAGAAGAGCGTCCAGGAAGGGCTCGCCTGTCACAGCGTAGTGGTCCACCGCGCCGTATTCGGCGTGGTAGTCGTACATATACTGCCGCAGCTTTTCCAGATCGCCGTCCCGGGTCAGGGCGGCGATCACGTTCATGTGGTTGGCGTAGTCGTGCTTGATCTGGCGCACAGAATCAGAGATGCGGATCAAATCCTCGTTGTACTGCTTTTCACGCCGCAGGGCGGCGGCCTCGGCCTCCGCAGCCGCGAGCCGTTCCCGGTCAGAGCCCAGCATGGCGATCAGCGCCCCGGCGCCGAGCAGGAGCAAGAAGACGATGCAGGCGATCCAGGCGCGGGAGGCTTCCGCGAGCTTTGCGGTCTCCGGGCGGCGGAGCAGGACCAGGGCGGCGGCGCAGAGCAGGGCGAGGCCCAGAATCACGGCGTTCTCCCGGGCAGACAAGCCCCGGAAGGCGGAGCGGCTGCGCCGCAGGGCAAGCGTCAGCCCGGCAAAGAGCAGGAGGGGCAAATGCGCTGCGCCGAAGCGGAACAGAGAGCGGTTCAATCCCTCGGCCCGCGCATAGGTCGGCACAGCGTCCAGCACGGTCGCGCAGAACAGAGCACAGCAGATCATCAGCAGGGCAGCCCCAAGTCCCCAGAGGCCCCGCCGGGCGGGAGGCCCGCCGAAGCAGACCAGGGCAAAGGCCGGGTAGAGCAGCAGGCGGGTCGGGAGCGCTGCCCACGTTGGCACGCGGGCGGTCCCACAGAGCCAGAGCGCGGCAGCCAGCAGCGGCAGGCAGAGGCCAAGAGCCGATCGGCGCCCCGCAGGAAAGGCCGACCGGAGCAGCAGGGTCAGCAGACCCGCCTCAGCGACTGCGCCGACGATCCCCCAGAGCGTATAGATCCCCTCCAAGTCACGACGCCTCCCTTCCGCTGATTTCGGTACAATTATAGCATATTGAACTTGGAATGGAAAGAGCAAGTTTTCCCCCGCGCTGCCGCTTCGTCCCAGAAACCCGGCGGTTCGTCCCAATCTGCTTGACAATCCGATTCGTGAAGATATGATAGTAAGAGAATCGAATATGAATGATTGAGGGAGGCGACCGTATGCATACCATTCGTCGGTATCTGCGATCATACCGCTATTACAGAGCCGCGGCGGCAGTGATCTTTTTGCTGTTTCTGCTCCATTCCGCCATTTTATCCCTGATCTTCTATTTTTCCGGCTCGGACACGATCAGCGAGCGCCTTTCGGAGACAATTCCGCTGGAGGCGGGGTTCCAAAACTCCAATTATTTCGGAAAGAATTATCATGGTGGCAAAGCTGAGTCGGAGAAGGAGATTCCCTTTTTGAAGCAGACAGTCTCCACCCTGGAAGCCCTTGCGGTCGTTCCCGGCGTCACCTATTACAATTATCAGATCGGCATGCAGTTCTACCTGGATCGCGTCTTTCCGAGGGGAGTTCCACGTAAGACAGTCTTCGATTGGGCTTCTGTCACGGAAATGCCGGACGATGACGAAACCGAGATTCGCGGAGACGAATGGGAGGAGACCGGGCTTCAGCTTGCCGGCCTGTCGGGAATCCGCACGAAGGACTTCTTTGCCCACAACAACATTGCGCTCCTGAAATCCACAGACGCGCCGCTGACCGACGCCTCGGCATACGTACCCCATACGACTGTGATACGGGACGAGGACGGGACGTACCGTCCGGTCCGCCTCGGGGATCAAATCGAGATCTATGACTACAACGTCTCGGAGCCGTGCTGTCTGCATACCTGCGTTGTGGAAGGGATTTATCAGTATTTTTCCAAATTCGACTACAGCTACGGGAAAGACCCGTCCTTCATTGACCTTGGTTCCGTCTTTGTTTCCGACGCGCTGATGCTGAATCTGACCGAGCGCTCCTATGAACGAAACGCGGATGATCCGGAAAACATTGCAAATATCGGCGTTGCGTCCATGGTCATTCAGACGAGTACGCCCAGAGCCTACGCAGAATTGAAGGCAAGCATGCTTTCCGCGGCAAAGGAGCTGGAAACCTGGTGCTTTCAAAACAAGGTTCCATCGGTCAACCTGAAGATTTACGAGCCGCGATATTTGAAGCTGGCGGATTCGATCCGGGAGACCGCTTCCCTCTACCGGGCGATCTTCCTGGCCGTGGATGCGATGCTTCTG
>ODAJ011659214.1_pt1 | contig 12523 bp, 9 predicted proteins | sample 1539241 | NCBI WGS metagenome assembly ODAJ01 (sample SAMN02144231, study PRJEB22623) | gut metagenome | biome: sheep rumen | host: Ovis aries | place: New Zealand | reverse complement strand
TTATTGACTCAAGATATTCGCATATCGCATATGCTGTTTCATTTAGTTCAAAAACATCATAGGTCTGAACAACAGCTGAAAGATTATGAAGCTTTGTAACAGTTGTCCAAAGGTTTACAAAGGAGTCCTTAAGCCTTGCATAATCGGTTTTATATCTTTCTCTAACATGGACGTCGTTATTACCCTCAAGCCTGTTTGCAATGCCCTTCGGAAGAAATTCACGGATAACGCAAGGTGCGTCAAACTCCTGGTCATAGCCCATATATACAACGCTGTCGCTCTCTCTTGAGATAACAGCACCAACTACATATCTTGAATTAAGCTCTGTTTTCGGAGCAAGGAAATCGGTTTGAGTAACCGTATCATTGTCATAACCGCAGTTTTGACAAACGCTGCCGTTTTCAAGCTCTTCAAAACAGTTCATACAAAGATTATCAATATTTTTCAAATTTATCACTCCATATAAAGTGTTATACTTTTTAACAGTCTATTATTAATAATACCACAAGAATTGTCTTTGTCAAGAAGAATGGAGTCCTATTTTGGTCTTATAAAATATATTTTACAAATACTTAATTTTTTAGCATAAAGCACAAAATACATATCAAAATTTCATTGAATTAGCACAGCATATATTGTATAATAAATTGATTAAGATTGGAGATGATTTTATGGCATCATACGCAATGATTAAAGAATTAAATGAAAAAAAAGACAAAAACGGTAACGGCTATCTTGACCTTGTTGTAATAGGCAGCGACAAAAAGGAATATCCTGCTAAGGTGTGGAGATTTGAAAATAACGGCTCCTTTGCAGCCGATGATGTTGTTGAGCTTGAATACACGGTTGACAACTACAAGGGCAAAACGCAGCTTAATATAACAAAAATTGTCCACGCTCCCGACGATATGGCAAAGGACTTTGTTCCCTCCTCGGAGTATGACGGAAAGGCTGTTTTTACAAGGCTTCTTGACAAGGTTAACAATTTTAAAGACAGCGAGCTTAAGGAAATTGTTTATTCAATTTTAACCGAAAACAGAGAAAAGCTCGAGGTTTATCCTGCTGCATACAGACTTCACCACGCAATAGTCGGCGGTCTTATGCTTCACACCGCTTCAATAGTTGAAATGGCGGAGAAAACCTGTCAGGTTTATCCAAATGTAAACAGGGAGCTTCTCCTTTCCGGAGCTATTCTCCATGACGTTGCGAAGACCTTTGAGATGCAGACGTCAAAAAGCGGTCTTTGCAGCGGTTACACAGTCGGCGGCGAACTTATCGGGCATCTTGTTAAGGGTGCAATGTATGTTGAAGAAACTGCAAAAAAACTCAGTATAAACAGCGAAAAGGTTACTCTTCTTGAACATATGATTTTATCCCACCACGGTGTTCCGGAATACGGTTCACCTGTAAGACCGATGTTTCTTGAGGCAGAAATTCTTTCGGCGCTTGACAGTCTTGACGCAACAATTTTTGAAATAAACAGTGCTACAAGCGCAGTTGAAGAAGGAAGCTTTACGGACAGGCAGTGGGCACTTGACCAAAGAAAGCTTTATAATCACGGACTCGGCTCAACCGAGCACAAGGTAAATCTGGAGTAATAATATGGACACTAACGAAAGCTGGAGCGAAATTGCCATTAAGGTTGCTACAAAGGATATTGACACCGCCGGGAATATAGCAAATATGGTTGTCCCCTACGGTATTTATATTGAGGATTATTCCGACCTTGAGGGTGAGGTTATGGAAATTGCACACATTGACCTGATTGAAGAAAGTCTGCTTAACGCAGACAGGACAAAGGGTATAATCCATATCTATATTAACCCGCACGAAAATCCTCTTGAAGCCGTTTCATTTATCAGGGAAAGGCTTGAAAATGAAAATATTGAATATGAGCTTTCAACTGCTGACTGTATGACCGAAGACTGGGTGAACAACTGGAAGCAGTATTTTCATCCCATGCCTGTTGGCAGCAGGCTTTTAATCCGTCCAACCTGGGAGGACGAATATGACGCAGGCGACAGAAAGGTGCTTCATATTGAGCCGGGGCTTGCGTTTGGAACAGGCAGTCACCCGACTACAAAGCTCTGTCTTGAAACGCTTGAAAGATATGTAAAAGAAGGCTCTGCTGTTCTTGATATCGGTTGCGGAAGCGGTATTCTTTCAATAGCCTGCCTTCTTCTCGGTGCAAGAAGTGCGCTCGGCGTTGACATTGATTCGCTCGCAGTTAAAACCGCCCTTTCAAATGCGCAGGAAAACGGCTTTGACACAAACCGTTTCAACGCTGTTCAGGGTAATCTTTCCGACAAGGTAAGCGGAAAATATGACATCGTTGTAGCAAATATTGTTGCAGACATTATTATGGAATTTAACAGCGAAGTCGGAAAATTTCTTAAAGACGACGGCGTATATATTACAGGCGGAATAATCGAAACAAGGGAGGATGAGGTGCTTTTCTCCTTTGCACAAAACGGCTTTAAGGTTATTGAAAGATTTGAAGAAAAGGGCTGGCTTGTTTTTGCCCTTAAAAAGGATAACGGGTAATGGTTGAAAAATCTCTGAAAAAAGAAAAGAAGGTTGAATATATTGAGCTGATTTACGACCTTGTGTTTGTATATATAATCGGCAAAAACAATTCACTTTTACATAATTTTTCAAATGGCTTTGTTGAGCAAAAGGCGTTTATTGCATACATCCTATGCTCTCTTGCTATTATACAGGTATGGAATTTCAGTACATTTTACATCAACATATTCGGCAGGAATAAAGCAAGGGATTACATATTTCTGTTCATAAATATGTATCTGCTTTATTTCATAGGCGAAGGTACAAGAACCGACTGGCAAAACTATAATATTCAGTACCATCTTGCGTGGGGGCTTATTCTTGTCAACGTAGGCTTGCAGTATGCTATTGAGCTTAAAAACCAAAAGGGCAATGCGCTCAACACAAGCATTATAAAAAGAATGTGTTTTGTGCTTTTTACCGAGGCAATCATCGTCTTTTCAGCATGCTTTACACCGCTTAATGCGGGCATAATTCTTTCTGCTGTTGCAATTATTTGCGGAGTTCTTCTCACCTTTTTCAGCAGAAAAGGAACAAAGGAAAGCGTTGTTGATTTTATGCACCTAACGGAGAGAGTAATGCTTTATGTTGTGTTCTCCTTCGGTGAAATGATTATTGCGCTTTCAAGCTATTTCACAGGTGACGGAAGCTTCAGCGCAAATACAATCTATTTTTCGCTTTCTGCATTTCTGATTGTTGTCGGACTGTTTTTAAGCTACGGTCTTGTTTACGACAAGCTCATAAACCGGGAGGGCTCATATAACGGTCTTGTGTATATGCTTGTGCATATTTTCATAATCTTTTCGATGAACAACATAACCGCATCGCTTGAATTTATGCGTGAAGAAGAAATAAGAATACTTCCGAAAATGCTGTTTCTTGTGGCATCAATCGTTATGTATTTCCTGTTTATCTTTCTGCTTCGAGGATATTTCAAGGAGGAATATAAACACGAAAAGGTGCTTCTTATAAACACAACGCTTATAACTGCGGCGTTTGTTGTGCTGATGCTTCTTTTCAGAAATAATATGAATATAAATATCATCATTTCGGTTATATATGTATTTGCGGTTTATCTTGCGCTTTATCCCATCTGCACTCGCAAGGCAGATAAAATATCAAATAAATGAATAAAAACGAGATTGCACCAGGCGAGGTGCAATCTCGTTTTCTTATGGATTAATAATGATGAAGCCGCCTTTTTTCTTATAACCGCTATGCCACAGCTCGTAAAAATCGAGCCACTCCCAACTGCTGTAAGTCACAGCCTTTACCATAAGGGAATCCTCAAATTCTTCATAGCCGTTTATTATAAACCAATGCCAGTCATATTCACGAAAGCGTCTGTCTTTGTGATTAAGATTAAGATACGGCACGACTATTCCGCGATCAAGCTGAGCCTTCAGAATTTCCTTTGCCGTTTCATAATCAGTGCTGCCTTCAACTCCCGCAAGTCTTATGGAAGAATTATTGTTTTCAAGGTATTTTCCAAAGCCTTCTGTATAAATATCAAGCCTGTCAATGCCTGAAAACCTTGGGTGAAGATACGGTTTCATTTTCATCGCAAAGGCGATATAATCCTTTTTGTTAAGGTTATTTATATCAAACGGATAAAGACTTGTGCTAAAATATAAGTCAAGATAAATACAGCACTCGCAAGCAGTTTCAGCGGCACAACCGCCGAGCTTCATCCAAGCGTCGTAAAACCAGTCCTGATTGCCGCCGTAGGACGAGCCTATTCTGAAATAAGGAAGTTCAGTTTTCATTTAATCCACCCAGATAGGATTAGTCATCGCCCTTATAAATTCAGGCACCTCGCCGCTGTCGCTGTTAAGAAACTGACTTTCAACAAGCTTATAAACCTTCTTTATCGGGGACATAAGCTTATATGTAACCTCAGCTCTGACAAAGCCCTTTTCCTGTGCGTCAACACTGCACATAAAGGTCTTCGTCGGCTTTTTTGCGGTATAGGTATAAATGATCTTGTCGTTATTGTAAACGGTTATTGTATTGCCGGCTTTCAGGTCGGTAACTGTTACTTCAAATTTTTGCGCCGATTCAAGCTTTACGGTATCTCCGATTTCTGCAGTACCGCATTTGAGATAAATCATTGTTGAATCGGGCGAATTTGTTATAACGCTTCTTCCCTCTCTCATAGCCTTAAGGATTGCTTCTTCGCTTTTATCTTCAGCGTGAACAACCGTTGTCGGCATTGCAAGAATTTTCAGCTTAAAATAATCCCTGTGGAAATCCGAACCGCCGACGGCGGCAATTTTTTTGCCCTCAAGCAGCTGCGAAACCCACCAGTCGCGGCATTTCATATTGTCGCTGTGCTGAACAGTATTCCATACCTCGACGCAGTCGAAGCCGAACTTATCAAGCTCGTTTAGAAAAGGGCAGTTAGTGTCAAACGGATGATTGACGGAAATTGTTGCACCCGCCTCTCTTGACGCTGTGAGAATTTTAAGATAATCTTCCTCGCTGTCAAGTGCATACGGAGGCTCAAACGGAACCTTTTCGCCCCAGACATTTACATGTCCGAGCTCGCCTGTAACCTCCTGCCCCTGAATTACGAGCATATCTCCGTCAAAATAACTTTTCTCAACGGAATTGAAATTATGATCGGTAATAATCATAAAATCAAGTCCCTTTTTCTTGCAGTATTCAACAAGCTGACCTTTAGTAAGACTGCCGTCGCTGTTAATTGTATGCATATGGGTGTCGCCCTTATACCACTGTCTGTCAACTATCCTTTCCATATTATCCCCCTATTTTATAATTACGGTTGAAATACTCATCGGTAAAATCGGTATTTTCTTTTCGCCGAAAAGTATTCTTTCATCAAGAGCTTTTTCCTGAGTTGTGGTTACGAGCCTTGCGCTTTGAAAGCTGATGTCAGGCTCCAGCACTCTCCTTGCTTTGCTGTTATTCACAGCTATAATTGCAGTGCTTTTGTCCGCAAGTCTGAAAGCAAAAAGCGAAAGTCCCCGCTGCGTGCTGTAATTAATATCAATACTTGTACTACCTACAGGAATAAACTTTGAATAATGTGCAAGTGCATAATATCTTTTTTCAATATGATATTCGCTGAAATCATCGCTTGCGCACATAAGTCCGTCTGAGTAAGAGTTTTCAAACGACTCGCCCATCTGGTTAATGAGCACCCAAGCCGTCCAGCTTTCAGCGCCCGAATATATAAGATCTTCGCCTATAATCCTGCCGGCTATCAGCGCTCCTTCAATGTCGTTTGCAACATGCCTGCAGGGAAGCTCACACCACTCGCTCATATCAAGGCGAAGGTCTTTAATATTTCTCTTTGCCCATTTGCCGAATTGCTTCTTCCTTTCGGCGTCATTGTCACTGTGGTATGAATGATATGCGAAAACGTCAAGGTATTTCATAATAAGAGGTTCTGCGGAAAGAAGAGCATAATACTCCTTGGTAAACTCTTCTATGCAACCTGATTCGGGTCCGTAAAGGCGAAGCGTAGATTTCCTTTTATCAAGCTCCGTCGCAACGGCTAACAGGCAATCGCGGACCTCCTCCGGCTCGTAGTGGCACCCCTCCTGCCATACGTACTCGCCACCCCATTTCCATTGCGGCTCGTTTATCGGGCTTATGTATTTTACGGGATATCCCTCTTTTACAAAATGCTCTGCTATGTCAACAATATACTTTGCAAATTTTTCATAACAGTCTCGCCTGAGATTTGAAAAATGGGGTGTGAAGCCACCGCTTGCCTGACGGGTTACGAGGTGGGAGTAATGGGGTGAATTGACAAAAAATATAAGCGTGTCTATATTGCCGAGATCAAGGCATTTTTTCATCATTTTTATCGCATACTTATCCCTTGAAAAGTCATAGCTTCCGTCTTCATTCATAAAGCTTTCAACAACTCTCCACGGGTTATCAACTCTGACATTTCCCTCTTCAAACCCACCGCCTACATTGTAGCGGTAGATATTTAGTTTAAGCCCGGAATTCCCGTAAAAAAGCTCTGCAATTTCATTGGCAGTTTTATCATCCTTAACATTCGGACTCCACCAACAAGCCGAACCGCCAAAGCCCTTTATCTCTTTAATTTTCTTTGCACCGGTTAGATTTATTTTCATAATACTCACCCGTTTATCAGCATTTCAAGCTGTTTATTATCCTGTGAAAATCGGCGCTGGCTGACGAGAATTACAAGCTCGTCCCCTTCTTTTATAACCGTATCGCCCTTAGGCGTAATTGATATTCCGTCACGCTCAATGCTCACTACAATACAATGCTTTCCCCAGTCAACATCCATAATTCTTTTTCTTGAAATCGGACTGCCGACCGGAACGGTGAAGGTTTTGATAACCTTTTCATCCTCTTTCTGAAACGTCGGCTTTGCGTCCTCGTGAACAATTTTTTCCAGCATTGCCTCGTAAAACGGACTTACGCCGATAAGATTTGAAAGCGCATAGCTTGTAAGCGTTGTAACTGCAATGGGAAGGAGATTTCTCATATCGCCCGTAAGCTCAAAGCCGAGGATTATGCCGGTTATCGGCGCTCTTACAATCGAGCCGAAAAAACCTGCCATTCCGATTATAACAAAATCCTCCCATAATACAGGGTCAAGATTGAAGGCATTGACCGAAGCCGTTGCAAAAACTGCTCCTATGTATGAGCCGAGAACGCACATAGGATAAAGAGTTCCGCCCGGCGCACCGCAGGCAAAGCAAATTGCGCCGAAAAGGAACTTTGCAACAAGAAGGGCAATCATAACCTTAAGCTCGGGTCGGTCGCTTATAAGATAATTTACCATACTGTGACCGCCGCAAAGCACCTGAGGAAGCACAAGTCCGACAGCACCGCTTATAAGAAACACGCATATAAGCTTTATGAACTGCGGTATTTTTTTAATTCCCTGATACCAGTCCTTCAGCTTAAGCATTATAACATTATATAAGCAGCCAAGAAGTCCGAGAACAATTCCGAGAATTATCAGTAGCCAATAATATCTAAGCGGAAAGGTCACCGCGTCATAGTCAAAAATTGTTTCCTGTGTAAAGAAAAATTTTGAAGTATAGTCGGCAACAACAGCCGCCACAATTCCCATAAGCAGCAGACTTTTATCAAGCGTATGGCTAAGCTCTTCAAGAACAAACATAGTGCCCGCAATCGGTGCATTAAATGCAGCAGCCATACCGGCACCAGCACCGCAGGAGAGCATTCTCCTTTCGGTAGTTTTATCAGCTTTGGTGACTTTTGCAACACCCTTGGCAGCCATTGCGCCAAGCTGAACGCTTGGTCCCTCTCTTCCAAGTGAAAGCCCGCCGAAAACGCTGAGCGTTCCGCTGACAAGCTTTACGGCAATTACCCTCCACCAGCTTGGAGATATGTAGCCCTTAAGCTCGCTTGCAACCTGCGGTATTCCCGAGCCCATTGCTCGTGGTTCAAACTTACCGGAATAATAAACAATCACGGCAAGCAGTGCAAGCGTCGCAAACCACAGCACCGTATAAAGAGGATTGCCCTTTATCGTTTCAAGCACTTTCATAGTGCCCGTCTCAGCAATCTGCAGAAGAAAGCGATACAAAACAGATACAAGTCCCGCGAAAACTCCTACCTCTATTCCTCGTATAAGAAGGAAAAGGCTTTCCTTCCTGTGATATTCAATTTTTCTGTAAGTCGATTTCTTTTTCTCTTTCATTGCCGCCCTGAAATTATAAACAGTTTTTATTCATTATATCACATTATCATACTAAGTGAACACTTTATTTTAATAAAGAGCGTTTTCAGACGAAGAATTTTTTATAAATAATAAATTTGATTTTGCTATGGAAAGATGAGAAAAAGAGAGAAAACAAGAGAAAGTGCCGATTAAAATAAAATTTATTCATTTTTTTGTTGACTATTGATTTTGACTGTGATATTATAGTCGAGCAAAGAAAAAGACTATTTTTCATAAAAAATATTTTTTGGAGGAAACGATTATGTCAACATTTATGCCAAAAGCTGACGAAATCGAACGCAAGTGGTATGTAATTGACGCTGCCGGCAAGCCACTCGGCAGAGTAGCAAGCGAGGCTGCAACCCTTCTCAGAGGTAAGCATAAGCCAATTTTTACACCTCACGTTGACTGCGGTGATTTCGTTATTATTATCAATACTGACAAGGCTGTTCTTACAGGCGACAAGCTTAACAAGAAGCTTTATCAGCACCACACAGGTTACATCGGTAATCTCAAGGAAGTTAAGTACAGCACACTTATGAAGGAAAAGAGCGACTTTGCTATGAAGCTTGCTGTTAAGGGTATGATACCTGACACAACTCAGGGCAGAAAGCAGCTCACAAGAGTTCACATCTACAAGGGTGCTGAGCACAAGCATGAGGCACAGAAGCCAGAAGCTTACGAATTTTAATTGGAGGTATCTGAATTATGTACGAAACAAATCCTTATTTCTACGGAACAGGTAGAAGAAAAGAATCTGTAGCTCGTGTACGTGTTTATGCAGGTACCGGCAAGATTACAATCAACGACAGAGATATTGACGATTACTTTGGTCTTGAAACACTTAAGCTCATCGTTCGCCAGCCTCTCGCTCTTACAGAAACAACTGAGAAGTTTGACATCGTTTGTCGTGTTAACGGCGGCGGCGTAACAGGCCAGGCAGGTGCAATCCGTCATGGTATTGCAAGAGCTCTTCTTCAGTATGATGAGTCACTTCGTCCGGCACTTAAGAAGGCAGGCTTCCTCACTCGTGACCCGAGAATGAAGGAAAGAAAGAAGCCGGGTCTCAAGAAAGCACGTCGTGCACCACAGTTCTCAAAGAGATAATCTTTATTATACAGCGCCCTTGCAAAAGCGAGGGTGCTTATTTTTTTTGCACGACGTGCTTTCGTAAAATTCGGAAATCTCTCCCAACGCAGTTCATACGCAACAAAGTGAAAAGTTTTATAACTTTGAAATAACTTTAGTTAATATTCTTCAGAGTTACAAAATATACAAATTTTGTTTAATAGACAAAAGTTTGAATATTGCATAAATAACAAGTTGTATAAGCAATTCTTATTTGTTATTTTATACAAAAAGCAACTTATTCATTGCAAAATGTATTGACAAATGAAATGTACAGTAATAAACTAAATTATATATATTAATATATTAATAGACTTTTATCGCCTATTGCTGAATATAAGATTTGGAAAGAAGGAATATGTGATATGAAAAGAATAATTGCGTGCTTATTAGCAGTATTCTTTATATTTTCAGCAATGCCAATAACCGTACAGGCTTCTCAGGAAAACACATGGGACCCAGACAACGGAATATACGACATTTCAACTGAAGAGGATTTACTTGCGTTCAGAGACGCATTAAATCAAGCAAAGCAAAATAACGATTATCACTTTGAAGGCGTAAGCGTTAATCTTTTACAGGATATTGAAATGACGCAGACATATGTATCGCCTGACTCAAACGGTAGTTCGGAAGCACAGTTTTGCGGTACTTTTAACGGCAATAACCATACAATAAGCAATATCAATATGGTTACCGGTGACAACTACACTGTCGCTCTGCTTCCGTTTTTGGGAAATGCAACTATAAAGGACCTGACATTAAAGGATGTTAAAATTGAAAACGGTTATACTTGGAATTCACCGTTTGCGCCGATTTCACTTGGCGATGACAAGATTATAAACTGTCATCTTGAGGGTAATTGTATAATTCAGGCAGGCAGCGACTTTAGCAAGAACTGGAACTATAATGCAGGTATTGTTGCAGATAATTATATGGGCTCGCTAATGGTTGAAAACTGCACAATAGACGAAAATGTTATAATCAACGGCAGAGGAGATAGCGAAAAATACAGAATTGCCGGTGGTATATGCGCCTGTGCCCGTGACGCTACGCAAACGCAAATAACCGGATGCATAAACAATGCAACGATAACCTCCGATTATATCGGCGCAGGAATAATGGGCTCGGCTATGAGCAACAAAAGAAGCGTTGATTATATGAATTACGTTTATATTACGGACTGCTATAACTATGGTAATATATCCTCAAACGACAACACAACAAACATTTCTAATGTTTTTGCAGGAATACTCGCTGAAAGCAGTGACTATTCGGATGTTGTAATAAACAGATGCGGCAATTACGGAAATATAACCGTCACAACCAAATCAGCACAAGGAAGCGGCGGAGTTGCAGGTGAATTAATAAGCGCAAGCATTATAAACTGTTTTAATGCAGGTAATGTTTATACATATGATTCATGCTGCACCGGCGGAGTTGTGGGACATATCAGAACCAACACCTACGGAAGTCCGATAACAACACCAAACGGCAATATTTATTTCCCCGAACAGTTTAACTCTGTAATAAACTGCTATAATACCGGTAATGTAACAAATGAAGATATTTCATATAGCAGCGGAGATGACGTCGGCGGAATCATTGGTATTCTTCAGGAGCACGAAACCCAGCAAGGACATTCATCAATAAACAATGTTTACAACTTCGGCAATATATCCTCTGTCGGTAACGGCGCCGATATTGTACAGGATGTAAGATGTGAAACAAACAACGCATATTACCGTCAGGGCGCAATACCGTTTGAGAAAACAATTGAGGATGACGGAACACCCGCACAATTCACCTGTAAAAACATCGGTTACTACACATCGGCTGACGAAAACGGTAAGGTTTACACAGGTACAATAACAGGAAATATGAATCAAACTATTTCCGACACTCCGCTTGATACAGACCTCAGAGGAACGCTTAATAAATATGTTGATGAAACGAATGCAACTATTGAAGCTGATTCTGATTTCAAACTTCTTACGTGGACGTATTCAGACGGAAGCGACGGTTTGGGAATTCATCCGATTTTCGGTTACAATGTAATCAACGAAACTCCCGAAGCTGACAAAGAAGCAAACGGCGGCTATGTATCAGCCTCAGCAAAGGGAGTGGCATACGAAAAGATTAACGACAGCGAAAGCAATGTTGTAACAATTACCGTTGTTCCAAACGACGGAAAAGAACTTACAAATATTTCCGTAAAGGATGAAAGCGGTATTCCCGTTAACCTTACAAGCCTTGGCTCAGGTGTTTACAGCTTCACAATGCCGCAGTGCGACGTTACTGTATCTGCAACCTTTACGGATTCAGAGGACGCTCCTTACAACGCATATTACCTTACGGTTGAAAACAATGTCGACGTAAACTTCCTTATTGACACAGAGTATTACGACGCAGAAGACGGATACCTTGAATACGAATATATTTCAACTATCGAAAGAGAGAGCGCCGAAAGGACGTCAGAGCCTACTGTTGTCAGCGTTGAAAGTCTTACAAAGTATCACGGTGACAACGACTATGACGGCGACAGACAGCTTGTGCTTCAGGCGGCGCCGGCACAAATCGGCGAAAAATATATTATCAGGGTATATAACCGTGACGGTGAATTTAAGGCGCAGTTTGTCCGTTCTATCGAGGATTACTGTCTTGCCATCAAGGACAGGGACGACAACTTCGGTTATCTTGCACGTACCATTCTTAACTACGGTCAGCTTGCAAATGAATACTTTGAATACGCACAAAAGCATGAGCTTGTAAACGGAGTGCCATATTCAATAGAAACTGTCGGCGACTACACGGCGCAGTTTACGGACGATGAGCTTAACAGCTTAAAGGAAAGCGCAGGAACGCCGACAATCAACCAGGGCGATAAAATTCAGGTAACAGGCGTAACTTATATTGCGCAGCTTGATCCGGAGTTCAGATTTTATATTGACGGCGTAACCGAGGAGGAAGCGAAGGAGCTCAACGTAAGCGTTAGCGGCGGACTTACCGCTACTGTTGCAAAGGTTGACAACGCAGACGAGGAAAACAACATCTGCGTTCGTGTTACAGGTCTTTCCTCAAATGATTTCGGTTACAATTTTTCACTCACTATCGGCGACGCATCGCTTA
>ODAJ014773560.1_pt1 | contig 12524 bp, 12 predicted proteins | sample 1539241 | NCBI WGS metagenome assembly ODAJ01 (sample SAMN02144231, study PRJEB22623) | gut metagenome | biome: sheep rumen | host: Ovis aries | place: New Zealand | reverse complement strand
ATCAATCGCCTTGCACATATCTATCTTTTCCTCCCTGGTGTCAAATTTGAGCCTGGACCCGGTGATCGTGTTGATGAGGCTGGCCGTCTCAGAGTTCACGCTCCTGAAACGGTCATTCTCATGCATGATCTCGTCCAGCTTCTCTTTGTCTTTCTGGTTCTTGATATATTCGAGCAGCGGCCCGACATCTGTCCTGAACTTCTCAAAATCCTCCTTCGGGATACTACTGGGGGCCAGCAGATTGATCCTGTAATCCGGAACAAATGAAAGAAGCTGCGCCTCCGTATCGTCAAACATCTCCCGCAGATGCGTCGGACCGTCCCACTCCGTATCCTTGAGGAATAGCACCAGCGTGACGATGGGGACGAGGTGATCCTCCTTGCGGAACCCGGAGAGGAACTCCCCGGGGGTTAACGGAGCCTATTATAACACCGAAAAAATGAAAAAAGTTTCCCTCAGACGGGTAAAATGAAGAAAAATGAAGAAAGTGGGAACGATAATTGGAGGGCCTCAAGCACAAAAAAGCAGACCGTCTTTTAAACAGTCTGCCTCTGCCTGCACCGCTTGCCGTCGTGCGTCCGTATCTCAGTCAAAAACCGGCCTGTTCGCGGCCATCTGCTCCTTGATCGCCCGCTCCTGCGCGTCGATCCGCATTGCCGCGCGGAGCTCGTCCTCCGCCGCCCGCATCCGGATGTCCGCGAGTCCCTGTGCTTCTTTGATCCGTTTGCGCAGCTCCGCCAGCTGCGCTTCTTTTTGTATAGTCACAGAAGGATCACAGAAACATCGCCATATAAAGCGGCAGATGCCAGACGCTGTCCTTCTGCATCACATCTCTCGGGTAAAGGATATAGGATGCACCGATCTTATCGGAAAACCTCTTTCTGAACTTATCCAGCGAAGAATGGGAACGATAGTTGGCTGATTTCACTTCAATCGGGGCGATCTTTTTATTTTCAGTGATCAGGAAATCGATCTCCATGTGATTCTCGCGATTACTGCTGTCGCTGCGAGAATAAAAATACAGCTTGTGCCCGTTGCGCCGGAGCATCTGCGCAACGATATTTTCCATGATCATGCCTTCGTTGACATCCAATTTGTCAAAGAGAATGGCTTTGTACAGCTCATTGTCTGTGAAAGACCGATCCATGAAGGTGTGCGTGACCAGCAAGCCGGTGTCAGCCATATAACATTTCTGCGTGGCGTAATCTGCGCTGAGGACAAGTCCTACGTTGGGATCGGTCGCGTTGAAGCAGGCGTTGACGACCATCGCCTCATTCAGCCAAATGAAAGAATTCTCATAGGCACGGAATCGTGCGTTCTTGTTCAAGGAAGACAGCTTATACTTTTTCTCCTTTCTGGAGAGCTGAGCGGGGATCCCGTCAAAGACAGCATAAACCTTTTCCTCATATCCGGCAGCAAACTTGGAGACGTCTTCCCGGTACAGCCGCAGGATGCGGCGCTTGACTTCATCCGACGCCGCAAAGTTTTTGCCGTCAATATAGGCCAGAACAGATTGCGGCATACCGCCTACCAGCACATACTGGCGAAAATCGTTCATCACCTTTCGGTGCAGTGCCTGACCCAACGGTTTCTTTTTCTCGAAGCACTTTCTGATCAGCGGAACGGTCGCCTCATCTCCCAGCGCCCAGAGGAATTCCTCAAAATCCATCGGAAACAGTTCTATGTGCTCCTCCTCAGAGGGAATAATGATATTTTCAGTGTTCTTTTTAAGACGAATCAGTGATCCGGTCTCCAGGTAATCATAGCGTCCGTCCGCGACAAGGTACTTGATCAGCTGCCTCGCTCGCGGGAACTGCTGCACTTCATCAAATACAATGAGGGACTCTCTTTTATAAAGAACTGTAGAATAAAAAGCGCTGAGCTTGGCGAAGAAGAGATCCAAATCGGCGCTCTCGTTCATAAAAAGGTCGAGAATATCCTGCGGCGCATTACCGAAATCAATAATGACACAACTCCTATACTCCTGCTTTGCAAACAATTCCGCGATAAAGCTCTTTCCGACACGACGTGCGCCATCAATCAGAAGTGCCGTCTGCCCACGGCTCTTTTCCTTCCACGAAAGAAGCTCATCATAGATCTTGCGTTTCAGCATCTTTCAATCCTCCGGATTGTTTTCTCAAGCCTATTATACCTCGCAAATCACGAAAAAGCAAGTTCACGAAGCCTCAAACTGCACGAAAAAGCAAGTTCACGAAGTCTCAAACTGCACGAAAAAGCAAGTTCACAGATCTCCCTTCTTGTCAAACCTCTGCCCCCGAGGTCTCCGGGAGCTGCCGCCTCTTCGGTGACAACCGTTTCATCCGCGAGAACATTCAAAAAATAAACTTCGGAAGGATGTCAAATCACATTCGATATCCTTCCGAAGTTTATCAAGCCTCAGGTAACATTATTCCGATTTTTCCGCCGCACGCCGGATGGCGCAGGCGCTCACTCGTTTACCAGATACACCTCTGCGCTCCCCATTCCGAACTGCAGCGCCGCGTCGTGGGAATCCATGTAAATGTCCACATGCCCGTAGGGTGTGCCGCGGTCCTCGACCGTGTAAACCGTGCCGTTTATGAGAAGCTTCGTTCCGAAATCAATACCGCCCATCGCCACCGTGTGGCCGGAGGTCGGCATGACGCCGCTTGCGGTCGCATTTCCCGCAGTGCCGCAGCAGCTTGCGCAGTTGCAGTAGGCCGTCAGGGTGAAGGTGCCGAGGTACTCGGCGTTTGCAAGCATCTCTTCCCTCGCTGCCTCCTCTGCTGCGGCGGCTTCTGCCTCCGCGGCGGCCGCTGCCTCTGCGGCGGCTTTCTCTGCTGCCTCGGCTCTCGCCGCATCCGCTGCTGCGTCCGCATCTCTCTTTCTTCTTTCAAGTTCAGCCTCGGCGGTTTCAATTTTTTTAAGCAGGGATTCCTGATTGCTCTCCCCGGAGTCAAGACCGCTCTCAGCCATATAATTTACCATGTCCATGTCGGAGGCTTTCACTCCGATGCCCGCATACACAGGATCTGCCTCTGCAAAAACCAGCAAAGATGCTGCGAGAAGCAGGCTTGTTGCTTTCTTAACAAACATAAAAAAATCTCCTTTCGAGGGTATGATTATACCACGATAAGGAGATTTTTGAAGTCTTTTTTCACAATTTGTAACATTTCTGTAATATTTACAAGGCTTCAGAGTTATTCAGTTTTTTGATTTGTCAAAGCTGCCGGATTTTCTGCATTTTTCAAGCTTCCTTTGCGGCAGAAGTGACAAATACCCCGAGGAACGCTTCTCAGATCCTCTGGGGACGGTTCTTGAGGATTGCATAACAATCCTCTGAGAACCGTCCCTGAGGATCCCCTCACCTCAGCGTTATCTCGACATTTCCGCCCCCGAGCAGCTCCTGCATCTCCTTTCGGGAGAGGTCTACATGTCCCAGCTTCGTGTACGCCCAGGAATTCGACCCGTAGAAGATCACGATCTGGTTCCCGGAATAGAGGACAATGTCGCCGGCGTCCGTGGTGATCTCCTCATCGTCGCTCACAATGCTCTGCCCGATTCGGCCGACCTGCTCGAAGCCGCCGTACATGGACATCTGAATCGTGAGCGGGCGGAGGGCCTTAAGGGCCTCGACGGAGGCATTGTCCTCCCAGGTGACGGGAACTTCCGTCTCACCGATCAGCAGCTGTATCGTATCTTTCATCTCAGCAGTCTCCTCCTTGCTTGTAATGCTCTCTTCTGCGGGTATGCTCTCTTCTGCGGGTATGCTCTCTTCTGCGGGGACGCTCTCCACGGATGGTATGCTCTCGGAGATCGTCTCAGGCTCTGATGATGCGGCGGATTGCTCCGCCTGCACCGGTGCGGTGTTCTCCGACGCACACCCGGACAATGCGGCTCCGAGAAGCAGGCAGATGAGGGCGATGTGAAGGGTTTTCATTTTAAATATTCCTCAAAAAATGCCTGCATCCTGTCGAACGGGATGATATCCTTGCGGTCATAGAGGTCGGTGTGGACCGCACCGGGGATGAGCAGCAGCTCCTTGTTGTCGCCCTTAAGGAGCTTGAACGTATCCCGGCTCAGGTAGCAGGAATGAGCCTTGTCGCCGTGGATCATCAGAACCGCGCTGTCGATCTCGTCGGCGTAGGTGAAGAGACGCATGTTCATGAGTGAGGTCTGGGTGTTGACCGTCCAGCCGTCGTTGGAGTTGAGCGAGCGGGCGTGATAGCCGCGCTCCGTCTTGTAGTAATCGTAGTAATCCCTGACGAAGAACGGAGCGTCCTCCGGGAGCGGATCGACCACGCCGCCGGCTCTTTTGTAGGTCCCGTTTTTGTAGTCCGCCGTTCTCTGGGCATTGACGCTCTCCCGGGCGGCCTTGCGGGCCTCCTTGCTGTCAGCGGCGTCAAAATACCCGTTTCCGGCAACGCGGGACATATCATACATCGTGGAGGTCACGGTCGCCTTGACGCGTGTGTCGATGCAGGCGGTCTGCAGAGCCATGCCGCCCCAGCCGCAGATGCCGATGATGCCGATGCGCTCGGGGTCGACATTTTCCTGGCAGGAAAGGAAGTCTACCGCTGCCTGAAAATCCTCGACGTCAATGTCGGGAGAATGCATCGCGCGGGGAAATCCGCCCGACTCGCCGGTGAAGGACGGGTCAAACGCGATCGTGAGGAATCCCCGCTCTGCCATCTCCTGTGCGTAAAGGCCGGAGGACTGCTCCTTGCAGGCTCCGAAAGGACCGCAGACTGCGATGGCGGGCAGCTTCCCCTCTGCCCCCTTCGGGGTGTACATATCCGCCGCGAGGGTGATGCCGAAATGGTTCACAAATGTCACCTTGCAGTGATCCACCTTGTCGCTCTTCGGAAATGTCTTGTCCCATTCCTGCACGAGATTGAGCTGTTCTGTCTTCATCATGATCATTACCGCCTTTCTGTGGTCGAGATTGTTTTCTTCTGTATGAGTCAAGTATAGAAGACCTGTACCGATCGCGCTAATGGTTATAAAGCATATCATGATATTCTGTTTTTGAATATCTCGGCAGACCATATCTGGTATCAAAAAAGATCCTTTTGCAAGTGATTTTTGAAAATATTTTCGGAGAAGGCCTGGCCCTCTCTCACATCGTCCGCAGCCGCCTGATAATATCCTCGACCCTTCGAATTGCCTCCGCCACCTGGCTTCTGGACTCGTTGATTTTTGTCTGGACAAAGAAATCCGCAATCAGACCATCGAAAAAGAAATCGGCAAATGTCAGGAACCCGCCAACGTCAATATTAAGCCCCGGAATATCGTCGAGTTCCTGGCTGAAGGCCTGAAGTTCGTATTTTGCATTTTCAATATCGCGCCGCGCGTCGTCCAGTTTGGAGTGCTTGAAAAGGTTCGTGAGGAATCCGCCGCCGATAATGTCCACCACGCCCGCGATCCGGGCCGTCCCGAGGTCCGTCTCGGCTTTTTTAAGCGCCGCGAGCGCCCGCTCACCGGCCATGATGGCCTCGTTGATCTCGGTCTGGCGGTCCTTCGGGCCGCCCTCCCGGGTTGTCCCCCAGGCGTTTCCGCTGCCGTACCCGTAGTCATGATTGCCGTAATCATAGTCATCGTAACGTGCCATTGTCATCCTCCTTTGCGAGATAATACGCGGCCACATGCATGGCCTGCAGAAAAGTCCCTTCCGCGATCATGTTCTTCACTTCCTCCGGGGAGGCGAGACGCGCATTGACGAACTCCGTGGAGTCGAGCGTCTGGCCGGCCGCCTTCACGCAGTTTCGCGCCCGGAAAATGTAAGCCCAGTTGTCCGCAATCGTCGCCGCCGAGGGGATCTTTGTCAGGTACTCCCACTCGTCGGAGACATAGCCGGTCTCCTCGAGGAGCTCCCGTTTGGCTCCGGCGAGAGCATTTTCCTCCGGCTTTGCGTAAAAGGGCTCCACCGTCGACGTCTCCGAAAATCCGTTGTCACAAGGATCATCCTCCGGCATGGGCAGCCCGTTCTCCGTGTAGAAATCCATCCGGTACTCGCGGTCTATGCCGCTCTCGATCCCGCCGGCCGGGAACTCGTCCGTGACCTTCCGGATCCCCTGACGGTACTGGCGGACCAGGATGTAGTTTCCTTCCTTGTCCGTCGCGACGATCACCGCGTAGTCCTTGCGGCTGAATGTGTAAAACGGCCCCGCCGTCTTCCCATCCGGCAACCTGTATTCACTCTTTCTCATGTCCATCCAGCGGTCATGCAGGATGGTCTCGGTGGATATGTGCTGCCAGGCGAGGTTTTCGTCTTTCATTTTCATGGATGCCTCCTTTAACTTCTGCCTTTACTATAGCAAATTAAAAGACCGCGGGCAATGCCCGCGGCCGTATGAGTGCAAATTTTAGATATCAATAGTTCTCCGCCCGAACCTCAAAGTAGCTTCTCGGATGGAAGCAGACCGGGCAGAGCTCCGGAGCCTCGGTGCCGATCACGATGTGACCGCAGTTGCGGCACTCCCAGACCGTGATGCCGGCCTTCTTGAAGGTCTCCATCTCCTGAACATTCTTTAAGAGCTTTCTGTAGCGCTCCTCGTGGTGCTTCTCGATGGCCGCAACGCCGCGGAACTGGGCAGCGAGCTCGGCGAAGCCTTCCTCCTCCGCCTCCTTCGCGAAGGTCTCGTACATGTCTGTCCACTCGTAGTTCTCGCCCTCGGCTGCGGCGAGGAGGTTCTCCTCGGTCGTGCCGATGCCGCCGAGAGCCTTGAACCAGAGCTTTGCATGCTCCTTCTCGTTGTCGGCGGTCTTCAGGAAGAGGGCCGCGATCTGCTCGTAGCCGGCCTTCTTGGCGACGGATGCGAAGTAGGTGTATTTGTTGCGGGCCTGGGACTCGCCGGCGAAGGCGGCCCAGAGGTTCTGTTCGGTTTTGGTGCCTTTGTATTTGTTTTCTGCCATGGTGATATCCTCCTTTTTCATATATAGTATGGCTTCAGCAAGATGTTTGTCAACACTAAGGGCGGGGGCAGTTCTTCCTGCGCTCCCGTCTCGCCACCCCGTCCATCACCATCGTGATCTCGGGGACCTCCGGTTCGATCTCGAGAGCCTTCGAGAACTGGGTCATGTAGAGCTCGTGGTAGACCCCGTCCTTGATCTTCACGAGGTCCGCGTGCTGACCGCGCTCGACGATTGCCCCGTCCTTCACCACGAGGATCTCGTCCGCGGCGAGGATCGTGGAGAGCCTGTGGGCGATCAGGATGCTCGTGCGGTTCTCCACGAGCGGCTCGATCGCCTCCTGGATCTTCTGCTCCGAGATCGAGTCGAGCGCCGATGTCGCCTCGTCAAAGATGAGCAGGGCAGGATCTTTGAGGAGCACCCGCGCGATCGAGATTCGCTGCTTTTCCCCGCCCGAGAGCTTGAGCCCGCGGTTCCCGACCATCGTGTCGAGCCCGGTCTCCTGCTTCTCGATGAAATCGTAGATATTTGCCTTCTTCAGGGCCTCGATCATCTCCTCCTCGGTCGCGTCATCCTTCGCATAAAGGAGGTTCTCACGGATCGTCCCGTTGAAGAGATAGGTCTCCTGGCTCACGATGCCGATCTGCTGCCGAAGCCATGTGAGATCGAGCTTCCGAACATCGATCCCGTCAAAGGAGACACTGCCGCCCGTCACGTCGTAGAGACGCGGGATCAGGTTGATCATCGTGCTCTTGCCGGAGCCCGAGGGACCGACGATCGCGATGCATTTCCCGCTGTCGAGCTTGAAGCTGACGTCCTTTAAGATCTGCCGCTCCTTGTCGTAGGAGAAATTCACATGCTCAAACTCAACCTCGCCGGTGCAGTCGGCCGGCGCGATGGCATCCTTCGCGTTGACGATCTCCGCCGGCATGTCGAAATACTCAAATATACGCGTAAAAAGCGCCATGGAGCGAATCCACTCGACCTGGATGTTTAAGAGAGAGTTGACAGGCATGTACATTCTCCCCAAAAGCGCGACGAGCACCGTGATGTCGCCGACCGTGAGATCCGCGTCGTAGCGCATCATGAGGATACCGCCGACGAGGTAGAGAAGCATCGGCCCGATACTGGCCACCGTGGAAATGACAACCCGAAACCACCTGCCCGCCATCTGCTCCTTGATGTTCAGGTCGATCATGCGGCGGTTTGCATTTTCATACTTTTCGTACTCAAGCTCTTCCCTGCCGAAGAGCTTGACCAGCAGCTGGCCGCTCACCGACATGGTTTCATTTAAAATGCCGTTGATGTCGTCGGACGCGGCCTGGGCCTCCCGGGTAAGCGTCCAGCGGGTCTTGCCGGCGCGGCGCGTCGGAATCGTGAAGAGAGGGATGATGATGACGCCGATCGTGGCCAGGATCCAGTTGCGGCTGTACATGGCGACGACCGCGATGATGAGTGTGGTCGCATTGGAGAGGATGCTGGTCATCGTGTTCGTGATGACCGAGCGGACGCCGTCGATGTCGGAGGTCATGCGGGTGATGATGTCGCCCTGGCTGCTGGTGGTGAAGAAGCGCTGGGACATCTCCTGCAGGTGCCGATACATCGTGTTCCGCATGTCAAAGGTGATGTGCTGGGCGATCCACGTGTTCATGTAGCTCTCGAGGACCCCGATGAGGTTTGCACCGAGCGTGACCAGGAGCGATAGCACAATGAGCCGGACCAGCATCGGCAGGTTCCGCCCGATGAGGCCCTCGTCGACGATCCGTCCGGTCAGGATGGATGGATACAGGTTTAAGAGCGAGGAAATGAAAATCGCCGCCAGCACCACGATCATCTGCTTCCAGTAGGGCGCGATGTAGGAGAACACGCGGAGCAGCAGCTCCTTTGTGACCTTCGGCTGCGCCTTTTTCTCCTCCTCCGTCAGATACTGGCCGCCCATCGGGCCGCCCGGACCTCTTCCGCCTGCCATAGACACTCCTTTCTTTCGCGGCTACAGCCACTTTTTCTTGTGAAAATACAAAAGACTCGATATGACGATCAGAAGGCTCACAATGATGACGATCGGATACGCCGCCGGCGATTCAAGCTCGGGCATGTAGCGGAAATTCATCCCGTACCAGCCGACGATCAGGGTCAGCGGCATGAAGATGGTCGTCACGACCGTGAGAATCGTCATCGTGTTGTTCTGGGAGACCGCGATCTGAGACGCGTAGAGCTCGCGCACCTGGCTGCTGTAGTCCCTGAGATACGCTGTAATGTTGAGAAGCCGGTCGGCGCGTGCTGTGAACATATCGAAGTAACGGAGGTTGTGTTCGGCGAAGAAGTTGTTTTCATTTTCAGAGAACTCGCGGCCCAGATCCACCAGCTGCTCGTAGTTCGTGCGGAGGCGGAGCAGGGCCCTTCTGATCTCCGCGATCCGGGCGAGGGTCTCCTTGTTTGCCTTCTCCTCCAGGATCCTGTCCTCGATGGCGGCAAGCTCGTCCTCAATCCTCCCGAGGTAGGCAAGGTCGTCGTTGACAAGCCTGTTCAGGAAATCATAGAGGAACCGCTCGTAGGACGGGATGCGCCAGTGGCGGGTCTGCCGGAGCTCCTTGACGATCTTAGCCACAAACCCGTGGTCGTCGATGAAGACGACGCCCTTCTCGTCGAGGGCAAACGTGAACTCGTGGCTGCTCTCGGCGATGTCATTTTTGTCGGGGATCGTGAAGCCTCCGGTCAGGGAGTCGTAGTTGACCTCGGCCTTGGTCGTGTGGGCCCGGTCATACTCGATCTCAAGGTCAATGCCCATCATAAAGGTGTCCTGCCGCTCGATCCACTCCTTCGAGGTCATGACCGCGACGTAGGGCTTGTGGGAATGCATGCAGGCCTCGAAGGTGGAGGGCTCGAGCGTGTCGGATATTTTATAGATCATCTGTGCCTCCTTTTACTGATTCTGCTTGTGTATTCTGAATGCCGCGGCGGCGGCCTGGCCGAGCGCGATGCCGCCGTCGTTCGGGGGGATCTGGCTGTGCAGAAGAACGCAAAAGCCCCGCTTTTTCAGCTTTTCCGCGGTGAGCCGGGTCAGGAGCAGGTTCTGGAAGCACCCGCCCGAGAGCGCTGCGGTTCGTATGCCGGTCTCCCCGGCGATCTCTGCGGCTGCCGCCGCCATCTCCGCGAGCCCTTCGTGGAAAATGTAGGCCAGCTTATCCGTATCCTCCCCGGCGAGCCGCCCTTCCGCGAGGCGCTTTATGAGCTCGTCGGTCGGGAGTACGATGGGGTTCTCTTCTGAAAATGAAACCCTCCCCCATTCTGCCGGCTCTCTCTCCTTTTCGGCGTACCTCCCGGCGGCGAACTCGAGCGCCATGGAAGCTTCCCCCTCGAAGGTGGAGGCCCGCCGGAGCCCGAGCACCGCGCTGGCCGCGTCGAAGAGGCGGCCGGCGCTGGTCGACGTGACCGTGTTAAGGCCCCGCCCGGCCATCATGAGGATCGTTTTCGCCGGAGACGGTTCGGCGATCCCGAGTTTTTGAATTATGTCAACTGAATTGTCCTTGTAGAGGGCACCCAACATGGTCACCGCGACCCGCCAGCCCTCGCGGGCCGCCGCATCTCCCCCGGTCATGAGGAAGGGCTTTATGTGCCCTTTTCGCTCAAATCCCTCAAAGTCCGCAAGGAGGACCTCGCCGCCCCAGATTGTCCCGTCGGTCCCGTAGCCGGTGCCGTCGAAGGAGAGACCGATGACGGGTGAGGTGTGTTCATTTTCCGCCATGCAGGATACGATATGCGCGTAGTGGTGCTGGATCCGGACGACCGGGAGACCCAGGCTCTCCGCGGCCTCCGCCGAGTGGTAGCGCGGGTGCAGGTCCGCGGCGCAGACCTCCGGTTTTGCCTCGAGGAGCTTCGTAAAGCGCCCGACGGTCTCCGTGAGGGCCGCGTAGGTGCGGATGTCCTCCATGTCCCCGATGTAGGGCGAGGGGTAGAAAATGCCGCCGCGTCCCACGCAGAACGTGTTTTTAAGCTCGCCGCCGATGCCGATGACGGGGGCGTCAAACGCCTCTCCCAGGATGAACGGGAGCGGCGCGTAGCCGCGCGACCGCCGGATCATATAGGGTTTTCCGTCAAATATGTCCATGACCGAGTCGTCCGCCCGGATCCGGATCTTGCGGTTGTGGGACAGGATCGCGTCGGCAAGGTTCCCGAGCTCCTCCTCCGCCTCCGCATCGTCGCGGCAGATCGGAGCGCCCGAGACGTTGCCGCTCGTCATGATAAGGCAGTCCGGCATTTCGATGCCGTCGTCATAGTGAAATAAAAGAAGGTGAATCGGCGCATAGGGCAGCATGACCCCGATCTTCGGGTTGTCCGGGGCGGTCTCTTCGCACACGGACCCTCCCGGGATCCGCGGGAGCAGCACGATCGGCTTCTGGTGGCCGGTCAGGATCTCCTCCGCTTCCGGGGGGACTTCACACTCCCGGCGGAGCGTCTCCATGTCCCGCATCATGACCGCAAACGGCTTCATCGGGCGCGTCTTGCGCGTGCGGAGAGTCCGCACGGCCTCGGGGTTTTCGGCGCTGCAGCAAAGGTGAAAGCCGCCGATGCCCTTTATCGCGACGATCTTCCCCTCCGCGATCATCCGTCTTGCCCTGCTGATCGCCTCGTGCCCCCGCTCACCGCTCTTTAAGAGGTAGTATTCCGGACCGCAGTCCGGGCAGGCGACCGGCTGGGCGTCGAAGCGCCTTGATCTCCGGTCATAGTACTCCTTCTCGCACGCTGGGCACATGGGAAACTCCTTCATCGAGGTCCGCTCCCGGTCATAGGGCAGGCCCTCGAGGATCGTGAGGCGCGGCCCGCAGGAGGTGCAGTTGATGAAGGGGTGCAGGTAGCGGCGGTCGTTCTTATCGAACATCTCCCGGATGCAGTCGTCGCAGACCGCGATATCCGGGGAAATGAAAATCTCTCCCCCGACCTTCTCGCTCTTGATGATCCGGAAGCGATCATAAGCGGGCGCGTCCTGCACGTCCTTCACGTCGATTTTAAGAACGGCCGCCCGTTTGGGCGGACGAAGGCGCAGGGCGAGGAGGAAAGCCTCGATGCTTTCCTCCTCGCCCTGCGCGATAATCTCCACATAAGAGCCCCTGTTGGCGACCGTTCCGGTGATGCCGGCCTCGCGGGCGAGCCGGCTGGCTGTCGGCCGGAAGCCGACGCCCTGCACGACCCCGTACACACGGATGCGTCTGGTTCTTATTTCGGGGTTCATGCTCATCGACAGGTGTCCTTTCAGGGGTTTTCATTTTCAGATCAGTTTTTCGGCCCATTCCGCGATATCGGCGTAGACCACATCGCGGTCGGTCTCGTTCAGGATCTCATGGCGGTCATCCTCATAGAGCTTCAGGGTCACATGTCTGATCCCGCAGTCCTTGTAGAGGTTCTTCATCTGGACGACGCCCACGCCCATGCTGCCGACCGGTAGTTTCCGTCGGCGGGGGCCCATTTTTTGCCGTGGATCGTCGTCTTTTTGTCGTGGGATAAGAAAGAGAATCCTGTCTTTTTAACCATTTTGCACTTCCCTCTTTCCGTGCCGTTTGTGCATATTTTAGCACGAAATTCATGGCAGGGCAACGGATTTGGTCGCGGATAGGGACGGTTCTTCGCGGCGGGGG
>ODAJ012175399.1_pt1 | contig 12524 bp, 9 predicted proteins | sample 1539241 | NCBI WGS metagenome assembly ODAJ01 (sample SAMN02144231, study PRJEB22623) | gut metagenome | biome: sheep rumen | host: Ovis aries | place: New Zealand | reverse complement strand
GTCGTCGTAACGGCAGGAACGACAGCCGGTACGGCCAAGATCACCGTGAAGCTAAAGAGCGGCAAGTCGGCCGTTCTGACGATCACTGTGCCCAAGGTCAACTGCACGGGCATCACGGCAAAGACAAGCTATACGGTGACAACGCTGAGCACGATCAACATGGGCGTGAAGCTGAACCCTGTCTACAGCGACAACACGATCACCTATAAGAGCGCCAACACGAAGATCGCGACAGTCACCTCTAAGGGTGTTGTGAAGGGTATCAAGGTCGGAAAGACCACGATCACGATCACGACCAGCAATAAGAAGACCAAGAAGGTCACGATCGTGGTCAAGCAGGGAACGACAGGCCTTACGACTTCCAAGACAGCGTATACGGTCGTTGTCGGAAAGACGGTCGCGATTGGCGCCAAAAAGACACCTTCGACAAGCGCGGACGCGATCAAGTATACGAGCGCCAATAAGGGGGTCGCAACAGTGACATCCACGGGCGTGATCAAGGGTATCAAGGCGGGCAAGACAACTATTACTGTCAAGTCCGGCACCAAGACGAAGAAGGTCACTGTGACAGTAAAGCCCAAGACGACGTCCATCACGACCCTGAAGACAGCTTATACAGTAGGTGTGAAGAAAACCGTCAGCCTGGGCGCCAAAAAAGTGCCTTCCACCAGCGGCGAAGCCATCACCTACACGAGTTCGAATACAGCGATCGCGAAAGTCAGCACGGCGGGCGTTGTGACGGGCATCAAGAAAGGAAAAGTGACGATCACCATCAAATCCGGCGCGATTACCAGGAAAGTGACGGTGACGGTGAAGTAAAGAACATTTATCTGATCTTCGGGGCTGCCGCGTCTGCGGCAGCCCTGTTTGCGCTTAACTCACCCGCCTCGAGCGCGATATGCTATAATTAGGATCATGGGGAACTGAATAAGTTACAGCAATGCTTTGGAGGACACAAGTTATATGAAAGACCAGAAAAACCGCATGGTAAACGAGCGGGACTTCCGGCAGGACCCGAATTACGTGGCTCCGGATCCGGAGAAGAAGAAGCTGATCCTGAAGCTGGGGAACATGATCACGGACCGCTATCTTGTCAAGTATTCGAGGACCATGAACACGGACGATCCCGAGTACTGGGCTCTGGATGAGGTGCTGACCAAGGAGGAGGCCAGGTTCCTCCTGAGTTTTAAGAAGACCCGCGTGCCCTACGACATCGAAGATCTGGCCAAGATGAACAAGATGTCCTATGAGGAGACGAAAAAGATGGTGGACCACCTGGTCTGGGTGGGCCTCATTGAGATGACCCGCGAGAATCCGGACCACCACAAGCAGTACAACGTGCCGATCTTTGTGCCGGGCTCTGCGGAATTCATGATGATGAACGACGAGCTGACGGCGCAGCACCCGAAGCTTGCGACGTTCTTCAACCTGATGACCCAGATGCCTCTGGAGAACGTGACGCCCATGATCCCTCCGGGAGGCGCAGGCGTCGGCATGCACGTCATTCCTGTAGAAAAAGCCATCGAGAGCGAGAATATGTCCGCCAGCGTGGAGCATATCTCTCACTGGCTGAGTAAGTACGACAAGTATTCCGTCGGACAATGTACCTGCAGAAAGCAGCAGACCATGCGCGGCGAGGGCTCGGGCGAGATCAACGGCGACTTCTGCATGGGCATGGGCGACATGGCCGAATACTGTGTGGACAGAGGCATGGGCCGCTATATTTCTTACGAAGAGGCCTTGGAGATCTTGAGCAGGGCGGAGCGCCACGGCTTCGTGCACCAGATCACGAATATCGACGGCAGTGACAAGATCGTGGCAATCTGCAACTGTGCCCCCGGCGTCTGCAACGCGCTGCGCACAAGCCAGCTCTACAACACGCCCAATATGTCCAGAAGCGCCTATCGCGCGCATGTGGACAAGTTCAAATGCGTCGCCTGCGGCAAGTGCGTAGAAGTATGTCCCGTCGGCGCGGCCAAGCTGGGCCAGAAGCTGTGCACGAAGCAGGGAGAAGTCCGCTATCCCCTCACTCTTTTGCCCGACGAGACGGCGTGGAGCGCGGATCACTGGAACATTCATTACCGCGAAGACGCCAAGATCAACTGCTATGACACGGGCACGGCGCCCTGCAAGACGGCATGTCCCGCGCACCTGGCGGTGCAGGGCTACGTGAAGATGGCGGGAGAGGGCCGGTTCATGGACGCCCTCAAGCTCATCAAGCAGGACAATCCCTTCCCGGCGGTCTGCGGCGCGATCTGCAACAGGCGCTGCGAAGAGGCCTGCACGAGAGGAACGGTGGACGATCCCATCGCCATCGACGAGGTCAAAAAATTCATCGCCGACCAGGAACTCCACGCCGACAAGCGCTTCATCCCCATCTGCGAGAAGGATGACGGCGGCATGTGGGGCTCCGACTACAAGATGGCAGTCATCGGCGCGGGCCCGGCCGGCATGACGGCGGCGTATTATCTGCGGACCCGCGGCTACGACGTCACGGTATTCGAGAAGGAGAGTCGTCCCGGCGGCATGCTGATGAACGGAATCCCGTCCTTCCGCCTTGAGAAGGATGTCATCGAGGCAGAGATCGACGTGCTCCGGGAGATGGGCGTCGAGTTCAAGTGCGGAGTGGAAATCGGCAGGGATATCACGATCAAGGATCTCAAGAGAGAGGGCTACAAGGCCTTTTATCTGGCCATCGGCCTGCAGGGCGGCCGCAGGACCGGCGTGCCCGGCGAGGACGCGGAGGGCGTGGAGTCCGGCGTCAGCTTCCTTGCAAGAACGAACCAGGACCACACGATCCGCCTGAGCGGAGATGTCGTTGTCGTCGGCGGCGGAAATGTGGCGGTGGACGTGGCACGCATGGCGGCCCGCGTCACAGACGGCAAAGTCACCATGCTCTGCCTGGAGAGCGAGGCGGAGATGCCCGCAGCCCGCGACGAAGTCGAGGAGGCGATCGCGGAGGGCGTCAACGTGATGTGCGGCTGGGGTCCCAGAGAGATCCTGACCGAAGACGGCAAGGTGAAGGGCATTGTCTTCAGAAAGTGCATTTCGGTCTTCAATAAGCTCCATGTCTTTGAACCCAGGTTCATGGAGGACAGCACGATCACGATCGAGTGTGAAAATGTCCTGGAGGCGATCGGACAGTCGGCGCAGTGGGGCAGCCTCCTGGAGGGCACGAACGTCAAGCTTAATCGGAACGGCACAGTCAAGCACGATCCGCTCACCTTCGAGACGGGAGAGCCCGGCATCTTTGCCGGCGGCGATATCGCCCACGGCGCGCGCTTTGCCATCGACGCGATCGCGGACGGCAAGAAGGCCTGCGAGAGCATGCACCGCTATGTGCACCCCGGCCAGTCCCAGACCATAGCCCGCGACAAGCGCGAGTTCATCGAGCTGGACAAGAACAATATCGTTCTGGAATCTTTTGACACGGCCAAGAGACAGGTGCCTGGCAGAAAGCCCGGCAATCCGGTCGGAACCTTCGCGGATCTGCGCCTGCCCCTCACGGAGGAGCAGATCAAGACCGAGGCGAAAAGATGTCTCGGCTGCGGCGCGACCGTCGTCGACCTCAATCGCTGCATCGGCTGCGGCCTCTGCACGACGCGATGCGAGTTCGACGCGATCCATCTGAGCAGGGATATACCCGAGGCCTCCAACATGGTGCGCTGCGAGGACAAGCTCCCCGTGGTGGCCAAATATGCAGCGGCCAGAGAGCTGAAGATCATCAAAAAGAAGGCGGAAAAGTTTGGCGTCAGGAAGAAATAAGTGAAACGGCACGGCACCCCGGTTCCCAATGCGCAGCACGAGGAACCGGGCGTGCATTTTGCGGCATAAGAGGAACCGTGCATGCATGAAATGGGAATCATACTCCACATAGCGAAGATGCTGGACGAGACAGCAAAGGAGCAGCACATCACGAAGATCGGCTCTGTGACACTGGAGGTCGGAGAAGTCTCCGGCATCATGACCGACCTGTTCGTGGACTGCTGGAACTACTTTAAGGTCAGGCATCCGGTCCTTGCGGAGTCGGAACTGCGCCTTGTGACGATCCCGGCGGTCACTTTCTGCGGAAACTGCGGCAGGACCTACGAGACCGTCCGATACGGCAAAGAGTGCCCCTACTGCCACAGCGGCGAGACCTGGCTGGTGGACGGAAATCAGTGCGTGATCAAGGAGATTGAGGCGGAGTGCGGGGAGGATGCGCTCGAAGAGGAGGCGGACGAGCCGTAAAGAGGGACGGACGAACTGTAAAAAGGGGCTGACACACCCGCGCAGGATCATTGGATCAGATCCTTTTGCCTTGTGTGTCAGCCCCTTATTTATGTCAGGATGCCTTTTTCAGCTGCCCGCGGATCACGCAAATGCAAAGCAGATAATGCCGCCTACAACTGCGTAGAAGATGCAATACTTGAAGATACCGCTCAGGATCTCGTTCTCGCGGCCTGCCAGTCCTGCGGAGGCGGTTGCAAGAGCGATGTTCGAGGGTGAGATCATCTTGCCGACACCTGCGCCGAGGGAGTTGGCTGCGCAGAGCCACTCAGGGGAGAGGCCGAGCTGCGTAGCGGAAGCCGACTGCAGAGGTCCGAACAGTACGCCGGTACTTGTGCCGGAGCCCGTGACAAATGCGCCCAGAACGCCGACCATAGGGCTGAACAGAGGGTAGAATTTGCCGGTCACTGCGACGAGGACGTCCGCGACATCCGTCGTCATTCCGCTGTGTACCATGATCTTGGCGGTTGCAAGTACGGAGCAGATCGTCACGATCGTCTTGACGTTCTTCTTCACTGTGCCGATCAGCACGCCGAAGATCTGACCGAGCGATGCGCCCTGGATCAGACCGCCGATGATACCTGAAAGGATGATCCATACGCCGGGGGTGTTGATCCATGTAAAGCCTGTAGGAGTTGCGCCTTCACCGACATAAATGTTGATCTGGGAAGCGATCGATGACAGAGGCTGATTGATGAAAGGGAACAGCTTGGATGTGAACAGGAGCAGCACGAAGATCAGAATGAAGGGGCTCCATGCGCGAAGCGCGCTGTTCATATCGATGTTCAGTTCTTTCTTCTCTGCGCCTTCCCCGCCTACCAGATACTCTGCAGGCACTTCTTTGTTCTTCATCTTGAGCGCGACCAGGATCATCGCGATCATGGAGCAGATCGAGCCGATGATATCGGGGAGCTCCGGTCCGATGAAGGAGCCGATGATGAAGTTGGGAATAACAAAGGAAGCCGACGCGATGATCGTAAACGGAAGCATACCTTTGAGGGCCTTGAAGCCGCCTCCGATCACGATTACGAAGATGATCGGGGAGATCGCCATCAGAAGGACTTCGATCCGGACAGTGTTCAGAGAAAGAACATTGGCAGCCAGTCCTGTGGCAGATGCAAGGGAAGTCGTCGGAACACCGACACTTCCGAAAGCAGTCGGCGTGGAGTTTACGATCAGCAGCGCCAGGACCGTGGGGATCGGATCAAAGTTCAGGGCGACGAGGATGGAAGCAGGGATCGCAACAGCGGTACCAAAGCCTGCCATACCTTCCATGAAGCAGCCGAAGCCCCAGCCGATGATAAGTCCAAGGACGCGCTTGTCTGTGGACACGCTGCTGAGCATGGCCTTGATCTCTTCCATGGCGCCCGTCTCCAATGTCAGCGCATAGACGAACAGCGCGGCCAGGATGACCAGTATGATCGGCCACAGGGCGCTGAAGACACCTTCCAGAAAAGCCGTGGCGACTGATACAGGCGGCAGATGCTTGTAGAACAGCGCAACAACTGCGGCAAACACAATGGCAATGCCGCACGCTTTGTAGCCGGGCATCTTCAACCCGGTCAAGGCTATGATCAGCCAGATGATGGGGACCAAACCAAGAATGAATTTAACGATTAACATTTCCTGCTCCTCCTTTTACAATTAACATCTCCAAAACACAGATTCTGAACGGGCAGTTATTGTTCAAATACAATTTGCAAACAGCCGTTTTCATATGTCCATGCTTTCAAGTTCCTGCGGCTCAACTGTTCTGTCAGCCGGAATCTGCGTCTCTCATTTCGCACACCGAGGATCAGGTCATCTCCTTGCTTTGTCACAGAAAGATCCGCGGCTCTCATATACGGAAGATGCACTGTCATGACCCAGCTGCCATCCTCCAGATTCCTCTCGGTTACGTAACTTTGATCTGCACAGAATACAACGGAAGGATCCCGGCGGCTGCCGTCGTACAGCTGTGCCGCCACGGACTCCAGGATCGGAAGCCCCCTCAGTTCTCTTTCCTGAAGAAGAAGATAGAACTGCTCCTGGGCGGGGAAACTTTCCCTTATAAGCGCAATGTTTTTTTCCTGTGAGGCTGCCCATCCGCCAAAATATCCCTCCATGGCCTCCTCCGGATAGATCCGGTTGACGAAGACCGCATCGACGCCGAAGTCGAACGCGCTCAGCCACGCATAACAGCGCTGTGCCTCCCGCACAACGATACTCTCCGGCGTCATGACAATGCGAAGGCTGGTCTTTTGCCTGTCGCAGAGGATCTTCTGCAGTGTATGCAGTCTTTTGACAACCGCATCCAGTTCAGCAAAGACGGCGTCCCTCGGTTTGGGAACGGTCGTCGCCCGGCTGATCAGTCCTCCCAGCGCGCTTGTGACGCTGCGGACCATCGGAAGAACTTTGTCTGTGAGGACCCGCAGCTGCTCGGGATACCGCAGCAGGGACAGTGTCTCTCCTGTCGGCGAACAGTCGACGACCAGCACATCGCAGGCGTCCGATTCGCTCAGATCCAGGATGCGCAGAAGAGAGGAGAGCTCTTCAAGCCCCGGGAACACGAGTGCTTCCTCGGCAGCCAGACTTGCGCCCGATTTTTCCTCCATGATCTGACGCAGGTATCCTTTCAGAGAACCCCAGGCGCGGTCACTCTCCACAGCGGGGTCGATCTCTAAAGCGTCCAGATTATCCGTGATCCGAACGGGATCCGCGCCGATCTTTTTTTCAAACACGTCCCCCAGGCTGTGTGCCTGATCGGTGCTCATTATGATCGTCCGGTAACCAAGAGCGGCCGTCCTCACAGCCGTTGCAGCGGCAATGCCGGTTTTGCCTACGCCGCCCTTTCCGGTGTACATCAGAATTCTCAATCTATCCCCTCACAAAAAGCAATGGAACGCGTCAGGTCTTTTCGGGACGGCTTAGCCGCGCCTTTTCCGGAAGAAAGAACACCGAGAGCATTTCATCTTTTACTTCTGTCTTCATGATCTCCGCCCCGTGCAGAACGCTCGGCAGCGGGATCTTTCGCAGCATATTTCCGGCCCGGATGTCCAGATCCTGCCCGTGAAGTTCCACAGATACGGATTCGGCCCCCGGCATCCGCAGCCTCAGGACATACCCCTCTTCTGTGACCTCGTAGGTCTCAGCTCCGTTAAGCAGCGTGCCGCTGCCGTCCGGATCCTTCGGCCGGGCGAATAAGACCGGATTTTCGGGGAGTTCCCGGGAGAGAAGCTCCACAGCGCGGATCCCTCTGATCTCCTCGGGAAACCACGGGATCTGTGTGATCGGAATGTGCGCGAACACACTTTCCAGCTCTTCGATGTACTGCTGCTGGATCTGACGCCACTCCTGCATGAACCGGCTGCCCGGCTGCGGAGGGATGACGCGGTTGATGAACACGCGGTCCACGTAATATCCGTACAGATTCAGGTACATGTAGGTCCTTTTGGTCTCCTCGACCACCATTTTTTCGGGAAGAGTGACGAGGCGGACGGAAGTGACCTGAGGGTCTTTGAGAAGATCCTGCAGTGCCGCCAGATTCTGATGCATCTCAGATACCTGGTCCATTGCCGTGCTGTCCGGAAGCTTGACTTTGTAGAGCGCATCCGTCACCGGAGACAGGACCCTGGTCATAAACTTGCCGACCGGGAAAAACTTCTCCATATACCACTCGAGAAGCTCAGGGAGCTTGAGGAGCGACAAAGTTTCACCCGAAGGGGCGCAGTCCACCAGGATCAGGTCGTACTTCCCGCTGTTGTACAGATCCCGGATACCCAGAAGCATGAACAGATCTTCAAACCCGGGAATCATAAAGCGGCTGTCGATGCTTTCGGCAGCTCTGCTCACGGAACCTCCCAGCATTTGCGCTATTGAGAGGTTGAGATCGGGGTAGTGCTCACTCATGATCTTCGAGGGATCAAGCTCCAGGAGTGTAAGACGATCCTCTGCCGCAGCGAGTTCTCCGCCGGTCTCGGTCTCGAACACATCTCCCAGGTTGTGCGCCATGTCGGCGCTCACCAAAAGTGTGTTCATTCCGCTCCTTGCGGCCCGCAGGGCATGTGCGGAGATGACGCTGGTCTTACCCACGCCCCCTTTCCCTGTAAAAATAATGATTCTGCTCATTTCAGCCTCACAATACTGTTGCTGCTTCTCAGGGCTGCATACGCAGCCGCAAGCTGAAGGCCGGGGAAGTCTTCAGACACTCCGGATGCCCGGAACGGACATTCCCCGGCCCTTCAGATCATAAACATTAACCCTGCATATAAGTTACGCCCATCTCGCCGTAGGGATGATTCCAGCTCTTCACTACTTTGCCGCCGGAGACAACACGGCATGTGCCGCACTCCAGGCATCCCTCGTGGTTAAAGGCCAGTTCCCCATTCTCATACTTGTAGAGCTCGGCGGGACATGCAAGGACGACCTTGCGGATCTCCGCCTCGTCCTTAAAATCACTGTTGATCTCGATGTGGGCATATCCTTCGTCGGTATGGAAAACGTTATAGCCCAGTTTATCATCTACCGGTACTTTTTTAGCCATTATCTTATACCTCCTTCCGGTCTCTTATAATGCGTCAAGGGCAACCATGACCAGATCCAGAAGATTCTTGGCGCTGGTGCGCTTTGCGATCTCGTCGATGGCGAACATCGGGAGAGATACGGGCTTTTTGCCGTCTACCCTGAACAGTCTGTCAAAGAGCACGTCCGCGATTTCCGGCACATCGTTGAAGATCTCATGGCGCTCCAGAAGCTTAGGGAAGTTGCGGTACTGCTTCATATCTGTGTAGATGAAGCTGTTCTTCACGAGCTTCTGATAGTAAGACAGGGAAGCTGCGCTGAAATCATCAGCGGCTTTGGCGCGGATCACTGCTTCAGCGGCAAGTCTGCCGGATTCCACAGCGAAGTCCATGCCGCGGACCGTATAGCCGAGGTTGATCACGAAGGCCGCTGCGTCGCCTGTTACCAGGACGCCGTCTGCGTAGAGCTTCGGGATCATGTCAAATCCGCCCTCCGGCACCAGGTGCGCGGAATACTCGAGCGGCACACCGCCCTTGATCAGAGGCTCGATGGAAGGGTGGTTCTTGAAGCGCTCCAGCATGTCCGGAATGGACACATCGACGCGGCCGATGTCGCTGCAGGTCGCAACGATACCGATGGAGACGCTGTCCTTATTGGTGTAGAGGAATCCACCGCCGATATTGCCGACAGTGGGATCACCTGCTACCAGCATGGAGACGCCGTCATTGCCTTCGAGGCCGAAGCGCTGGTTGATCACATCTTCGCCCAGCTGGATGACCTCTTTGCAGCCGACGGCCACCTGCTCCGGCTTCAGCTCCGGCTTGAGGCCGATCGACTGGGCCAGAAGGGAGTTGACGCCGTCTGCCAGGATCACTACGTCAGCGTACATTTCCTCGCCGCCGGCGTCGATGCCGACGACTTTGCCGTCGTCCATCAGAAGAGAATCTACGCGGATGCCGGGCACCATCATGACGCCGACTTCTTCGCACTTCTCCGCATACCACTTGTCGAATTTGCTGCGCAGCACCGTGTAGGAAGCGGAATCGGCATCATCCGGCTTTCCGGATGCGTACTCGATGTTAACGACGCCGGTTTCTGTCATCAAGGCGACGCGCTCTTTGGTGACCTTGCGCTCCAGAGGGGCCTCCTCCGCGAAGCCGGGCATCACCTTCTCGAGGCTGTGCGTATAGATTCTTCCGCCGGTCACGTTTTTGGAGCCGCAGAAGGTTCCTCTCTCAATGACAAGAACCTCCATCTCCGCCTGTGCCAGGCAGTAGGCAGCTGTAAGACCTGCCAGTCCTCCGCCAACAACTATGGCATCAAATTTTTCTTCACTCATAATTACCAAAACCTCCTTGCGTGGTTCGTTCGTCGGTTCTTTGGGCCGCTGTCCGCAGACAGCCTGCGTCCGCAGCCTCTTTTATGGAATGATCATCGTCCGGTTACCTGCGTCCTGCCGGGCTTTACGCCGACATGCAGCACACAGGCGCCCATCATCCTGCGGCGAATCCGGACGCGGCCGAATCCGCAGCGCTTCATCAGGTCCCCGAGCTCCCGCGCTCGCAGAAAGCTCTCCGTCGACTCCTGCAGCCATTCGTACTCCTTCCGGTGGGAGCGCCCGCCGCCCAGGAGCGGCATGACTCTGCCGAAATAGAGCCTGTAGAACGGTCTGACCAGAGCGCTGTCCGGGACAAAGGACTCCAGGCACAGGACCTTTCCGCCCGGTCTCAGCACTCTGCGGATCTCCCGCAGGACCTGTTCCGGATCCGCGCAGTTGCGCAGCCCGAACGATATACTCACGGCGTCAAAAGATTCATCGCCGCAAGGAATTTTCATGGCATTTCCTTTTCTCCACCGTATGCCGGTTATCCCGCGCCGCTTCGCCTTGCGGGCCGCGACCCGGAGCATGGCCGGTGAAAAGTCCATGCCGACAATCTCATAATTCTTTCCGGCCTCTGCGGCTCCTATGGCAATATCGCCGGTGCCGGTGCACAGATCCAGGATCCGGACTCTGCGGCGGTGTCCGCTGCCGGCAGGCAGAACCCCATCGGATCCTGCTCCGGCCGGTCTTATCCGCACGAGCTCCCTGATCAGCATCTTTTTCCAGGAATCCTGCATGCCGAGACTGATCCGCACATTTGCTCTGTCATACCCTGCTGCGATCTTTTCAAATACGCGGAAGACTTTTTCCTGTTTTTCTTCCTGCTGCATATTCGGTGCTTGTCTCATAGTCTTCGTCCTGCAGTACCTTTATCTGCTCAGAATGGCTGCCAGTAAAAGTGCAAGGCAGATCGTTCCGCTGCAGATATTTGCTTTCAGTATCCCTTTCATCTGCGCCACCCGCGTGTCCTGAACGAGAGGCGAGTGCATCAGAAACCGGTAAACAGGGAAATACGCCGCGCCGACTGCGATCAGTGAGACGGCAAAGGCCGCTCTGCCGAGCGCAGCGCCGTCTGCAATGATCAGGAGCATCCAGAGGACTACAGCGCCTCTGTATACTTTTACGGCCGTTTCCCTTCCTGCGCAGTTGGGGAAAGTCTTTCGCCCCGCCTGCAGATCCTTCTCTATGTCACAGGTATTGTTGGTCATCATGATGAGACCGATCCCCGTGACAAGAGGAAGCGTCAGGGGCAGGACCTCAGGATGAAGGTCCCCTGTGACAGCCGCGGCGATCCCCAGAGGGATCAGGGCGCCCATCACAAACCCCGATACGATCTCTCCGATCGGAAGATAGGAGATCGGCAGCGGACCCCCTGAATACAGGATCACGACAATGCCGCCTGCCAGTCCGATCAGGAGCGGTACCGGGCCTCTCAACACAGTAAAGACTATGCCGATCAAGGCTGCAGCTCCGAGAAAAGCAAATGCGAGATTCCTTACCTGCAGCGGATCCACGCCCGCGTACAGAAGGACTGCGTCGCTTTCCTCGAGGTTATCCTCCAGGCTGTCGGTACCTTTTACAAAATCCATATAATCATTGAAAGTATTGACGGCGGACTGCATGAGAACACAGGCGAGCAGCAGCAGGGCTGCCTCCGGGAGTCCGATGTCAAAAGACCGATATACGCAGTACAGAATCCCGAACAGTGCCGGAAACACGGATGCCGCCCAGGTATGGGGCGCCGCGAGCTGAAGCGCCAGTTTCGGCGTCAGCGCATTATATCGAATCTGACCTGCCCGGTCACCGCGGTTTAGTGCTTTCATCCAGTCTTTCGTCCCGCGCTGTGCAGGTCAGTCGACCTGCGCGCATTTCTTTACTATTTTGCCAAGTCCGGCGGACGCCGCGCAGTCAGGCAGCTCAGCGAGAATATCCTCACAGCGCCTGCGGTAGCGCAGGATTTCTTTTTTGGTGTTCTCCACACCGCCGTACTTGTGTACAATTGTTTCCATTGCATTGATCTGTTCCGGATCCGCCCGCTTTTCGCGGTTTTCTCTCATGATGGGAAGGAGCAGTTCCCTCGCGTGAGGGTCCCGCATGGCCATCAGGACCGGCATTGTGTAGATCCCGTCGCGGAAATCCTTGTGGGTTTCCTTGCCGAGATCCGGAACATCTGTCGTAAAGTCCATGAGATCGTCCCGGAACTGGAACATACAGCCGAGCGCTTCGCCGAGCCTGTCGAGCTTTTCCGCCGCGTCGGCGCTGCAGCCGCTCTCGACTGCACCGATCCTGCAGGAGGCTTTAAAGAGCGCCGTCGTCTTTCCGCGGATATTGCACAGGTATTCCTGCATTGTGACATCTTCGCGGTAACGGCAGG
>ODAJ012008379.1_pt1 | contig 12526 bp, 11 predicted proteins | sample 1539241 | NCBI WGS metagenome assembly ODAJ01 (sample SAMN02144231, study PRJEB22623) | gut metagenome | biome: sheep rumen | host: Ovis aries | place: New Zealand | reverse complement strand
TTTTCTTATGTTATATCGTTATTTTTCTTTTTTTAGTGAAATTTAAGCGTCTTGTACGGTCCAGTTTGTAGGAATACCATCATTACCCGTTGTCCAAGATGACATGGCAGCGTTTTTTACAAATGTACCAGAAGCAGCAACACCAGATACCCAACTAGATGTACAGCCATTTGCTGAAATATCTGTTGCTAAACATTTAATATAATTCAAATTAGTACAACCAGAAAACATTCGGTAATAACAATATTCTATTAATTGAGTAGCAGGTAAATCAGGCGCTGTGGTTAACCCAGTACAACCTTGAAACATACTTGAATAACAACTCGATGTTAATGCGGTTGCTGGCAATGTAGGTACCGTGGTTAAACTAGTACAACCAGCAAACATACTTGAATAACAACTCGATGTTAATGCGGTTGCTGGCAATGCTGGTGCTGTTGTTAATCCAGTGCAGCCACTAAACATATCTTGATAACAATAATCTGCTAATGTTGTTACTGGCAAATAGTTTGATGGTACCGTGGTTAAACTAGTACAACCAGCAAACATATAATAATAACAACTATTTGCTAATGTAGTCGCTGGCAATGTAGGTACCGTGGTTAACCCAGTACAACCAACAAACATATAATAATAACAACTATTTGCTAATGTAGTCGCTGGCAATGCCGGTGCTGTGGTTAAACTGGTACAATTAAAAAACATAGCCGCATAACAATTATCTGCCAATGTAGTAGCAGGTAATGCCGGTGCTGTTGTTAAACTACCACAAGCATAAAACATACCATAATAACAATAATTTGCCAATGTAGTTGCTGGCAATGTAGGTGCTGTTGTTAAATTTCTAGAATAAGCAAACATTTGATAATAACAACTATCTGTTAAAGTAGTTGCTGGCAAATAGTTTGATGGTACTGTGGTTAACCAGTCACAACTAGAAAACATACCCCTATAACAATTTCGTGCTAAAGTAGTTGCTGGCAATTCTGGGAGTGATGTTAAACCACTACAACTACCAAACATTTGATAATAACAACTATCTGTTAAAGTAGTTGCTGGCAATTCCGGAGCATGCATTATATAACTACCATAAAACATGGCATTATAACAATAATCTGCTAATGTAGTTGCAGGCAAATTTACATGACATATTTTATAACTAGCATTGTAATAACTAAAGAAATGTGAAAATGTATATGCTCCTTGTAATGTAGTTGCTGTTGTGAATCCAGTACTATCAATTAAACTCATCATATTACCATTAAAAGACAAGTATTTTGTTTCCTGAGTATAACCAGTTATTTTGTGGACAAAGTAATTATAACTTGATGTAGATGTTCCATATCTTTGATTATCACCTCTAAGTTGAACTATGTCACCAGGATTTGTTTCAATTACAACAGCACTTGATGATGGTGCACTTGTTAATGACTGCCACTCACCATCATTTATTTTATATTCTATTGTTGTATTAAAACTAGAATTTTTTGTTAACCAACTAAATCCTATAGACTTAATTGGCATATACATTGTTAGTGGTTGCGATGCATCTGTGTAATCAAAACTATCAATGATTTCCCAACCAGATGGTATTCCATTAAAATCATATGAACCTATTCTCCAATTCATAACAGGATGTCTTACAAAAGTACCAGAAGCAGCAACACCTCTGACCCAATTCAATGTATCTCCAGACATTGTATCAAAACATGTACATTTAATATATGATAAATTAGTACACCCAGAGAACATTCCTTCATATGAGTTATATGCAGTAACATTTGCAAGTAAATCAGGTGCTGTTGTTAATCCTGTACAACTTCTAAACATATATTGATAACAATTATCTGCCAATGTAGTAGCAGGTAATGCTGGTGCTGTTGTTAAACTACTACAATAATAAAACATACTTGAATAACAACTCGGTGTTAATTCGGTTGCAGGTAATATAGAAGGTGCTGTGGCTAAACTAGTACAATCATAGAACATATAATAATAACAATAATCTGCTAATGTAGTTGCAGGTAATGCTGGCGCTGTTGTTAAACTACTACAACCATAAAACATACTTGAATAACAATAATTTGCTAAAGTGGTTGCTGGCAATGTAGGTGCTGTTGTTAAACTAGTACAATTTTTGAACATACTATCATAACAATAATTTGCTAAAGTGGTTGCTGGCAATGTAGGCGCTGTTGTTAAACTCCTACAACTATAAAACATACTATTATAACATTTCTGTGCTAATGTTGTTGCAGGTAATATAGAAGGTGCTGTGGCTAAACTAGTACAATCTTGAAACATATTACCATAACAATATACTGCTAATGTTGTGGCAGGAAGTTCTGGACTAGTTCTTAACTCCCAACAACCAGAAAACATTTCTAAATAGCAATAATCAGTTAATGTAGTTGCTGGCAATATTAATTTACTTGCATCAGTTAATCTTCTACAATAAATAAATAAAGAAGTAAAAGTATGCGTAGATTCTAATGTTGTTAAATTAGTAAATCCAGTACTATTAATTAAACTCATTATATTTCCATAAACTTTAAATTCACATGTTGATGAACTAAAAGTATTACTTGCATAGCCATAATATGTTGTACCTGAAGCATAACTATTATTATCACCCCTAAATTGTACTGTATCACCAGAAACAACACTGATACTTGGTGCTGAAGAACCTTTTGCACTTGTTATACTTGTCCACTCACCATCATTTTTCTTATATTCAATTGTTTTTGTATATGCAGTACTGGTTGCTTTCCAATATATGTTACCATCTGAAGTGATTTCAAATGTCAACGGTATTTCATTCATTGTTTTGTTATACACCACAGTGTCAGTTCCCTTGGTATAACTTACCCAAGGCTCTTTATAGTTCGTTGTTCGTTCGGTTTCATATTCGCTCTGTGTTTCAAACAGATGGATGTAATTTCCTGTAATGTCTATCATGGCTTTAAAATGTTTTTTTATTCTCATATAAATATGTCGAGTTATTGCTTTCTACTTAATCAATTTTTATCTGTCAAAAACCTATTTATAGAACAGAAAAATACAAATATTAGGGAACATGCGAAACTTACACTTATTTGAAACGGAAGAAGAATTCGATTCCGCTTACAATGGACCGGAATATCAAAGACCTTGGACAAGTTATATATTTGAAAATGGCAGGGCTGATTATAATAAGAGTCCGTTACAAGAGCCATTGACATTTGAAATCACCTCTCCTGGTAATATTAGATGGACAAGTAAAAAAACAAGTTTTACAACAACTATTGAATATAAGAAGAATGATGGTGAATGGACAACCATAACAAGTAATACGGGGAATTCGGCACCCACAATCTCTGTTGCTAGTGGGGATACGGTACAATTCAGGGGTGATAACGCTCAATATGGCCAGTATTCATATACGCTTTATACCTCATTTACGGGAACAACTTGTGGATTTAATTTGAAAGGAAATATTATGAGTCTTGTTAATAGTACAGAATTTAGTGCAATGACAACGCTTGTAAGTTCTTATACCTTTTTTGATTTGTTTTTGGATTGTAATGGTTTGGTAGATGCAAGTAAATTAATTTTGCCAGCCACCTCTTTAACTGATAGTTGTTATCGGGCAATGTTTTATCGTTGCTACCACCTAAATGCAGCACCTGAGCTTCCAGCAACTACTTTAGCAAATAATTGTTATACTCATATGTTCAATGGTTGTGCAATTACTACAGCACCTGAGCTCCCAGCAACAACGCTAACAAATAGTGGTTATAGCTATATGTTCTCTGGTTGTTCAAGTCTTACCACAGCACCTGAGCTCCCAGCAACTACTTTAGCGAATAGATGTTATGAGGGTATGTTCGCTAGTTGTAGAAATCTTACTACAGCACCTGAATTACCTGCAACAACTTTAGCAGCTGGTTGTTATCGTGATATGTTCGTTAGTTGTATAAACCTAACAACACCACCAGAGCTTCCAGCAACTACATTGGCAGGTGGTTGTTATAGCGACATGTTCTCTCATTGTACAAGTCTTACCACAGCTCCTGAATTGCCAGCAACAACATTGGTGGGTGGTTGTTATAGTAATATGTTCCGTGGTTGTACGGGCCTCACCACAGCACCTGAGCTTCCAGCAACTACTTTAACGAATAGATGTTATAGTATGATGTTCAATGCTTGCACAAACCTTACTACAGCACCTGAATTACCGGCAACAACATTGGCGGATTATTGTTATGAATATATGTTCGACGGTTGTACAAGACTTACTACAGCTCCTGAATTACCGGCAACAGCTTTAACATATGCTTGTTATTGGTATATGTTCAACGGTTGTACAAGTCTAACTACGGCACCTGAATTACCAGCAACAACATTACCAAAATATTGTTATGAATATATGTTCGCCGGTTGTACAAGTCTTACTACGGCGCCTGAATTACCAGCAACAACATTGGCACAGTATTGTTATCAAGATATGTTTTTGGGTTGTTCAAATCTAAATTATATAAAATGTTTAGCAACAAACATCTCAGCAGGTAATTGTACAGCTAATTGGGTGAGTGGGGTTGCATCCACTGGTACTTTTGTTAAAGCTGATGGTTTCTCTGGGTGGACTATAGGTGATAGTGGTATTCCTACAAATTGGATAATAATGGATGAAAGTTATGCAAAAAACTATAAGACACCACTTACCTTTGAAATTTCATCTCCTGGCGATATCGTATGGAAAGCGGCAAATACCGCCTATACAACAACTATTCAGTATAAGAAGAATAATGGGGAATGGACAGATATAACATCAACAACAGCAGGTACATCTATATCGGTTGTCAGTGGGGATACCGTTCAATTCAGGGGTGATAATGTGACATATTCGTCAGGCGATTCAAGGTATAATTATTTTTCTGGTACTACTTGTGGTTTCAATTTAAATGGAAATATCATGAGTCTTATTGACAGTGATGACTTTGAAACGGTAACAACATTAGAAAGTGCATACACATTTTATTATTTGTTTAGATATTGTACTGGCTTGACTAATGCAAATAATTTGGTATTACCGGCCAGGATAATGGTACATAATTGTTATAATAGTATGTTCCAAGGTTGTACAAGTCTTACAACAGCGCCTTCGTCTATAGGTACATCGGCAATAACAATGTCTGTTTGCGCTTGTACTTATATGTTTTCTGGTTGTACAAGCCTTACTACAGCACCTGAATTACCAGCTACTACATTGAGAAGTTATTGTTATGGTGGTATGTTCTATGGTTGTACAAGTCTTACAGCGGCACCTGAATTACCAGCAACAACATTGTGGCCTGATTGTTATACTAGTATGTTCAATGGTTGTATAAGTCTTACTACCGCACCTGAATTACCTGCTACTACATTGGCAAGTAATTGTTATGCTTATATGTTCAATGGTTGTACAAGTCTTACAACAGCTCCAGAATTACCAGCAACAACATTGGCGAGTAAATGTTATCGTTATATGTTCGATGCTTGTACAAATTTAACAACAGCACCAGAATTACCAGCAACAACAATGACTGCTAGTGCTTATTGTGGTATGTTCTGGGGTTGTACAAGCCTTACCACAGCACCTGAATTACCGGCAACAACATTGGCAGATAATTGTTATAGTGATATGTTCAGAGGTTGTACAGGTCTTACTACAGCACCTTCATCCATAGGTAATTCTGCAACCACAATGGGTTCTTATACTTGTCGTAGCATGTTCTACCATTGTACAAGTCTTACTACTGTTCCTGAATTACCAGCAACAACAATGGCATATTATTGTTATGCTTATATGTTCAATGAATGTACAAGCCTTATTACGGCACCTGAATTACCAGCAACAACTTTAGCAAATTATTGTTATAGTTATATGTTCTCTGGTTGTACAAATCTAACTACAGCACCTTCGTCCATTGGTACATCAGCAACAACAATGGCAAACTATTGTTGTCGATATATGTTTTCATTTTGTTCAAACCTTACAACAGCACCAGAATTACCAGCAACAACATTGGCGAGTAGTTGTTATGATAACATGTTCCAGGGTTGTTCTAGTTTAACCACGGCACCTGAATTACCAGCAACTACATTGGTAGATTGGTGTTATGATAATATGTTCTGGGGTTGTACAAGCCTTAATTACATTAAATGTCTTGCAACAGATATTTCAGCAACTCGTTGTACATCTAATTGGGTAGATAGAGTACAAACAAACTCTGGTACATTTGTTAAAGACCCTAATATGTCATCGTGGACAAGAGGCAATAGTGGTATTCCTACAAACTGGACCGTAGAAGACGCCTAATACTATAATAAAAAAAATTAAATCCATATAAAATCATATGAAATATATAAAGACATTCAAGGAGCATACCGAATTCGTTGACAGCGGTTGTGCGTATTATATAAATGTTGCATATTGCCGGAAGGAAGACGAGGTTCATTATTGCATGGATAGACCGGAACCTGGACCAGAAGAATACCTTACGTTTACAATGCTCAGTAATGGGATAATTGGTTGGGTAATAAAACAAGGTAATGTGCCGGTAACCATTGAATACAGGTTGAATGGCGGAGAGTGGACGGAAATAACATCCGACGCTTCAAATCCGCCGACCATCCAAGTTTCAGCGGGGGATATCATTCAGTTCAAGGGAAATAATGCAAGTTATACATACACAAGTGGAAGCCGTTCAAATAGCGGATTTTATGTTGACGGTGAATTTGATGTCAGCGGGAACATTATGAGCATGCTTGGTGACCCGGAATACATTAACAGTGAGGGGTGGTTTTTTGGGTTTTTTGAAGGTTGCACAGGTTTAACGAGCGCTGAAAATCTTTTATTACCAGCAACTACTTTAACAGTAGGTTGTTATAATCATATGTTCTATGGTTGCACGAACCTAAATTATGCAAGGGTTTTGGCAACTGATACGTCGGCAGATTTTTGTGTTGGTGGAATGTTTTATAAGGCATCATCGTCTGGCACACTAATTATTGATGCTTGTGGACTTGCTTGGCGTAGGGGAACTGATTTTCCTATTGGTTGGAACGTGTTTGACAAGGACGGAAACGACATAAATTCATGCTACCCGTATTCTCCTCCTGTTCCTCCTCCTGGTCCAAAATAATCTTTCACTAAATTCTATTTATCTCTAAAATAAATTATCCTCAAAATAAACAAAAGAAATGAGAAACATCAAAATCTACGAAAAATATGAAGATTTCTTGGCAGCACAGGAAGCGGCATCTGGTTCTGGAAAGTATGTTGAAGACATTGTTCCTGGTTTTTCATATGTCAAGGAACTCTTTTTTGAAAACAAACAGTTTGCCTACTATAATCCAACCGAAAAGGACACAGGGGAATATCAGTACGGAGACCTTATCTATTATGATGGAACGGATACCCTTAAGAGCGTCTACTGGTCATCATATACGCCTGACATGGGTGAAAAGGTTGGTCTTGTCGTTGTTCCTTCATCAATGGCACCAGATGGAAATGCCCGAATTCTTGCGTTTGGGGTGCCTGAAATTACTGGTGGAGTAGTAGCTGGGGCTTCTGAAACCGAAAACAAGAAGGGTGGTGAAACGGTTTTAAAGGCTGGAAGTACGATTAACCCGGATTATTTTGGTTTCAGCACTATGTTCCTTGACGGGGAGCAAAATTACTTCGCAAGCCCTGCCTTATACGGGGTGATGGGTTCAACAAGTCCAATTGCTGAAGGTGGCGAACAAAATCTGGCTAAAGGTGACTCAAATTATTCGGTTGATTATACACCAGGAGTAAGTTATATGTCTTCCAATGGTAACTTATATTATTCAATGAGCTCAGACCTAAACAGAGACGACTATGCCCATCAAAATATAATTGAAAACGAAAACGCTCCTGGTGAAAACTGGAGTACCGGGAGTTTTGCACTTGGCGGTGGTCGTGTGTGTGTATCACCTAACAAAAATGACGAAACGGTAAATACGGAATACACGCAGGAAGAATATACAACAAAAGGGGTACTTATGAACGCTTTTTCGGATTTTTCAGGTCTTACATGGACGAAGATGATGCACATTGGCTCACCGGAAGTTATTAAAGAAACTGGAGGGGGCGAAACTACATTTAAGAGCGGTTTAGGTTCATCCCCATATCAGGCGGCACAAAACTATTATTGCCTTGGTACTCAGGAGGGTGATTGGTATGTCCCTGCTGCCGGTGAACTCGGATTCGTTGCTGCAAGATATTGGGACTTGTACAAGATTTACGTATCCCTTAGTGCACTTGAAGATGAGCCAAAAGACCCCACCCCTATATTTTTCCCTAGTTTATCTTATAGTAACTATTCAAATCAGATAATCTCAAGTACGATGGTTCATGATGATAATGAAGCGGGTTGTCCTCCGTGCTTGCCGTTTACACTCACCACGAATTTCACTTGGGTTGATGGAGGTGATACTGGAGGTGACTTCGGTCCAATGAGAGCAGACAAAATTGAAATATCTCCGATTGATATCTATAATATGATTAGCGAACGTGGAATATACGGTAGTGCTTTCTGTACACTTGACACCAGGAACTCAAACTATGTTCTTCCTATGGCAATGATAAAGGGTGGAAAAATCGTTACAACGGTAGGTACTCCAAAACAAAACGGATGGCAGGTGAAGGATATATCTAATTGCTATGACCAGTAGGATATTCAAACTATTTATTATCGAAGGTGGAAAAAAAAACAAATATTATGGCAAAGGAAAAAAAGGAAAAGGACGTAAACGTAACCCGGGAATGGACTAAGTTATGGCTTGGTATCATCCTTGCAGCCTTTGGAATGGGGATAGTGATTTTCAGTCTCGTTGTGCAGCCTGTCGGTGTAATCCATGCAACGGTGGTAACAACTTTCGGTACAATCCTCACTTTTGTCGGGGCTCTGTTCGGCATAGACTCCAACGCCAAAATTAAAATGCATGAACAGGATGTCGAATTTGAAATTAAAAAACGCGAGATTGACGAAAAGATTAAACGCCTGGACAGAAAGTTTGGTCTTGATGAGGATGAGAACCGGGAATAGGCGCAGAACGGAAATAAACGAAAAATGGGAACATGTTATTGTGTTCCCATTTCTTTTTATGCGAAATATCGTTTTCACAAAATTGCTAATAACACGGTAAGATAAACCGCTATAAACATCATCATTTCACCCCAAAACACGGCGCATGATTTCATTGTACCAGTTAGAAGTGCCAGCGTCAATATGAAGATAACGACACCGCACATCACCCCGAAAGCGTGTCTGACCAATATAAGCCATAACAAACCACCTATTAAACATATGATGGCGGCAACTCTATGTACAATTTGTTCTTTTTTGTCCGTTTCCCAATTAGGTGTACAAGAAACAACTATCAGATAGACGGGTGTAAGAAAACCAAGGAATTGCCACACAGAACCGACAGCCAATTGCAACATGGCGGGGCACAATAAGAATGCGGCGACGAATGTAACGATACTCCACAGGTTCATGTTGTTAATCGGAACCGCCTTGCCCCACTTTGTAGAATATGCGGAGTAGGAAGACAGTAACCCGAACTTCACAACGCCCAACGATATGAACAGGAAGAAAATTACCGTACTTAAAATAGTAAATAACGAAATTTCAGCAAACATTTTATACACATTTTATTATATAAATATGTGCATAATTTACCATGATGTGCTTTCTTCCACGATAAAATAGAGCGAGATATCAACCGAATGGGCAAAGTCATCAACATTCGCCACCTCAGCGCCGTAGTAGTCCACCCTTTCCTCATCCGTAGAAATGTAAACCTTCACCATGAATCCGCCGGTAGATATGCTCCATTCAGTCTCGTCTTCCGGCATTCCCTCAATACACTGGACCAGCAATTTTCTCGCCTGTTGCATAAGTTGCGGACACTCAGGGTAGTAGTAGACTTTTTCGCTGTCAAGTCCGTCGTCTTTAGTCACGCAGCCCTGTTCCTCGTACATTTCGGCTTCTTCAGGTGAACAAGCCCAATGCCAATCAAGAGCATCCATTGTTGTTTTGACATTGCTGAAGTTAAAATTGTCAAGTACTTCGTTGACCTTGTCCCACATCTGCTTGACGCCTTCAGGGGTGGACAAGTATTCTTTCATTGTTTTCATACGCTTAAATAAAGAAAAAGAGGGTGGTCAGATATTCCCAACCACCCCGGAAAAAAAACATCAATTAACTAAAGTATTCCTTGATGAGGTTGTCTATTTCCGCGAGTTCAATTTTAAGGTCGCGGAGCTCAAGTGCGAGGTTGATACGCTTCTTTACCCACGCATTGGTGTCAAGGTTCTCACCGACCACAAGAGCCTGGGTTGAACGGACTGAGAGGTCTTCCATGGTGATAACCTCGTTTTCAATGTTGCGGATGCGCTTCTCAATGTTTCTCTTCTCATCCTCAAAGGTTTCCTGTGTTGCCTGGGCGAGATTCTTGGCACGCTTCTGAAGGACAGAGTCGCCAGTAGTAGTCAAAATGCTTTCAAACTTTCCCATAATGTGTTGTCTATTAAATGTTTATTAAGTGTTATTTTTATCTGTGCTTTATAAGATATTTTTCAATCTTCGGAGTTACAAACAAGTTCTCCCCTTTTAAGGCTTCATGAACCGCCTGGCTGATTATTTCAGAAAGCGAGTCCTTGTCAAACTTAATTCCTGGTACCGATTCTAATTTCTCGTCTGACCAGGGATATTCACACGTGTAGTCGCTGTCAACGTAATTGGGTACCGCTTCTATTTTCCCACCTGACCAGGGATTTTCGCACATGTAGTCGTTGACAATATAATTGTTTGCATGCAACGCGTTTGTAAGGTTGTCAAACGTATAAGATATTGGTTCTTGTTTTTTCAACATGGTTTTAAATTATCTGTGCTTTATTTTATAATTTTGAATTACGTTTCCATCTTCCATAATCTTTGGCTTCCCGACCTTTGCTTCCAAATAGTTGTCAATCTTTTCTCTGATGTTCGAGCCCGGGCATTCATTTACGTTATGCATCGTTAACAGCTCATCCTTCAATTCCATTTCGTCGGTTTTCTCGTCAAGTTTTTTTATGGCTTTTTGAAAATCTTCAAGTTTTCTATTGTCGAGCTCTAGTGATAGTTTAATAGTCGGCGCGTTTGTCATGCATCGTCCATCATAAGGTATATAGTTTGGGTTATTTTCATATGTTATATCAGTAACCCCGACCTTTCTCAGTAATTCTTCATTCAGTTGCATCGTTAAAAAATTATCAAATTATTCTTCTACGTCTAAAGTACAAAAAAATTTTTAAACAACAAAACTATTCGGTACAATTTCCATCTTTTTGCGCCATATATTCGAATACTATATTAACTTCGTGGTCTGTAAGTTTAAAATCCCTTTTCAACGTCTTCTCATGGATATTTCGCATAAATGAAGCCAGACCCATAAGGTAGCCGTTACGGAGTTGACTGTCGGTTTCGCAAGGAACATAAAAAATGGGCTGGTGGTTTTCTTCGGTGGCGAATTCCTGCAAATAGCCGTTCAGTTTGACAAGGTATTTTTTCTGGGTCTTTTCCTCTTTCCTGTCCCCATATTCCGTATCGTTAATCCCGCATTCAAACTTTTCAAATATCCTCTTATCCACATCAATCTTGTACACATACTCACTGTCCCATCCGACTCCGTACGCCTTGTGCTTGCCATATTCATCGTATTTCTCAATAATTGACTCAGCCACCCCGTCAACGGTCCACTCTTCCGGTTTAAGTTCATTCAAAATCGGGCAAATCTCTTCATCAAGCATATACCCGTCGAAGTGATGATAAAGGAAACGCTCCTCATTTTCACTTTTAATCCAAACTGTTGCTCTTGTACTCATATTATTAAAAATTAAAACTTTATTGGTAACTCTATAGTACTAAAAATATCTTAAAAAAGCAAAACAATATAACACATTGATTTTTTTAGCCTTTAAGCCGATATTTATGATAGATAATAGAAAATATGGCGGAAGAATTCAATATAAAAAAAGGAATTGCAAAATCATTGAAAACCGCATTGCAGAACGACAATTTCATTTCTGCGGTTTTCAATATGCTCACGGGGGGAAAGGGCGCCGAGAAAGAAGTCGAATACTGGCTTAAGTCGGCGGCACAAGAAAATACACTGAATGAAGTGGTTTCGGTTCATCGTCTTTATAAACATGGTCTTAGTGAAAACGAGGTCATAAAACTCGCAAATGTACCAAAGGAATTACTTGGGCGTTTAAATGATGTCCGCAAGAAATCATCAAAATTCCAGAAGAAAGTCCTTATCCGTACATTGAAGAAACCCGGAATGTTTAAATGTTTCGTATATATCATAAAATCATTATGTACAGCAGGATACCCGATTGACGATGTTATTGCGACCCCAATGGCAATTAAATTTATTACTGCACTGGTTGAAACGGCGATTGAGGTTGCCAGAGAAGAAAAAGAATTGCAAC
>ODAJ012085384.1_pt1 | contig 12530 bp, 11 predicted proteins | sample 1539241 | NCBI WGS metagenome assembly ODAJ01 (sample SAMN02144231, study PRJEB22623) | gut metagenome | biome: sheep rumen | host: Ovis aries | place: New Zealand | reverse complement strand
TGCACTATCATCATTATTTGTTTTATTAACTGCAAATAATAAATTTTTAAATGAAATTATAACACGCAAAGAACTTGCTAATTGCTCTCAATCAGAAATTGATAAGATATGCAAAAGAGGAATAGAATTGTTAATGTATTCTCTTGATATATATGATAATTCAAATGTTCCACGTTATAAAATTTCCTTATTAGGATATCCACTACAAGTTATGCCAGAGTTTTTATCAATTCTAAGCACACGATGCTCTGAAAAAATTTTTGATGAACTTATCAAATTATTAATAGAGCTTTACAGATTTAATAGAAAAGATTTACTTCCTAAAATCAGATGCTTTACAGAAAGAATTATAAATAATATGCCATTATCATATATTAATAATAACTTAAACAAGTTTCTTAGCGTTCCAATTGTATCAAAGGAAGAGAATATGTTTGAAGAATTTGTTGACCCTTTTATGTATATATATAATCGCATTGAAAAGCAAACTACAGTTGAAAAATTTGATATTTCAGATAAAGAATTGGGGATTATTGAATACTTTTTTAAAAAAGCTGAAGATGAGAATTTTCATAATGCTGCTATAATTAAACTGACTTATATACACCAACTTTTTAAGTTACCCAGTAGTCAGTGCGAGAAGTTAAAGGAACTGTTATGGGATAAGAAAAATATCGACGAATATGATTTACCACGATTGGGATATTTTCATCCTGTTATTTTTGATAGATTCCCAAATGCTTTAAAAGATTCACAATCATATGAAACTAAGAAGAAAGAATATATCCTTAAATCTTTAAAAAAATTGACATCTACAAATAAAATTAGAGATGTTCTAAATATGTCTATTTTAGTATTAAAAGAATGTGCAATAGACAAGGAGTTTGCAGAAAACATTATTAATCTAGTTTTAGGATACTGTGAAAACTATGTAAAAACTCAAAGTGATTTATTAGGAATTGGGGGAAAAGAAATACGCCTTATAGATTACTTTGTTGGTAATGTTATAGTACTTTCAGGTTTAATAGATAATAATCAAAGCTATGTAAGTGATGATGTTTTAAAAATAATAGAAATATTAGATGCTCAAAATTGTCCACATGTTTTTTTGACATGGTGTACTTCTGAAAATAGAAAAGATAGTATTATAATTGAACCAACACTAACTGGTGATGACGTTGCGATTCAAAAATCCAGTCGTTTAATTCAATTACTGCATCAAAATAGTATAGTGTTATCAGAGAATATTATATCTCATTGGATAAATGCTATCTATTTTTCTACATCTTATAATGTACAATCATATATGAATTGTGTTGATTATTTTGTTAAAAACTCAATTTTAAATGAAATGCAATCTAATCAAGTAACTAAAGGATTAGCTAAAATTGAAAAACTAACAAAGCTATCTGATGAAGACACAATGTATGATGTCGCTCAAAAACTTGTTTCTAGAAAAGCTGCTTCACAACTAGCTAAATCATTATATGATTGGTATAAAAACAATGACATAGATATTCCAGCTAAACTTTTAACACTGCAAGATACATTTAATAACGACAATGAATTTGCTGAAATAAGACTGTGTTGGGAATAAAATGATTCTAAAAACAGCTACCACTAAATTTATGGTATTTTAGTGGTAGCTGTTTATTTATCTTTTATGAGATAGCAATTCTTCAATAGTTAAAAATAAAATTCTTATAATAGCTCTTGCAATTTTAGTATTTGTTATTTTCGCATTTATGATACCTCCTCGTCTATAACATCATTTTCAGCAGTTACCTCTGTCATATCCACAGAAAGACTTGTTTTTATAGTTTCATCAGACTCGATTGCCCTTAAGGACTCTGTTTTTAAGGGTGCATATTTAAGAAGCTTTCTTATAGCTGTCTTTTTAGCCATTGCTTCAAAATCTGTTACCCAAGGGGAGTATTTACTGTTAAGGCCTTGTGAAAATTTTTCTGCATGAGCAACTACATCCTGTTTTGACAACACCTCAAACCCATAACCACCATTTGCAAGCTTATATAGTGCGTACACAGCAACCATTTCTCCTCGTTCTTCAAGTGCGGGTTTATGGTAAAGCCTTGCATCAAGTCCCAGTTCATACTCAAATACATCATTCTCATAAACGATCTGAGCCTGTATTGTCTGGACATTTTCGTTCCTATAAACTAAGTCTAAGAGACCTTTGTAACCTAAAATAAACTTGCATTCGATCTTGTCCTTGCTCTTATAGGGGATAAGGTAGGCCTGACCAAGTGGGGTATTAGGTTCAAGACCTAACTGAGCAGAGTTCATAAGAGCCGTTATAAACGACAGCTTGGTACATTCCATAAGCTGTTTGTTTGTGTTTAAGGCTGATAGTGCCATTCTGGTAAACCTTTCCGGTGTAATAACAGCAGGGAGAGCCTTTCTTATTTCAGGCTCCATAGCTCTGATAGTATCTGCTATACTCATATCTTTTGTTACTTTGGTGGTTGACTCTGGAGGATTTTCAACCTTTTTTGCTAAAGTTTCTTTAAAATCCATATTTTACACCCCATTTCAAACCATTGCTTTAACAGTAAAGCGTCTGGAACTGCTAGGTCTAAGAAATTGCTTGTATATCTCTGGCATTTCTGCTTTAAGCCTTGCAGTGTCTATTTTGTTGCTGATCACCTGCTTCCAACTGATAAAGAAATTGTCATCCTCTGCAATTTCAGCGTCCTGCATATAGCTTTTGACCTCTTGTTCTATCTGACTCTTTTCAGTCGTAAGCTTAGTTATAAGCTCGTTTATCTCCTCACGTCTTTTTAATTTTGAATCAAACCCAACAAGGGGAATAGTCTTACAAGAGACGCTTTCTAAAAAATATTTGTTGATAAAATCCTCAGCAGCCTTACTGCCATCAGGAGTAGGCATTTGTCTTGCAAGAACATTGTTTTTCCAGAATTCTTGTTCTATATGTATAAGGTTATTTATTATCTCTTCGTCTCTCTCGATTTTGAGAAATTTGAATTCCCTTCCATAAATTAGAACAGCAATATACCAGTAATCTGCATTAAGCACGCTCATATAGTGATAGCACTGTGCCAGATAATGAGCAGGAACTTGCCCATCAGCCCATTTGTCGGCTGAATAGGGAGAGGCTGTCTTACACTCCAAACCTGCATTTTTTCCTATTATATGTCTATCCACATCAGCAAGCATAAATGAGTGCTGCTCATGTACATACATTGCGTTGCTTTTCCTTAATTTAAGTCCTGTAGCTTCACAGAATCTCCGTGCCACATAGTCCTCTAAATCGCGACCTTGCTTCATGGCTTCGTTGTCATAGTTGCTTATCTCATCTGTTGTTTTGTCCGCATATACATCCATAGACGATACATAAGGGTTAAGACCACACACAGCTCCTGCATCTGAACCACCTAGGCCATGTTTACGAAGTCGCAGCCACTCTTCTTTAGATAAATCCTTTGTTTTTGCAAAAATTTTGCACATATATTCACGCCCCTTTCTTTGTTGCTACAATGTCATGCAAAATTTCAATTGCAGTTACCACAACAGTTCCAATCACCTTACCCACAGCAATAGCCGCCTTTCCAGCGATTTTAGCGCCCGTTTTGATTGTTTCCATGTTAACTTTGTTGTTTTCCATAATAATTACCTCCAAACATACTTTTTTTGTTAGGAACACAAATATATTATATCGATTAAACTTGTGACTTTCCTATTATGCTGTTTGTATACGCTATCGATTGCTTATGCTCAGAATAGTATATCAAAAGGAATTATTTTCACAAATTTAGGGTAAAGATAATTTTAAAAAAGTAATATATACTTAAATCATAGCAAATGCCTCGTGATCACGTTACAGATGCTTAATTGTATCTTGACAATTTAATACAAGGAGGATAAGAAAATGAAAAAAATTTTTTCTTTATTTCATTATAACTTTTTACAGGGTAAGGACGGCTATGAGGGCGTTATTGCTAGCCCAAAGAGAGCTATCTATTCTTGTGAAAATAAGCACGTTGAATTAAAGCACTTAATTCTATGCTTATTTGATGACAAAAATAAGCCAGTATTATTTGAATCAATAGAAGGTTTTGATACAAATGAAGATAAGATGGCTGGTGTTGTAATTAAAGATAAGAAAAAAATTGTAATTAATTACTGCAATCAGATATTCTATCATGCTGGTTTTAAAACCGACTTAAGTGACAATATCGAAGATAATGCCGATGGTAGTAATGATAGTATGGAAAATGCTATTGCTATTTCTAAGTTATCTAATATGATTTTGTATTTCAAGACAGAAGACGTATCAGTAGTATTTACATACGATGCCATTAATGGTTTTAACGAGCATTATTTGGGTATCGTTGATGCCCATGACCCCTTAGAAACTGTCTTTCAAAACTATATTGATAGTTTAAGAGGCAACAATAAGGAGGGCGAATCAAATGAATAATATATCGTTAGACGATTTTGAAGGTAAGGCTGCATCCGGCAGCCTTACTGAAAGAGTCAGTAACGAGGAAAAAGACCTTATAAGCAACTTAGCAAACTCCAATACTCCTTTGGCTATGGAAGCAGCAACAATTTTTTCTAATGGTCGTTTGGATTTTAAAAAGGCTGTTGAGAACTCCGACGTCAAGAATAAATCTTTAAGGGCTGTTTTTCAAAAGGAAGCTAATTCTATGGATTTACCATTTGAGGAAACTGAAGCAGTAGATAATCATTCTCTGAATTGTACAGATGCCAATGATGAAAACCCCAAGAAAGCACTTACCAAGTCACACTTGGATGCTTTTGGTAACACAGCTGAAGATAATATGATAATAAGTCGAAGAGTTAAGGTGCAGAATAATCAATGTAAAATATTTACATCTAAGGAAAATGATTATGACAGCAGCTTAGATGAGGCTTTTACATCTATCTTTGATAGTGCAGAGACTAAAACCGGTAATGTTGCTTCTAAACCAGTTAATCAGAGCGGGGCAGGAAGTCAAGGTATCCAGTCTCTTTACCAGTGTGCTGAGGCTTTATTATCAAAGGTAAAAATGCTTATTTATCAGGACAACCTATACTACTACAACGGTAAATCCTACAGTTTTCTTACACAAATGGATCTTATAAAGCTCTATCGTCAATGTGTAGACCCCACAATGGGCGGTGAAAAAAGCATGACAGTATTAAAACAATTACATATGTTCTTATTAACTTCACCTACAGATAAAATACGTGTTGTTGATGAGATTCCTAATTTAAATATTGCTGTGTTCAATAATGGCGTCTATGACATTATGAATAAGGAATTTAAGAAACACTCTCCAGATACAATCTCGTTTTATCATATAGATGCTGATTATGATAAAGATGCAGAATGTCCTGTTTTTGATAAATTTTTATCAGATATTACAAGGGGAGACGAAAATCAGATAAAACGCATCTATGAGGTTATAGGCTACATCTGCTCTCAAAATAGAAATGCTAAGTGCTTCATTTTCATGGGTCTTGCTCCTAATAGTGGAAAGAGTCAACTTGGTGGCTTTATTGAGAGATTATTTGCACCTGAAAATAGATCCAACGTTGCATTATCAGACTTCAACACTAATTTTGGACTTTCCAATATTTTGGGCAGTGCTGTTAATGTTTCTTTGGACCTTCCCAACGCAAAATTGAATGCAAAAGCTGTTTCGAGACTTAAAATGCTGACTGGATCAGATACGATCCAAATAGACAAAAAGTTTGAAACTCCATTCAGCTATCGCAACAGAGCTGTTCTCGTATTTGCGTCTAACCATCCTATAATAGCACCACATGATGATGCCTTTTGGGACCGTTGCGTTTATATTCCTTTTGAATATACCACACCTGAAGATCAAAGAAATATTCATTTAATTGAGCAGCTTATTTCTGAAAAAAACGCCATTGTAAGCAAGTCTATGAAATATGTTCGCAAACTTATAAAGAATGATTTTCATTTTACTACAAATGATAGAATCGAGCTTAAAGTTGCCGAATGGTCAGGTAATAGAGACAAAGCTATTGACAGTTTTTTAACCTGTCATTGCACTACAAAGGATAAACAAGACAGAGAGTCAGTTGATTATTTATACAGTCAATATGAGCTGTTTTGTGATAATAACGGCTATACAGCGCAAGTAAAATCTGATTTTAAGAAATATTTAATAGGAAAAGGCTTCACTCACACTAAAGGTCGCGTACCTTATGAAGAAAATCCTGTATCCATTCTTAAAGGTATAAGAATTTGCTATACTGTAGAAGCTTCAATGGAGCATGAAGCAGAATTATTTGATAAATATTAAATTATTAGCCAAAATCTTGGCTTATCGAAAAGTCAAGATTTTGGTTTAGATACTATAGTTATAAGCATAAATGAGAAAGGAGGATAACCATGGAAAATAATGCTACAAATATTGAAACTAATAAAGAAACTATGAGTGTTGACATTTCTAAGTTCCCTAAACGTGCTACCATCAAGGAAGCTGCTGAAATTCTGGGTTTTAGCACATATGCTGTTACACAGATGTGCAATCAGGGTATATTACCTTTTATAGCTATAGGCAGAAGAAAATATGTGCTGATAGAATTGGCACAAGCAGCACTTGAAGCTGAGGCATTGGCTACACAACAGAGACAAAAGGAGTTAATGGAAAACAGACGACCAAGTGCAGTAATACATATAGGAAAGCACTATGACAAAATAAGTAGTTTAATATAATCAATAGAAGTCCCTTGGCCTATTGTCTGAGGGGCTTCACTTTGCAGGAGGTATCAATATGGCTACAGTACAGTTAGTAAAGAACAAGGACGGTACTGAAAGCTACAAGGTTTCAGTAAGTCTTGGATACGATATTACAGGTAAACGTATAAGAAAAACTGCAACACTTCCTTTGGATCCAAAGCTTTCAGCTAAACAGCAGGAAAAGGTACTGAAGGAATTTGTTACTGATTTTGAAATGAAGGTAAAGGGAAATAAGATCTATGATGGTGAGAATATGGCCTTTTATGAGTTTGTATGCAGGTGGGTAGAGGATTATGCGAAGCAAACCCTTGAACCTTCTACCATCATGTCTTATGCCATGTATCTGGATCATCATATAGTCCCATATTTTGGTCATTACAAATTATCTGAGATCAAACCCTTTCATATAATGGAATTTTATACACATTTACAAAAAGATGGCGTAAGAAACGATGGCAAGAGTGGCGGTTATTCAGCTAAAACCATTAAAAAATATCATGCTATACTGTCTTCTGTGCTTTCATGTGCATACAGATGGGAACTGATTGAAAGCAACCCTTGTGAAAAAGTCACTCCACCCAAAAGCACTGAGAGCAGTAAAGTTAAGTGTTTCACACTGGAACAAGCCGAATTGTTTTTAAATGCTCTTGATATGGATTTTGAATATGGGTACAGAAGTCATATAAGAACAATGCCAAATGGTCAAAAAGTGCCAGTAAAAGGCCATATAGAATACAGAAAACTTCCATTGCAGTTTAAGGTATTCTTTTATATGGCTTTATTTGGAGGTTTTAGAAGAGAAGAACTTATTTCTGCAACTTGGGATACAATTGATCTGGTAAACTGTACTTTCTCTGTTGAATCTGCAACAGGTTTATCAAACAAAGGAATGTATGAAAAGTCTACCAAGAATCAAGGCAGCAAAAGACTCGTTTCTTTGCCATCTGTAGTAATTGAACTGTTGCAAGAATACAAAGAAGAATGGGAAGCGTATAAAATTAAACTTGGTGAGCTGTGGGTTGGTGACAACAAGGATTATCTGTTTATACAGGAACGTGGGCAGCAGATGTACATAAGTACACCCACTCATGTGTTTGCTAATGTTATAAAAAGGTATAATACAACAGCAGATGAGGATAAAAAGCTTCCTCAAATATCTTTGCATGGCCTTCGTCATACACACGCTTCGTTGCTTATATGCAACAATACAGATGTAAGAACAGTTGCATCACGTTTAGGACATAGTACTCCAAATGTAACTCTTCAGGTTTATAGCCATGCATTCAGAAAAGCTGATGAAACAGCGGCAAATAAAATGGAAGAAATGTTTAATATCCATAAAGGTAAAAATAGCAAATAATAGAAAATATCCTATCAAAAGAGTGGTAGGATATTTTTTTGAAAAGAAATCAAAATTATACTTGAAATTATAATAATTTGAGGTATAATATGAATAGGTAAGAGAATAAAAAGTTTACTTTTTAGACCCGCCTTTATTCAACGACACGAAATCTTTGATTTCGTGAAGTGTAATTATAGAGAGGTGATATATATGACTGATTTTATAGATAGAGAACAAGAATTATCAACTTTACAAAAAGAATATAGCAGGAACGGTTCATCACTGGTGATACTGTATGGACGAAGAAGAGTGGGAAAGACTACGCTAATATCCGAGTTTATAAGGGATAAAAAAGCCTTGTTTTTCCTTGCAAGTGAAGAATCGGAGCTGCAAAACAGAACAAACTTCAAAAACAGAGCATCTGAGTTTATCAATAATGAGCTATTATTAGAAGCAAATTCACTTAGCTGGGATGCGATTTTTAAGGCTATCATAAACACAAACTTTGAGACAAAACCTGTTATAGTGATAGATGAGTTTCAGTATATAGGAAAATCAGATCCTGCTTTCCCCTCTGTTTTTCAGAGAATATGGGAAGAAATATTGAAAGATAAGCAGGTCATGGTCATCCTGTGTGGTTCGTTGATATCCATGATGGAATCTCAAACACTATCCTACAGCAGTCCTCTTTATGGCAGAAGAACAGCACAGATAAGGCTGAAACAGATACCTTTTAAGTTCTATTCTCATTTTTTCAAAAATAAAACTGAACGTGAACTCGTAGAGATGTATGCTGTTACAGGAGGGGTTCCAAAGTATATTGAATCGTTTACAGAGTGTGGAGATATATACGAGGCTATTGAGGAAAATATATTGAATACATCAAGCTATCTCTATGATGAGCCTCATTTCTTGTTACAGCAGGAAGTATCCGAGATAGGCAGTTATTTTTCAATAATCAAGGCTATAGCATCAGGCAGCAGTAAATTATCAGAGATAGCTACAAGGCTTGAAATGAAGGCTACAAGCCTTACTAAATACCTTAAAACGCTTATAGACCTTGATATACTTGAAAGAGAGGTGCCTATTACAGAGGATAACCCAGAAAAAAGTAAAAAAGGGCTTTACAAGATAAAGGATAACTATATAAAATTTTGGTTTGCTTTTGTCTATCCCAATTTAAGTTTTGTTGAAAGTGGTCACCGTGAAATAGTTATGAATAAGATCAAAGCTGGTTTTGTGTCTGATCAAGCAGCATTTGTATATGAGGATATATGCAGAGAAAAAATGTGGGAACTGAATGCAAATGGGGCTTGGCCCTTCAATTTTACAAAAATAGGCAGATATTGGGATTCTAAAACCGAAATAGATATAGCAGCAGTTGATTCAGAGGGTAAAAATCTTATCCTTGGTGAATGTAAATACTGGAAAGACAAGGTTGGAGTAAATATTCTTAAAGAATTAGAAGAAAAATCAAATTCTGTAACATGGAATAAAAATAATCGTAAGGTTTGGTATATACTTTTCAGTATCAGCGGCTTTACTGATGAACTAATTGAACTTGCAAAGAGTAGAAATGATATACAGCTTGTGAGTAAAATTTTAGAAAAATAATACGATAGGATAGAAGAGGTATCTGAAATATGATGCTTTTTCTATACGAATTTTTTTATGGAGAAATATCAAAAAATTGTCAAATGGACACTCTGTGGACACTTTGAGCAATAAAAACTTCAATGCAATCAAAAACCCGCTATCCAAACTTAGCTTGAATAGCGGGTTTTCTTGAAGCTGATAACGGGAGTCGAACCCGTGACCTCAGCACTACCAATGCTGCGCTCTACCTACTGAGCTATATCAGCGCATCAACAACAGATATATTATACCTCAAACGAGGACTGTTGTCAATGCTTTTTGTTAATTTCGTGTCAAAAATATTTTTATGCCTTGCCTGTTAAAACTGAGCGTACTTTGCCTTTCGGGTCGCTGATAAGTACGGAAACAAGCCATATTATCAGACCGAATGCAACTACGGACAAACCAAGGTAAGCATCATTAAGCATATCTGCTGCGGCAGGGGTGAAGAAGTCTGCACCGAGTTCGATATACTCGGCAACGGCATCAACGAACCACATAAGCGAAGCGCCCCAATACATAAGCGCAAGTCTGCCGATCTTCATATTGCTGTCATTAGCCGTGTACCAGAAAACAGTGGTGATAACAGCGGCAAAAACCGTAATAAGCAATGTCATTTTGCAGCGCTCCTCTCTGTTTCCGTTTTCTTTGCGATCTTACTTGAAACATAGACCATAACGAACCAAACCGCAGTAACAAGCACTGCCATGCCAACACCCGATGTTGCCATCTCATGCAGCATTTCTATTCTGTCCGCAGGGTCTACTGCGTTTGTAAGAAACGGGAACCATGGTGTAACTTCGCCGTGCCATACATGCTCAAAAGCAAGCAGGGCGCTGCCGCCCCAAAGCATATTGTTGAGCCAATCCATTCTTTTCACAAAAATATTTGTGATCTCGGTATTATTCTTCTTTGCGCTGCTGTCGGCAGCTTTTTTCGCAATAGTAGTGACGATCGCTTCTGTTGCGGGTACTGTAAAACAAGCCATATTTATTCCTCCTTAAAAACCACTTCAGCGGCTGTTTTTTTCTATTATAGCATTAAAAGGAATATTTTTCAATAAAAAATTTTGCCTTAATATAAAATCTGCTCATTTTTTGGCATCAATTTCGTTATAAACATCCGTAAGTTCCGTCTGTCTTGTTTTTATATAAAATTATCTGCTTTATGCCGATTTCTTTTGCTTGAAAGCCTTTTCAGCTGCTTTTGCAAAAAAAAGCCAAATAATACGATCTCCCGAGAGACGGAGCGGTCAATATAACTCCTCGGCTTTTTATATTGATATGATGTCCAATAAATTTACCGTCCCTCTTATTAAAATAAGAATAGTAACAATAATACAGAATAGGGAGGATAAAAATGAACAGTAATATTACAACAGAAGATTTATCAAAAACAATAACCGAGCTTGAAGAACGAATAAAAAAGCTGGAATTTTTGCTGAATACCCCATCCCATGACCGAATCGGGTGTGAAATGACAGACAAGGGCGAAAAACTGCGTCGGACTTTGCTCTCATTTGGTATTGAAGCAACGGTGTACAACATCTGCACAGGTCCTGTCGTAACACGTTACGAGATCATACCCGGGCAGGGCACAAGGTTCAGCGACATTGCAAAGCTTGATCTTGATATCGCGCTTGCGTTTTCGGTGCCGAGTGTGCGTATAGAAGCACCTGTCCACGGCAAATCGGCGATAGGTATAGAAATACCCAACGACACTATACAAAATATTTATTTTAGCGAAATTATAAAAGCGGAAGAATTTAAGGATTTCAATTCAAAGACAGCATTCGCCATAGGCAGAAATATTGCAGGCATTGATGTTGTATACGATATTGCAAAAGCACCGCATATGCTTATTGCGGGCTCATTGGGCAGCGGCAAGGTTGTATGTATAAACACTCTTATCGCAAGTATTCTTCTCAAAGCCACACCCTATGAGGTACGCTTTATAATGATTGACCCCAAAATAGTTGAACTGAGCTTTTACAACGGTATACCGCATTTACTCACACCCGTTATTATCGACCCAAATAAAGCTGTAGGTGCACTTAACTGGGCTGTGTGCGAGATGATGCATCGTTACGACCTGCTTGCGGCAACAGGCGCACGAAACTTACAAGGCTATAACGCCCGTGTGGATGTGACGGAAAAACTGCCGCAGATAGTTATTATAATAAACGAACTGTCAGACCTTATGATGAAACATAAAAAGGCTGCCGAGGATGCTATATGCCGTATTGCACAGCTTGCGCACGCCGTTGGGATCCACCTTATTATAGCAACACAAAGACCGTCCGTTGATGTTGTTACGGGTCTTATAAAGGCGAACATACCCACACGCATAGCATTTAAGGTATCATCGGCTGCAGACAGCCGTATCATACTTGATAAAGCAGGTGCGGAAAAGCTTATCGGCCGCGGCGATATGCTTTTCAGAACTTTGGATATGAATATACCGTTAAGGATTCAGGGCGCGTATATACCCGATGAGGAAATTGCAGATTTAGTTGACTCCGTAAAGACCGATGTTCCCGATTACGACCGAAATATCCTTGAATATATCGAAAAAAACGCAACGTAACATAAAGGATGTAACGATTTGTTACAGGCTTTTTAAAGACACAGCTTCTAATATTTCCAAGTCCGTAATTTCCTTGTTCCAATGACGTAATAGCTCCGTTTTGTATCGGGATACCCAATTTAACAAACTAAGGAAGTCCCCCGCTTCTAAAGCGGGGGTGCTTACTTAAAATTCAGTGGGTCAGCACTTTTGCTGCGCAAAAGCCAG
>ODAJ012171300.1_pt1 | contig 12533 bp, 8 predicted proteins | sample 1539241 | NCBI WGS metagenome assembly ODAJ01 (sample SAMN02144231, study PRJEB22623) | gut metagenome | biome: sheep rumen | host: Ovis aries | place: New Zealand | reverse complement strand
ATGAGCGGGCTCGCGTTGGAGTCGGACAGGGAGCCTACGCCGCGGATGTAGATCTTGGCGTAGTCTTCACCCGGCTGGCCGGTCTCCTGGATGGTGGTGACGCCCGGCATCTGGCCGGCGAGGATGTTGGTCACGTCCGCCACCGGCGCCTTCACGAGCGCCTTGTTGTCGATGGACGTGAGCGCGCCCGTGATGGTCGCCTTGGTTTGGGTGCCGTACGCGACCACGACCGTGGCGTCCAGGGTTTGGGTATCGTCCCGCAGCACGATCGTGAACGTGCGCTGCTTGCCTACCGTCACCGTCTCGGTGACGTAGCCCAGGGCCGAAACCTCCAGCACAGCAGTCTCACCGGGGACGACAAGCGTGAAGTTGCCATCCGCATCGGCAGCCACACCGGTGGTCGTCCCCTGGAGGGTGACGCCCGCACCGATCACCGGCAAGCCGTCTCCGTCCACCACAGTACCTTTGACGGTAATGCCCCGGTTCTGCGCGGAGGCGATCCCTCCCCACAGCCCCAGGAAGAGGCACAGAGCGGCAGCCAGCTTTGAGAATTGGACTACTTTCTGTTTCATTGGGTTTTGTTTATGGGTTATTTGTCTGGTTATATATTATTGCAGTACTGTTTCCTTTCCATAGATGGACTTCACCAGCGAGCCCAGCAGGGCGTGGTCGCCGGTGTCGCCGCGGTATTCCCAGAACATCGCGCCCAGGTGACCGTTCGCCTTCACGTAGGCGCCCTTCGCCGCCACGGACTCGGGGTCGTCATAGGAGAGGACGTTCTTGCCGGCCGCGTCCACCAGGAAGGGTACCATCGCGGTGGGGTCCCACTGGCGGGTCACCGGCCGGGCCAGGGCCTTGCCTTTGTACAGGCCCTTCTCCAGGATGTCGGGAATCTCGTTGTATTTCACGGAGTATTCGAAGATCTTGGTCCCGGCCGCGGGGCTCTTCTCCGCCTTGCCGTAGAAAGGCACGCCCATCACCTGGCGGTCCTTGGGCACGCCGGCCTTCACGTGCGCGTCGACGGCCTCGTCCCAGCTCCGGTGCGTAAAGCGGATGGATTTGTGCAGCGGTGAGTTGTGCCCGTTCGGGGCCGCGCCCATGTCATAGGTCATCACATTGACATAGTCGATGTACTTGATGGCCGTCTTCCAGTCCACATACTTGCCGCTGGAGGAGGAGGCGAAAGAGATGATCTTCGAGGTGCCCAGGGTCTCGCGGAGCTCCCGGAGCACGAGGTTGAAGTTCTGGGTGTCCATCGGGTCGCAGCCCGTCTCGTTGTCGGCCGACACGGTGGGATACTCCCAGTCGATGTCCACCCCGTCCAGCTTGTGCTGGTCGATGAGCTTCTTCACGCTCTGGCAGAATTCCGTCCGCTTGGCGTCGCTCTTGGCCATTTCGGAGAATCCGTCGGCGTGGCCGCCCCAGCCGCCGATCATCAGCATCACCTTCAGCTTGGGGTTCACGCTCTTGAGGGCCACCACCTTCGAGATGGGGGCCTGCTTGGATTCCGTGATCACGATGCCGCCGTCGCCTGTCTTGGGGTTCTTGAAGCGGCCGTGGGCATAGTTGATGTGGGTCAGGAGCGTCACCTCGGGGAGCACTTCGGTGTACTCCGTAAAGTAGGCCAGGACAATCGGCGTCTGGCCGATGTCCGTGCAGAGGGTGCCGGTATCCGTTCCGGTCCCTGAGCCTGTCGAAGGGCCGGATCCTGTCCCCGTACCAGTTCCGGTTCCTGAGCCTGTCGAAGGACCGGTCCCCGTCCCGGTATTCGGTTTGGACGGAGGTACCGGAATCACCAGCGTGTTCGCCGGCTTTTCGCAGGAGACGACGGCCAGGGCCAGGCTCAGGAAGAGCCCGGTCAGGCGGAGGGATATGCGGCTGCCGGTCATGGGTTTACTTGATCAGTTTCCGGATGCGGTTGGAAAGCTCCGCATTCTCCATGATGCCCTGGAAATCCTCGGCGTGCGGGCCGTAGGCGAAGACCGGGACCACGATGCCGTGGTGACCCTTCGTGGAGAAATGGACCTTCACGTTGCGTTCCTCGAGGCTGCCGCCCACGAGGGTGATGCCGCCGGTGCCGTGGTCGGCCGTGATGACCACCAGGGTGTGGCCGTCTTTCTCGGCCCACTGCAGCACCTTGCCGATGGTCTTGTCGAAGTCGAAGAGTTCCTCGGCCATGTAGCCCACCTTGTTGCGGTGCGCCCAGTCGTCGATCTGGGAACCTTCGACCATCAGGAAGAAGCCTTTCTTGTTGTTCTTGCTCAGCAGTTCGATGGCCTTCATCGTGCCGTCCTCCAGCACGGGACCGCGGTCCAGGCACGGGTCCATGTCCAGCGGGGCGAACAGGGCCAAGAGCTTGCCGTCATGGACGTCCGCGAGCTCCTCGCGCTTCTCCACGAAGTTGTAGCCGCGCGCCTTCATCTCCTGGATGAGGTTCCGGCCGTCCTCGCGCTGGTCCCAGAACTGGCGGCCGCCGCCCAGGATGTAATCGACGCCGCTGTCCACGTACTGGGCGGCGATCTCCGCTTCCAGGTGGCGGTCCGGGCTGTGGCATACGAAGTCGGCGGGCGTGGCGTCGTTGATGCGGCACGTCACGACGAGGCCGGTCTTCTTGCCCAGGGACTGCGCCTGATGGAGCAGGGTGAAGAAGGGTTTCCCGTCCACATCCTGGCCGATGTAGCCGTATTTGGTCTTCTCGCCGGAGGAAAGGGCGGTGCCGCCGGCGCAGGAATCGGTGATGAGCTGGTCCGTGCAGTAGGTCCGGGAATAGCCGGCCACCGGGCAGTTGTCCATATTCAGGTGTCCCCCGTTGAGAGTCCAGCCCACGGTCACGGCCTCCATCGACATGCCGTCGCCGATCATGAAGATGACGTTCTTGATCTTCTTGGACTTGGGCTGCTTGACGACCACGGTCTGGTAGGGCGTCTCGACCTGATACTTGTCGTCCTCGCTGAACTTGTCGTCAGCGTACTTGGACAGGTCCCGGCCGGTATCCACCTGCGCCAACGCGCAGGTGGTCCAGCCCAGAACCAAACCAATCAACAAAACGGTTCTTTTCATATCGCGTACTTTTTAATTGTCCAGTTCGATATGGAATTCCTTCGTCGGCGCCTGGAAGGTGACGACCTTGGTCTCCCCGGGAAGGATCGGGAAGAAATTGTCGCTCCAGGTGACCGGAACCACGAGGTTGCCCGCGGCGTCCTTCGCCTTGAGGATGTTCAGATAGGAGATGACGCCGGACTTGTTCACGAGCGTGACCTTTCCGTCCCCGACGGTCATTTCCACCTCGGCCTTGGGCTGCTTGAAGGCGAAGCCGAGGTCCGCATAGGCCGTGATCGGGGTGATGTACCAGTTGGTCTTCTTCCAATTGTACTCATTGTCCTTCGCCGGGAGGACATAGAAGTTGTCCGCGACGGGTTTGTCACCGTCGACGAGAGCGAGGGCCACGAAATGCGGCTTGCCGTCGTAGCGCTTGAGGTCGAACACCGGGACGACTTCCCGGTAACCCACCTTGACGGCCTTGGTCTCCTTGCCGACAGGCTTGGACGCGGCGTCGAACACCTGCAAGGTGGCCGTGAGCTCGCGGGCTTCGGCGCTCTCATTGACCGCATACACCTTGCGGGTGGCGTAGTCGAACAGGAGCTGGACGGGCTCGCAGGCCTTCTTGGTGCCGTAGTAGGCGGCGGTCGGGACACCGTACCAGTCGTACTGCTGCCAGTACAGGGACGGCCAGGCGGAGTTCAGCATCCACTGGACGATGCCGGTGGTCTTGGGGACGCGGACGCGGAACGCCTCGAACATCGCGCGGGTGCCGTCGTAGTCCACGGCGTGGGCCTTCCGGACGAAGTCGTTCAGGCCGTCGAAGCCGCCGTACAGGCCGTTGATCGTTTCCTGCAGGACCTTGGTCGTGTTCATCGCAGAGGAGGAGGCCGTGCAGTGGTAGTCCCATACGTCGGAGAGCGGCCAGAGGGACTCCTCCGGAATCATCTTCTTCAGGGATTCCAGCTGCGGCAGGTTCGCGCCGATGCCGGTTTCCGTGTTCCAGCCAAAGGCGCCGCCGGCCTCGGCGTCCTTGTACCAATAATCGGCGCCCACATACTCGTACGGGCCTTCCATCTTGGTACCGGACCAGCCCGCAAGGCTCTCCTGGCTCTTCGCGGAGCAGATGTACGGACGGTAGTCTTCGCGCTCATACACAGCAAGATAGCGCTGCTCCAGGTCCGGATTCGGGATGCGGTCGCTGCCGGTCATCCAGGCGATCACGGCCGGATGGTTGTGCAGGCGGGTGACCTGGTCGCGGAAATACGCGAAGGCGAGGTCCTCGACCTCCTTGCCGTTGATGCAGCCCCAGTTCTTGACCTCGGGCAGGCCGCAGTAATCCTCCCACTCCCACTGGCAGCTGAAGCCGACGAGGGCCATCACGCCCAGCTTGTCGCACAGGTCATAGACGGTGTCGTCCTTGCCCCAGATGTTCTCGAAGCGGATGAGGTTCATGTTCATGTCCATCACGTAGCGGACCTGGCGCTCGATGCTTTCCGGCGTATCGCGGAGGAAGAGGTCGTCCGTCCAGCCGGCGCCCTTGATGAGGATGTCCTTGCCGTTCAGGGTCATCTGGCGGTAGCCGTCCTCCGTGAGGCGGCTCTCGATCTTGCGGATGCCGAAGGTGGTCTCGTTGCAGTCGGAGACCGCGCCGGCTTCCTCCACGGCAACCGCGAGCGTGTACAGCTCAGGCTTGCCGAGGTCCCAGCTCCACCACACGCGGGGATTGTCGACATGCAGGATATCGGCCTCGGCCGGGGTCAGGACGATCTCCTTCAGGTCGCCGGCGGCGAGGGAAACCGGCACACGCACCGGGCCGTTCCCAAGATTCAGGACGACTTCCGCATTGACGGGACGGTTCTCCTTGTTCTGCAGACGCACGCGCACGCAGAGGTCGGCCGTCTTGAAGTTTTCCACGTCCAGGTCGGGGACGACATACACGTCCTCGATGGACACGGCACCGGTGGTGTGCAGGGTGACCGGGCGGGTGATGCCCATCGACTCGTCCAGCGGGCGGGGGTTCCAGTCCACGAAGCCGATGTTCAGGTCGCCCTTCTGCGCGCGGCGCAGCTTGACTTCCAGCCTGTTGCTTCCCTTCAGCAGGTCCGTCACGTCATACTTCCGCTGGATGAACACGCCGAAGGTCGTGTCCGCGGAAGCGAGCTGGTTCCCGTTCAGGAAGATGTCGGCATAGTAGTCCAGGCCGTCGAACACGAGTTCGGCGTGCTGGCCCTTGCCCGGCTTCCCGGAAAAATCGGTGGTATAGGTCCAGGTATCGTCAAAGATGGCTTTGTCCACTTTCTCGTAATTCCGCGCCTCCAGCAGGCCTTCGCCGAAATAACCGGCGCCGGCCAGGGTGCCGGCCACCGTGGAGGGCGCCTGGGCGGCGAACGTTTCGGACGCTCCCTCGCGGGAGAGGGTCCATCCTTCGGCGAGAACGTGGCGGTTCCCGGCCGGAACCGCATTCTTCGGGCTGCACGCTGTCATGGCCACGGCCAGAGTAAAGAAGATGATTCTTTTCATAGCTAAATCAAAGATGCTCCGAGGACCGGAATGTTATCGTCGGTACAGATGTCGAGGGTGAGCCGCTCGACGGCCTTCCCATAAGGGAAACTCTCGCGGATGTATTCTTCCATGGCCTGGCGGAAGAAGGGATAGTTGTTCGCGATGCCGCCGGCCAGGACGATGTGCGTAGGATCGTAGGCGTACATCACGGTGCACACCAGGGCGCCGAGATGCTGGCCGAACTCGTCGAACAGGAGGAGGGCGTCGGGATCCCCCTCTTTGGCCTTCGTCGCCGCGTCACGGCTGTCCCAGCCTGCGCTGGTGAAGAACTTCTTGCCGCAGTAGTCTTCCAGGATGCCGTCCTTGTAGGGCAGGCAGCCCAGTTCGCCGGCGCCGCAGTTGGCCCCGCAGAACAGTTGTCCGTCCAGGACGATGCCCATCCCCACGCCGGTGCCCAGGGTGACGACCACGAGGGACTCGGGCTTCGCATCGGCCGGGTAGGTGCCGTAAACGCCCATCGCGAAGCAGTTCGCGTCGTTGTTCACGCCCACGGGGACGCCGAAGCGCTTCTCCAGCCGCTCCTTCAGCGGAACGACCGTCCAGGAAGGGATGTTCTGCGTGTCATACACGATTCCCTGCTTGACGTCCACGACCGAAGGGACGCCGATGCCGATCTTTTCCGTTCCGGCGCGGAAAACCTTCTCGATCTGGGCGGCGAGGTAGTCCAGGGTCTCATCGAGCGTCATCTCCGGGCGGAAAGAAGGGGTGTGGATCTCCTGGATGATCTTTCCGTTTTCGACAAGGCCGAGGCTCAGGTTGGTGCCCCCGATATCAATTCCTAATGTGGCCATACTATATATTATTAAAGTTCTAGTGTTCCTTTTCGGGACAGGTTTGTAAAAATTTTTAAAATTAAAACCTTTCCCTACCTTGTTATTTGCAAAATTAGATACAAAGGACCAAGGATAAACGAATATTTGCGTATTTGAACACACAAAATGCGTCAATCTATTTGCGCCCTGTTTTTTTTTTCGCCATCTTTGGCTTCGGAAAACCAATACGCCTGACCATGAACACCAAAACGCTCCTTTCCCTCGCCGTGTGCCTCCTCGCCACCGCCTGCGCGAAACCCTGCCGGATCGTCTGGACCGAAGGTCCCACCGACCCGGAAACCGGGAAGACCATCCATACGATGACCATCCAGAATCCGCCCGCCGGGACGGACTGGACCCTCTGGTTCTCCCAGTTCCGCACGCCCGTTACGATGCAGGAAGGGGCCAAGGCGGAAATCCTCCACCACGGCGGCACCCTGTACCGCGTCGCCCCCACGGCGGACGCCGGCGGGGAGGACATGGTCCTCTGCTACGAAGCCCGCGCCCTGGTGAACCAGTGCCGCGCCCCGGAAGGCTTCCATCTCCAGGTCAAAGGCAAGAAACCCGTCCCTGTGGAGGTGGAATACGTTTTTCTCCCGGTGGAGCCGGTGCATACGTTTGACTATAAGCCCGCCGACCTCACCGCCTACGACATGATTCCCCGGCTGAAGAAAGTTGATTACCTCGGTGGTTCGACTGGCTCACCAACCGAGGAAAGCCCGGTCACTGAGCTTGCCGAAGTGCCGGGCGACGTTCCCATCACCTACGTCGATGGACAGAAGCACGGTTGGTACCGGATTACCCTGAGCGGCGACGTGAAGGTCGAGGCGGCGGATTCGGACGGCGCCTATTACGCTTCCGTCACGCTGGCCAACCTCAAGCGTGCTTCGACAAGCTCAGCAACCGGAAAGCCCGGCACTGTTCCTTCCGCCGTCATCGAAGACTGGCCGGACCTCCCCTACCGCGGCATCATGCTGGACGTGAGCCGGAACTTTACGGGCAAGGACGACCTCCTGAAACTCATCGACATCCTGGCCCATTACAAGGTGAACCGCCTGCACCTGCACTTCGGCGACGACGAAGGCTGGCGCGTGGAGATGGACGGTCTCCCGGAACTTACTTCCTACGGCGCCTACCGCAGCATTCCGACCCTGAACGAGGACGGAACGATTTCGGAGCCTGACGCCCTGTTCTACTCCTACTGCGTCACCCCCGACCGGAACGACACCAAGACCTCCGGCAACGGCTTCTACACCAAGGCCGATTACATCCAGATCCTCAAGTATGCGGAAGCCCACCACATGCTCGTCGTCCCCGAGTTCGACATCCCGGGCCATTCCCGCGCCGCGGTCAAGTCCATGGAATACCGCTTCCGCACGACCGGGGACGCCACCTACCGGCTCTTCGACCCGGCGGACACGTCCAAGTACAATTCCGCGCAGGACTACTGCGACAACGTGATCGACGTTTCCCTGCCCTCCACCTACGCCTTCATCGAGAAGGTTTTCGACAACCTCATCGCCCTTCACAAGGAGGCCGGCGTCCCGCTGGAAGCCGTCCACATCGGCGGTGACGAGGTGCCGGACGGCTCCTGGGAGGGCTCCCCTTCCTGCCAGGCGCTGATGGCAGCGAACGGCGTGAAGGACGTCGCCTGGCTTAAGGACTACTTCACGAACCGCGTGCTGGACATCGCCGAAGCCCGCGGCGTCAAGATCGCCGGCTGGCAGGAGGTCGCGCAGCACCTGAAGCCCGCCACCTACGAGCGGATCAAACGGAACCTCGGTTTCACGAACTTCTGGGCCGTTTCCCGCGACCGGGAAAAGATCGGTTACACCTTTGCCAACGACGGAATCCCCGTGGTCCTCTCAAACTCCTCCAACGCCTATTTCGACCTCGCCTACAACTGGTCCAAGACTGAGCGGGGGCATTCCTGGGCGGGATTCATCGACGAGCGCCGCTCGTTCTCCTTCCTGCCGTACGACCTGTACAAGTCCGTCCGCTGGGACGACCAGGGCCTCCCGAAGGACCTGGCTTCGGCCAGTGAGGGGAAACCGGCCCTGACCCCGGAAGGCAAGCCGTACATCCTGGGCGTGCAGGGACAACTGTGGTCGGAAACGCTCCGCAATTTCGACCACGTGACCTATTATCTGTTCCCGAAGGCGCTCGGCCTGTTCGAGCGCGGCTGGAACGCCTCCCCGGCGTGGGCGGAGACCACCCGGCCGGACGACCCGGCCTTCGTGGCGGATTTCGACCGTTTCTTCACGACCATCGTGGAACGGGAGTACCCGTATTACCAAAGCCTCGGCATTTCCTGGCACAGACACTGACCCTCCGATGATCCGCGTTCTGATCATATCGGACTTCACGGAATCCTTCTCCCACAAACTCCTGGCGGGAATCGTGGACTATTCCCGGCGCAAGGAGCAGTGGATCATCCGCCGCATGCCGCCGGAATACAAGGCGAAGATCGGTATCCCGGGCGTCATCCGCGTCGCGAAGGAATGGGATGTGGACGCGGTCATCGGCCAGTTCGAGCCCACGGATGACGTGGGTCTGTTCGCCGAGAACGGCATCGTCGCTATCGCACAGGACTATAAGAAGCGGTTCGCCTCCATCCCGAACATTACGGCCGACTACCTGGGCACCGGCCGGATGGCGGCCCGGTTCTTCCTGGAGCGGGGCTTCCGGAATTTCGGCTTTTTCGGATTCAACGACGTATGCTGGTCGGACGAGCGCTGCGATGGTTTCAGGCGGGAAGTGGATGCCGCCGGTTTCGGCGGCTCCTTCTATTCCTACCGGATGCAGGAGATCGCCATGGTCTGGCATTACCAGCGCAACCGGCTGCGCGAATGGCTCCGGAGCCTCCCGAAACCCATCGCCATCATGGCCTGCGACGACAACCAGGGATCCAACCTCATCGAGGCCTGCCACGGTATCGGCATCAAGATTCCGTCGGAAGTGTCCGTGATCGGCGTGGACAATGACGAGACTCTGTGCAGCCTGGGCAGCACCACCCTATCCAGCATCCAGATCGACATCGAAGAGGGGGGGCGGGAGACAGCGGCCCTCGTGGAGCGGTTGGTGACGGATCCTTCCGCCCCGGTACAGGATGTCGTATTGAAGCCCATCAAGATCGTAGGCCGGATGTCCACGGCGGCTTTCGCCACGGAAGACCTGCAAATCCAGAAAGCCATCCTGTACATCCACAAGAACGCCCTGAAGAAGATTTCCGTGAGCGACATCATGGTGGAAGCGGCTTTGTCGCGGCGCCTGCTGGAGCGGCGCTTCAAGAGCGTCACCGGAAAGACGCTCTATGAGTACATCACGGACCAGAAACTCAAGTACTTCGCCGAGCAGCTGGAGGAGACGGACGAACAGGTGATCAACATCGCCCTGTCCATGGGCGAGAACGATACCAAGAGCATTTCCCGCCGGTTCAAGCAGCTGTACGGCTGCACGCCGGTGGAATGGAGAGAGCATAAACGCAAGAAACAGTCATGATGAAACGGTTATTCCTGGCCGCCTGCCTCGCCGCGGCCACCCTTGTCGCTTCGGCCCAGCAGCCGGACATCGAATCGCACCTGAAGGCCCATCCCGAGCTCCTTGCGGGCACGGATTACCTGTGTCCGACCGGCCCGACGGCGCTCACTAAGGCGCCGAAGGGTTACAAGGTCTTCTATATCAGCCACTACGGACGCCACGGTGCCCGGTACGCCTGGCAGAGCGACATCTACGAATGGATGAACAGCACCCTCTCCGAGGCCGCGGAGGCGGGCAACCTCACGGAGTACGGCCGGGATTACAAGCGCCGTTTCGACAGCCTGTACCCGGAAGTCCGCTACCGCGTGGGCGACCTCTCCCGCAAGGGCTGGAAGCAGCAGGAAGCGCTCGCGGAGCGGATGTACAAGAATTTCCCGAAGGTGTTCCCCGACGGGGCCGAGGTCCGCGCGTGGACTTCGACCTCTACCCGCTGCGTCATGACGATGTCCGCCTTCTGCCAGGGATTGAAGGGAATGAATCCGAAGATCGACTTGTACGAGAACTTTGGCAAGGTATTTCTGCCGGCCATCCTTCCGCAGGACAGCGGCAACCCCTTCCGGGACAAGAATTTCGAGCAGACGCCGGCGAAGGTTCCCGAGACCTGGCGGCAGTTCATCGACCGCACCATCGACACCAAGGGCATCCTCGGCCGCCTCTTCAAGCAGGTCGACAATGCCGTCAAGCCGGAAAAGCAGTGGGACTTCCTCTCCTACCTCTGGTTCTACGCGCAGGGCATGAACAGCCTGGACACGGACCTGGATTTCAATGACCTGTTCACCGACGAGGAACTGGTCGACCTCTGGAAGATCGACAACTTCCAGTTCTACACCGAGATCTGGCCCACGCACAAGGGCTACCAGCCCATCGTGGACGACATCATCGCCAAGGCCGACGACCGCATCGCCGAAGGCCGCATCGGCGCCGACCTCCGCTTCGGCCACGACTACACGATCCTCCCCCTGATGCAGATCCTGGACGTGAACGGGATGGGCCACGACAACCTCTCCGCCGACGAGATCGCCTATTGGAGCCAGACCTACAACGTCCCCATGGGCGCCAACCTCCAGTTCGTCTTCTACCGCTCCGCCCGCAAGCCGGAAATCCTCTTCAAGGTGCTCCTCAACGGCGAAGAAGCCCGCCTCCCCCTGGAGACGGGTCATTGGCCGTATTACGACTGGCAGGCCTTCAAGGCCCGGTACGGGAGGTAAGCGACTGGCGCTCTGCGAGATAACGTGGGAGAGGTGCACTTTTTTGTGCACCTCTCACTTTTTATGCGACTGACTATGAGCTAGTTGCGAGAATTTGCCGCGAGTTCGCCGCGGGATTCTGTCATTGTTTTCGCGCATTTCTAAAGGTAACTTTGCACCAAGTCAAACCCTTAAAACATTGCGCCATGGAAATCAAGAAAACTGAAAAGGCCAGCCTCGAGAACAAGCGGCTGATCTTTGCCGAGGTGGGGCTCATCGCAGCTCTCCTCGTGGTCTTCGCGGGCTTTGAAAGCTCCACCCGCGCGAAGGAAGTCGCCCTCCTGCAGGGGAACACCGTTATTGACGATGAGGACGATATTATGGCGATCCCGCTGGATACGCCTCCGCCCGCACCGGAAGCTCCGGCCCTGCCGATGCTGTCGGACGAACTCCAGATTGTCGATGACGACGTCACGGTCGACCTGGACTTCCAGAGCCTGGACGATACCGATGTCCCCGTGGACATCCAGGAATATGTCCGCCAGGATGTCGTTGAAGAGGAAGTGGAGGACGACCCCATCCCGTTCGTTACGGTCGAGCAAAAGCCGACCTTCAACGGCGGGGATGCGAACGGATTCGCGAAGTGGGTGAATTCCAAGCTCGTCTATCCGGAGATTGCCAAGGATAACGGCATCGAGGGCCGTGTCACTCTCCAGTTCACCATCGGGAAAGACGGCCGGCTCCAGGACGTGAAGGTGCTGAATTCCCCGGACGAGTCCCTGGCCCAGGAAGCCGTCCGAGTCGTATCTTCCTCCCCCAAGTGGGAGCCGGGCCGCCAGCGTGACCGCGCCGTCAAGGTCTCTTATACCTTCCCTGTCATCTATCGACTGCGTTAGCGAACGACAGAATTTCGGTGGTTAACAGCAGGTTTTAGTGCAGTTGCGAGAAACCCAAAAATCGGGATTCTCGTAACTGCCTGATTATCAACATATATTAATTACGCGTCTGCGAGAAGGTTTTTTCGGAATTGTTTGCACCCTTGGAAGGGAATGCCGACCTTTGCATCAGTGAAAAACCACAAAAAACAATAGATATGGAAATCAAGAAATCCGAAAAAGCCAGCTTGGAGAACAAGAAACTGCTCTTCACGGAGATCGGCCTCGTGGTCGCGCTCGGTATCGTGTGGGCAGCTTTCGAGCATTCTTCCAAGGACGCGCAGGTGGCTGTCCTCGAGGACACCACCCAGGTCCTCGTCGAAGAGGAAATGGTCGCCATCCAGAATGACACCCCTCCGCCGCCCCCCGAGGCCCCGAACATCCCCGTCCTTTCCGACCAGATCGACATCGTGGACGATGACATCAAGCTCGATGACGACATGTTCATGAACCTC
>ODAJ011796052.1_pt1 | contig 12541 bp, 22 predicted proteins | sample 1539241 | NCBI WGS metagenome assembly ODAJ01 (sample SAMN02144231, study PRJEB22623) | gut metagenome | biome: sheep rumen | host: Ovis aries | place: New Zealand | reverse complement strand
CCCGCCATAAAACAGCACATGACAGACGTTGACAGACGTTTGGGCGAATTAGAAAGGAGAACTATAGCATGAAGCTTCCAAATTCCGTATTCGACACTCTGAAATGGTTGGTACTCGTTTTCATCCCCGCGCTTACGACTTTGTACGTATCGCTGAGTGCAATCTGGCAGTTCCCCTACGCAGAGGAAGTGGCAAAGACGAGCGCCGCCGTATGTATGTTCCTTGGTGCTATCCTGGGCATCAGCAACATTGCATACCACAAAGACAACGACATCATTGTAGTGCCAAAGGAAACACAGGAATAAAAAAGTCCTCCTACTTCGGTAGGAGGATTTCTTTTGCACTTGTTTGATGTAGCGGGAAGGTTTGTTCAATTAAGTGCATTAGACGGTCAAAAAAATGTTGCCATCGCAATCGCACTCAATTCGCTTCACAATTCGCCCCCACAGCGCTTTCTGAGAGGCTTTTGACAGTTCGCGGTATTTCTGTAGTATCTCTTCCACACCGTCCACAGAGATTGTTTTCGGCGCATTCAGAGGCATTTCCAATTGCTTTTCGAGTGAGCGGTATTCAGCCGCGTACACCTCTTTGGATATCAGATCATCCATGAACAACTCTCTCAGCTTTTCCATCCGCTTGTTGATACGTGCAGTGTCCACAGGCGGTTGTTGCTTTTCCATGACGGAGACGTTGTAGTCCTTGATGGCAGAGACGATGTTGTCGAGGAGGAACTGTTCTATCACCGCCTCGTTGTAGTGCTTGTAGCACGAGCAAGTGCGGTACTGCTCATGGGTGCGGCAGTAGTAGTAGACGTACCTGCCCGCAAGCTGAGTCTTGAATCTACCGCCACATTGTTTGCAGTAGATAAGGCCGGAGAATAGGTACACTTTGCCGACAGCATTCCGCGCATGAGACTTTGCAGCGAGGAGTTCCTGTGCTTTGACAAACATCGGTCGGTCGATGATTTCGAGATACTTCTTTGATGTCAACATCTCACGGACGTTGTGGTACGACCGCTGTATTCCGTATTCGCTCTGAAGCATTCGCTGGGTTGCGGTGAGTGATCGGCAATCGATGTAGTATCGGAACATCTCGCGCACGATGCCAGCCGCCTCCTCGTCCACAACACGGTGCTTTCCTTCGACGCGGAATCCCAGGCCGACGTGTCCCGACAGCACCTCGCCGCGTTCTTTCTTCCCGTCGAATACAAAGCGGATTCGCTCGCTCGTGCGGTCGGCCTCGTCTTGTGCAATGCTCAACATGATGTTGACCTTGAGCCTCCCGTTTGCCGTCAAAGTCTCGTAGGACTCATGGATAGCTTGCCAGGCGACATTGTGCTTGTCGAGTATCGGTTGCACCTCGTAGTATGCTTGGATGTTTCTGAACCATCGGTCAAGCTTTATGAACAGAATCAAATCGAGTTGGTCGTTCTGCACTGCCTCCAAGAGTTGAAGAAGGGCTGGGCGCTTTTTATATGGTTGCCGCGCACTGATTCCGACATCGAAGAACTCGCCGACGAGATTGTAGTGATGCTCCTCGACATACCGTCTCAGCGCCTCCGTCTGCGCAGCTACGGAGAGACCATGCCGCCCTTGCTCTTCTGTGCTGACACGGATGTAGGTTGCGACTCTCATTTACATTCCTCCTCTGTCAGCCAATGCGCGATGCAGACGTATCTTCCCGATAAGCACCAGAAGTTGCCAATCCTTCAAGAGTTTTGTAGATAACGTCTTTGCCGACGCGATTGAGTGAACGATAATATGCGATAATCTGGCGCTCCTCGATGGTCAAGCCTGTGCGTTTGTCGATATCCTCTGTCCACCCCATGAGATATCCTATGGTGGTTTGCAGAGCATCAGCGAAAGCTTGCATCTTGGATTGCGGGATTTCATTCAATCCTTTTTCAATTCTACTTATCGAAGTCTTGTGCTGATAACCAATCTTCTGCGACAGTTCGTCCTGTGTGAGTCCGAGTTCGATGCGTCTTCTGCGGACTCTTTCTCCCATCGCCACCATAAAGGCATTAGTATCGCTCATTCTATCACCAACTTTCCGTTACATTTTAACAACAAAAAGTAAATTTGTCAAGAATTATTGTCTTTCTTTTTAAAACCTGTTGACTTTGATTCTACCTTGTGCTATATTCTCACACGGTAGATTTAAATGCAACACGAAAGGGGGTTAAGCGATGACAGATACCGCGAAGCTGAAGAAGTATATTGCGGCAAGTGGCTTAAAACAGGAATACATTGCCAAGCAACTTGGACTCAGTTCCTATGGTTTCGCGAGGAAGAGAGATAATGTGTCTGAATTTCTGCCGTCAGAGATTGATAAGTTGTGTGAACTTCTACACATTAATTCCTTGGACGAACGGTTTGCAATTTTTTTTGCGAACGTAGTAGAATCTAATGCAACAGCAGTGTGAGCGTATGGATGCTACCGATTTTATCCGCAACCTTTACGATTTGTGGGCGCGGGAGAAGGGAATACAAATCGAGATTGATATCCGAAAAAAGCCGCAGAATGCGGACAACAAAATGTGATCACCAACACTCTTTGGTGAGGAAAGGAAAACTAATGTATAGCAAAATTGAAACCATCACTCCTCAGTTGGCATCAGAGTATCTGACGCGCAACAGAAACAACAGGCCGATGAAGCCGAATGCCATCAAAGATTTCGCTCGTGATATGCGGAACGGTGCATGGCAGTTGACATCACAGGGAATTTCGTTTTTTGAGAACGGAGACCTGGCAGACGGTCAGAACCGACTCAGCGCAATCATTCGTGCGGGATGCCCTGTGCAGATGTATGTGACTCGTGATGTCCCCGATGGGAACTCCATCTTCGACCGTGGAACGCTGAGAAGCACTGTGGACGTTCTGCGTATGGAAGGATTCAACTCCAAGGCATCCACGAACCTTGGTGTCGCCACTGTGAAAATGCTGTTTCGCCTTGCGGGTCGCCGTCGTATCACGGACACCATCATCAGCGATTTCGTGTGTGAGAACGAGAAGAACATAAACATTGTCTGCGCCGCTGTCAGAAATGGACAGAACGGACGCATCTGTTCAAAGTCTTCCGTCACTGCCGCCGCTCTGTGCGCTCTGCACTGCGGGGTGAAGCCAGAGGTTCTTGAGACCTTCTTCAAGGTAGCAAACAGCGGATTCCAGGATGTGGGCGCTGTCGGACAGGAAGCTGCAATAGTTCTTCGGAACTACATTCTGAATAACTTCAGTGGAAGTGATATCGGGCGCGCCACTTGTTTCTCGATTGCGACCAATGCCATCCGTGATTTCTCGAATAAGTTTCCGCGCACTCGTGCTTACAACACCACCATTCGCCCCGCCTATTGGGAGAGGACAAAGGACGACTTGATCAACAAGTATCTGTCTACATATACAAAGGAATAATAAAAGCCGCTTTCGGAAGTACCAGTTCCGTCGGCGGCAAGATGAAAAGTAGATCGTACTCATTATACGGTACGAGGAAAGGATTTGCAAGTGGAAAAAGCTGAAGTAGTCAAAGAAACCGCTGAACTTATGGTATCTGTAGCAGACCAAGTTGGAATCCTCCCAACTATCAACACAATTTTTGATGTCGGAGACTCTAAGGCGGTCGGACTGTACCTCACGCTCCCGATGCCGAAGAAACTCCTCAAGACGGATGTAACTCGCCAGGACTTCCCGCAGAGGCTTGTAAACGCTCTGAGCGGATGGTGCGCGATGGTTGAGGACAACACGATGCAAGCTGCAATCCCAGTGGTAACTGCGGACATTCAGACCCGCGAGAAAGTCGGCGGGTTGGGGAAGATGTCTCTCGACACGTTCAAGTCGTGGATTATTGACAGAGCGTGGATGCACATGACCGAGGAGCAGAAGTATCAGTTCTGCGAGAATCTGCTCTCGCTGAACACGTTCTACACAGGAGGGACGAACGGTGTCGAATGAAGTGTCGTTTGAAACGGAAGAACTGCTGTACGAGATGAACCATCAGCGGAAGAACGCGATGTCTGTTGCTCTGCTCGCGGCGAAACTCGATTGCAGTAAGCGGGAAGTGATGAAGAGGATAGAGAGGGCGAAGGTTGAGTTGGCGCGAGTTGGGAGTAAGACCTCGATTCGTCACACTCCCACTGGTTCATATTATCTCTATGATTCGGAGGAAGCTGCCCGTGATGAGCAAGAAAAGTCAACCTTGTTACGGTTGTTCACAACGTAGGGTCGGATGCCATGGCGATTGTGATAAACCAGAATACATCGCATGGCGCGAGGAGTTGGAGGCGCGGAAAGAATCGATTCGGAAGCGCAACCATGAACACTCTTTGCAGATGGAACACGTCGATAATTTCCGCACGAAGTTCAAACGGAGGCACGGCATCAAATGAGCAGTAAGAAAGGTGTGAAACGTGGTAGCGCCAGCCACACTGACTATCTGCGCGGTGTTATGGCACAGGAAGAGGCGCGAGAGCATCAGCTATGGTGGCGGTCACGGCAGTACGTTCTTGATTGCGTGACCATCGCGTTGGGCGACCTCGTGACGGAAGACCTGGAACGCGACGATGTGCAAGAAATAGAGAGCAAGTTCTACGACCACTACCTTGCCGTCGAGAAAGACGTTGCGTATATGACGACGGACGAGTCGGCAGAGGAGGCGCTGAACAAAGATAAGGTAGGCGCGATTTGGATGACCAAGACGACTGTTGACCGTCTGATTCAGCAGTACGTATCTCCCGAAGAGTTCCTTCCGTTCGACGAGCGGTATAACGAGTGCCGCGAGCAACCGTACACAGGCAAGGATGACATCATTGTCAACCAAAGAAAGGTTATTGACAAGCTGAATGACGAGATTACGAAGCTGAAAGGCCAAATCAAACTGATGAAGGTGAAATATGACGGTAGAAAAAGCACTTGAGTATCGGCATCGTGCTGAGACCGCCGAGAAAGAACTCGCGAAAAGCAAGTCCGAGTTCCACGACATCATCACCGATATGCAGAAGCAAAATGAGTCGCTGAGGCTCATGCTTGCCGACGCACAAAGCAAACTGCGGAACAAGGATTGGTTAATCCGCAAACGAGAGGAGGAGGCAGATGCGCTCAAACGAGAACTATACTCACGACATCAAGGACGCTTGGAGCGCGGCGCTGAGACTCCGCCGCTGTGAGAAAGGCATCACGCTGATGCAGTTGTCATACAAGGCTGATATATCATACTCCATGCTCTGCCAGTATGAAACCTCAAGCGTCATTCCACGAGCGGACAAGGCGGTGCGGATAGCGCGAGTCCTTGGATGGACGGTGGAAGAGTGGAGCGACTTTGCTCACAAAATCTATATCGAAGGGAAAACGGAAAGGAGGGATTCACGTGGGAGGTTACTCAGCGCTGAAAGATCACAATCTTGAGCCGCCACCACCGCCGAAGTACATAAGCTGCCCAGCTTGTGGGTCGGAGATGTACGACTACTTGGTGCTTGACATCGACAACGATGTGGTCGGGTGCAGCGAATGCACAAAGGAAGTTACCGCTGATGAATACCTCGAACGTGAGGAGGAAGACAATGCCTACAGATGGTAGAGGTAAGCGGTGGAATGAACTTGAAGCGCCCGTGATTCCAACACCGCATGAAGCGTATGTGGAGAATGTCACACCGCGAACTATCGAGCGCTTCACGAGCGCCTTTCTTGGGCAAGTGATTCAAGACTACATCAAAGCATACAGCACCCTTGAGAACACTCCGAAGGACATGATGTCTCTCCGCGTGATGCATGAGTGCGAGGATGTTTTCGAAATGGCGGGGCGACTCGAAACCGTCCGCCACAAGATGAAATACGATTGCGGTATGTTCCGCGTGATGTGCATGGACAACTATCCACACACCTGGGCGGAGGAGCAACCAAGAGAGCGTGACAAGCGCATCCATTGCCCTATCTGCAAGGAAGGTCGCATCTCCCGCATCTTCTATCCGCGCTCGAAAGACCCGGAAGACATCTTCTATAACAAAGCGCAGATGCGAGCCGCTGTCCCGCACATCGTATTCCAATGCGACACCTGTGCTTACAAGTACGTCAGTTATCCGTGGTCAAGGGAGGATGTAGCGATGAAGAAGACCAAGGACGCGATGAAGATCACCGCTATGTCTGAGCGCGAACGTCTGTTCCGTGAGGAGATGCGCGAGTGGTTCAACAAACAGGACAACCCGAAACAGGAGGAGGTCGATGCGGCATACAGAAAGTTGGCACTGAAATGGGGAGTGTGAATCGGCGTGATTCTGGAACAACGTTCCGTGATGATTTCGGTTTTGTGTACGAGGTTATATCACATAAGACGAACGGGTATGACATTCTGTTCCACGAGGACAGTGCGTTCCAATGGGTTATCCGCCACCCAGACGGACGGTTGGAAAGATTCAAGACCGAAAGTGAATTATGGCAACACGCGATTGCCAACAACTATTTTATAGACAAGGAAAGGAATGATGACTTATCGGTATTCCCGTAATGGTATTGGGCGCAAGTGGAAGCGGAAAATCCACATCGCTCAGAAACTTTAAGGCCGACGAAATCGGCATCTTCAATGTAGCATCCAAGCCGCTGCCTTTTCGCGGCAACCTCAAGAAGATTGACAAAGCAAGCTATTCCTTGATTACGAAGGTACTCAAAGAGAACAAGCTGAAGTGCTACGCGATAGACGACTCGCAGTTCCTCATGGTCTTCGATGAGTTCAATCGGGCGAAGGAAGTCGGGTATGCAAAGTTCACAGACTTCGCGCTGAACTTCTACAACCTGGTGCAGACCGTCATCAATGACACCTCTGCTGACACCATTGTCTACTTCCTCCACCACACCGAGTTTGATGACTTTGGGCATCTCAAGGCCAAGACGGTTGGGAAGATGATCGACAACAAGCTTACTCTTGAGGGTATGTTTTCCGTTGTACTGCTTTGCGGCACAGATGGGAAAGACCATTGGTTTGAGACGCAGAGTGATGGAGCAAACACGGCGAAGACTCCTCTTGGTATGTTCTCCTCTCCGCGCATCGATAACGACCTCAAGATGGTTGACGAAACCATTCGTGAGTATTGGGGGTTGAAGTGATGCCGATAGATAATTCTCCCAAGTATATCATCACGATAGAAATGTCCTCCAACAAATTGAAGCTGTCGAAACTCACGAATTGCGACATTTTGACGTTGCTTCCGTATTTGGCATGTTTAAGTGCCATTGATTACCGCGATAGTGAATGCCCATTTACGGTGGAAATTGAGGTTGAACGTGAGGAGAAGAAAGACGATGGCAAACACTGAAAGCGCTTGCTTATCCTACGAAGAGCGGTGGGTAAACCTCTTCTTTCAGCCTGGCAAGGTGTGCTGTAAGTATTGCCAACTCTTGCAGACATACAGCAGACCGTACTGCGTAAAAACTGGAGAACTCATCGTCAGCACCGACACCGTAGGCTATTGGTGTCCGCTTCTTACCGCAGACGAACGCGGCATGATCACGAATCCCGAAACAGGGGAGGTGCTTCAGACATGAAGGTGCTGATTGCTTGCGAAGAGTCGCAGACCGTCTGCAAAGAGTTCCGCGCACTTGGTCACGAAGCATATTCCTGTGATACTCAGCCTTGCTCTGGCGGGCATCCCGAATGGCACATCAAGGGAAATGTCATTCCACTCCTCGATGGTAATTGTGAATTTACCGACGAATTGGGGGGGGGTGCATCGCATCTACGGCGAGTGGAATCTGATTATCGCGCACCCGCCATGCACATATCTCACTTGCACTGGAAACAGGTGGTTTGACACAGCAAAGTACGGTGAGGCGGCGAAGAAGCGGTACACAGATAGGTACAAGGCCATTGTGTTCTTCATGTACATTGCTCGTGCAAAGTGCAAGCGGATATGCATTGAGAATCCTGTTGGGGTTATGAGTTCGTGCTACATGAAGCCACAGCAGATTATTCAGCCGTATATGTTTGGAGATGCCGCTGAGAAGAAGACGTGTCTCTGGCTGAAGGGTCTGCCGCTGCTTGAGCCAATGAACCCTGTAGAGCCTCCACCGAGGCGAATATTTGACAGCGGCAAGACCATGCCAGCGTGGTATGCGGATGCATGGAGTATGCCGAAGGAGCAGCGAGCGGCATTCCGCTCCAAGACATTCCCAGGGTTTGCCAAGGCGATGGCGACTCAGTGGGGGAGTTTACAAACATAATTAATTATTAAAAAGGAGATTAAACAACTATGGTACAGAAACCAGCGAATTATGATGAGATCAATGCAGACGGCATGACCCGTCGCCTCCCGATGGGCGGGTATGTAGCGCAGATCAAGAAGGTCACGGACGACGAGACCAAGCAGTTTCTTGAAATTGAATACGAGATCGCCGAGGGCGAGTACAAAGGCATCGCCGTCGAGAACTACGAGAAGTTTGGTTCGTGGTCTTACAAGTTCCGCGTGTACTACACCAACAAGGCCATGTGGATGTTCAAGCGCTTCATCACTCGCGTTGAGGAGACGAACAAGGGATTCGCTTTCAACTGGGCGAACCCGCAGTGTCTTGTCGGCAAGGGTCTTGGTATCGTCGTCGGTATGCGGCAGTATTATTCCACCAAAGATGGAAGCCTCAAGGAAGCGACGGAAGTCCAGGACTACTGCACCGCGAAGGATGTGCGCGATGGCAACCTTCCGTCTGAACCGAAGACCCGCGAGCCGAAGGGCGAGCCTCCCGCACCCGCGATGACGACGGTCGAGGAAGAAGACACGGGCGACCTTCCGTTCTGATTATGGTGTTCATACACGACACCCGTGACCAACCTGGCAAGCACAAAAACCTCGAAGAGTGGATGGAGAGAGAAGGGCATACTCTTGTACGGAGCAAGATGTACGTCGGAGATATCGCCCTTCTCCATGACCAAAGTGTCTGCATAGACCTCAAGGGCGGCGGAATGCAAGAGGTGTACAGCAACATCGTGCAATCTCATGAGCGATTCCGCAGAGAGTGCATCCGAGCGGCAGAAGCGGAGATTCAGTTAATCATCCTCGTGGAAGACAAGAATCTCCACACACTTGAGGACGTAAAGAACTGGAAGAATCCGCGATATGAGCGTTGGTGGCGGGAGAACGGTTTTGTCGTCCAAGCAATTAAAGCGGGGAAGCTGAAGAACCATCCTATGCCGAAATCTCCTGTGCCGTCGTCAAGACTCATGGGGATGATGGATGCGATGGAGCAGAGATATTCTGTTAAATTTATGTTCTGCCACCCGCAGAAGGTTGGTGAGACGGTCTTTCAAATCCTCACAGAAGGGAAGTGAGATGCGATTGCACAGCAGTTAATATCTTACGAGTCTACGGACGATATCGCCGAGGCGATAAAAAACTTCTCTGTTGACGAGTTAATCAGCTTTGCGCCGACCATCTGCGCGATGGAAGACGAGGTACAGAAAGCGACGGCGCAAGCCCTGTTCCTTGCGCGGGCAGATGAGTTGAAATCGAAACCTCTGCTGACTCGCATCTTTACCGCATACAAGAAACAAGAACACGCGGCCTCGCTGAATACTATACGGCGCTTCAACGAGACGTTGTACCAATCCGTAGACATTCCGTTTCTGACACGGGACAGCAAAGGTGTGCCGGAAGCAACGATTGCGAACTTCAAGCACATCATGCTGTTTGACAAATACTACGACAACATCAAGTTCAACACACTTGCAAACTATGCGGAACGGCACGTTGTCAACGAGGCCACACGCGAGATTGTAAAGAAGCGTTGGACAGATGCGGACGAAGCTGCGAGCAAGGAGTATATCGAGGAGAAGTATGGTATCTACTCCGACCGCAAACACTACGATGCACTGAGAATCCTGTGGAAAGAGCGGGAGTATAACCCCGTCGTTGATATCCTCAACTCTCTGCAATGGGACGGCAAGGAGCGGTGCGAACGATTCCTCACAGACATTGCCAAGGCAGATGACACGCCGTATGTCCACGAATGCTCCCGCCTTATCTTCGCGGGCGGAGTGTGGCGGATGATGATGCCAGGTTGCAAGATGGACGACGTTGTTGTGCTGATAGGTCGGCAAGGAGCGGGCAAGTCGAGCCTCGTGAAGTTCCTCGCCATCCATGATGACTTCTTCGGCGAGATCAAGAAGATCGAGGGCAAAGAGGCCATCGAGCAGTTTGAAGGGAAGTGGATTTGCGAAATCAGCGAACTTGCTGCCATGACCAAGGCGAAGGAAGTCGAAGCGGTGAAAGCGTTCATCACGAGGCAGAAGGATAACTACCGCAAACCTTATGACCGCAACGTTGACGACCGCCCGCGACAATGCATCTTTATTGGAAGCACGAACAATCCGAACTTCCTCATCGACCTCACGGGTAACAGACGTTTTTACCCTGTTCAGACACACTTCAACGGGTACGAGTTGTACGACGATGAAGCGAACTGCCGTGAGTATATCCTACAGTGTTGGGCAGAAGCGATGGTGAAATACAAGGAGCATCGGATGCCGAACTATGCGCGGCGCGATTTGATCAACGAGTACCGCAAAGCGCAAGACGATGCACTCCAGGATGATTGGCGCATCGGCGCAGTGCAAACCTACCTTGACGACAAGCCTGTTGGTGCATTTGTCTGCATCAAGGAACTGATGACGGAAGTTATCTCTCCCGACCATGAGCATCCACAGAACCCGACACCAAAGGACAGCAAAGACCTTGGCATTATGATGTCGCTGATGGATGGTTGGGAGAAGTCTCCGCAGATGAAGCATACTCTGAAGTATGGTCGCCAACGCGGATGGGTAAAGGTCACGGAATCCGAACCGTCCGACGTTGACTACGACAGAACAGGGGAGTTGCCGTTTTGACAGAGGAACAGAAGCGGCACAATGCCATTATGAAAGCTGCGATGCGGGCGGATTGGGCGCACACAATGATGCGCTCATGCCCGCACCCAGGTGTGAAACAAGCATACGGCACAGACCAAGTGTGCGTGTGGGTCTGTATGAGTTGTCAATTCGCGCACAGATATCAATGGCATGGTGGAATATCATGCGACTATGGAAAGGAATAAACAATGAGCAATTTTAAAGAACTGAATGCTGCCTTTGCAAAGGAGCGGCCTATCAAAGACTCTGGTGAGCGCACCGAGTTCGCAACGGGCGCTGTGCGTGATATGCACGAAGGGAAGGGGGACATGGCATCCATCCCTTGGGAATCCATTCTCCGTCTCTCCAAGCACTATGAAAACGGTGCGAAGAAATACGAGCGGTGGAACTATCGTAAGGGCATCAATCTTTCAAGCTATATCGATTCCGCTTGCCGCCACCTTGCGAAGTATCAGTGCGGGTGCGATGATGAAGATCACCTCGCTGCCGCCGCATTCAACGTCCTTGGCGCTATGCTCGTGGAGGAGCGGAATCCAGAGTTGATTGATTTGCCGATGCGGGAAGGGAAGAACCGCTTCTGCTATTTTGCACAGGAGGATGACAGCAATGGATGACAAAGAACTCCGCGAGATGACTCCCCAAGAGCGCCATGCATACAACGTCTTGCAAACATGGATTGTCTTCCTCGACAACCTTTTCTGCATCTCCCTTGTAGCTGCAATCACACTGATTGCGTATAAAACAGGGAACTGGAAACTGATGTGGTTCTACCTCCTTCCTGTGTTCGCGTTTATAGCGGTGTAGCGGCATGGACAAAGCAAAGTATGTTGATAAGCTATCCATCTTACAAAAGAAAGGTCGAAAATGATGTATGATAAATTCAGAGCATAAAAAGATTGAGGCAGAACAGCTTCTTGCCGCAAAGTTCTCAGACGCAAAGACCGATTATCAGCACGGATGGAATGATGCCTTGCAAGCGGCATACGATGTCGAGGTGAAGCGGAAAATAGCGCATTGGGAACCTGCTGGTGCTGGGTCTGGCATGAGGTGTTGCTCACGCTGTCACACATTAGTTGCAGAGCATCGTATACAAGATATGTTTGAATGCCCCAATTGCGGTGCTGAAATGGTGGAATACTACTATGGTTGAAATACATACATATCCAGAAATGAATGCCAAGATCAAGGATCTTCTCCGAATCGGTGAACAGCCGATTTGCCTATATGCAGCAAAGCGGATTGAGGAGTTGGAAGAATACGAGCGGAAGAAGGGCGAGTGGCTTCAGCTTGGAAAATGCTCAGAATGCGGAGGTAGCGCTCCATTCTGGTCTATGGCTTCCACTTATTATAAATCAGACTTCTGTCCGCACTGCGGGGCTGATATGAGAGGTGAAACATGAGTGAGTGCTGCAAAAACTGCAAGCGAAGGCTTGACTTGAAGATGTCCGACTACTCACATGGTGGATGTAGAGACTATGAATTGGGCGGTTATATCTGCCTTTCATTTATCGATGAAGGAAAAGCAATCTGGATGATTGGACAGAGTGAGTATACAGGATTCTGTGAATGCTTTATACCGAAGGAGGAAAGCTGATGATGATTCTTTTTCTTTGGCTTGGCATAAAACTTTCCATGCCGCCGATGTATTTCATTATCCTCGGTGTG
>ODAJ011687144.1_pt1 | contig 12541 bp, 13 predicted proteins | sample 1539241 | NCBI WGS metagenome assembly ODAJ01 (sample SAMN02144231, study PRJEB22623) | gut metagenome | biome: sheep rumen | host: Ovis aries | place: New Zealand | reverse complement strand
CTTTTTGGTTAATGGAATTGAAATAATAATGCCTAATATGCAACCAATTATTTCATAAATTATAAATTGAATACTGTATATATTTTTAATATCCAAACTTGAAAAGCCACAGGATTTTAATATTCCAATATTTTTATAATCCATTTCAACTGATGAAGATAAAATATGTCCTAAAACAATCAAAAATATAGTTAGCAAAATACCAACAAATACTAGTAACATGGAACATACAATTGATGGAGTTAATCCAGTATAATATTTTGCTTGTTCTTTAGTTAATGAGCCAAATGAATATGATCCGATTTGGGATTTGTCAAATACAATTTTTGAAAACTTTAAATCTGATAAGTCCTTATTTTTTTTGTATATGTAACATATTTTAATATTTACATAGCTATCATTATTTTTCTCAAAAAGTTCACCATCGTTTTTTATTAAATTAAAGTCTTCATCACTAATGTAAATACATTTAAATCCCATCATGGATGAACCAGAAACGGGTTCTAAAACAAATCCTTTTATCTTTAAATCATAAGCCCCTGCATGAGTATAATAAGTAACTATATCACCAACATTTAATTTATAATTTGTTTTTAAACCTAAAGATAAATATACTTCACCTTTTTTTAATGGTGGAACGCTATCATATCCATCAAGATTTTTATTATATAATTTATCAATATATTTATTTAATCTTGTAGCAACAATACTTGTGCTATCTTTTTTATCCTTAAATTTAAAATATGTTGAAGTCACTGCATCAACACTTTGAACTCTATCAACTTCTTCTATATTCTCAAGTTTTGTTTTAAGTTCATCTGTATACCACTTAGTAGCGATATTTAAGCTTAAGTCTGAAACTTTAGCATGCTTATAAGCTTCATCAATACTATCATTAATGTTATTTTTGCATGTAACAATTATGGATATAGAAGCTGATATTATTGTCATTAATAAAATCAATGCAATTCCTGATATTTTTCTTGTTTTTATATTTGCCTTAATCACTTTAAATATTTTCATATAAACACCTCTTATAAATTTATATGTTGATTATATAAATTATCTTATTAAGAAGTTCTTAAATCTTTTAATATAAAAAATTATTTAAATATATTTTATTAAAATAATTATTATTTTTTATACAAATGGAAAACTAACGATTACTTCTAACCCATAGCTACTATTATTTAAGTTAACATCTCCATCCATCTGAATGCATAAATACTTAACAATATATAATCCAAGGCCTGATCCAACTTCATCTTTAGAATTCTTTCCTCTATAAAACTTATCAAATATAAATGGCATGTCTTCATCATTTATACCTTTGCCATAGTCTTTAAAATGGATGCTAATATTTGAGTCGTCTTTTGAAAAATAGATATCAACTTTGGTTTTGGCATATTTCTTTGCATTATTAATGAGATTTTCAGCAATTTGAAGTACTCTTTTTTTATCTGCATTTATATAGGCATCAAATTCAGGAGAAATAATATTAACATCATCTTCACTGGTTGTAAGTTCTTTTATTTCTTTTTCTAAGAAACAACATACTTCAAACTTTTCAATTTCAAAATTGAGTCTTTCCATGTCTGAAATTGAATGTAATAATAAATCATCAGTTAATTTTTTTACTTCTTCAGATTTATTTATTAATACATTCAAATATCTTTCTTTGCGCTCAGGGGTATTGTCAATATTAGCCTTAAATCCTTCAGCACAAGCAACTATTGAAGCTAGAGGTGTTTTTATATCATGGGATAATGTTGCAATAACTGTTTTATTATTTTCAATAGCTTCTTCTTCTCTTAATTTTGCTTTATTAAGTTCATTTCTCATATGGTCAAAAGCCCATGTAAATTCACCAAAATAGTTAGTTCTTTCATAATCAAGAGGTATATCAAAATCGCCTTTTGAAATATTCGCAGCAAATGCGCTCAATACATCAAAAGGTTTTAATATTTTTATATAAACATATATAAATACACCTACTATTACTAATATGCATATTAAACCATTAATAACAATATATGTCTTTATATTTGCATCTTTATTATTTTCTTTTAATTTACTTTCTAATGCGATTGCTTTTTGATTAGCTTCTGTGTGTTTGCCTTGTTCGTGTAATTGCTCAATTTCATTTACATCTGCAATATATGATCGATTATCTTTATAGGCACTATCAGATTTATAAATAAAAAAGCCAGAAGCAATTATGATTATAACTATGAAAGCAAAAGATATTTTTAATAAATTAGACTTCATATTCAATTCCCAATTTTAATTATCACTACATTCTAATATGTAACCAACTTTATAAACAGTTTTTAAATATTTTGGATTACTTGGATCATCTTCTAATTTTGTACGTAACCATCTTATATGAACTGTTAATGAAGATGCATCAGTATCAGAAAATCCTCCCCATACCTCATTAAGAAGTTTTTCTTTTGGAATAGCTTTATTTTTTTTTACGCACAAATAAGCTAATAAATCAAATTCACGTAAAGAAAGATTTATTAATTCACCATTCTTAGTAACGCTTCTAGATGAAATATTAACACTTATATCCCCAAAATTTATAATCTCATCTTCAGTAAATCCATATGTCCTTCTAATTAACGCGTTAACTCTTGCAAGTAATTCTTGTATGGAATATGGCTTAGATAAATAATCATCCCCACCTAAATTTAGACCAGTGATTTTATCTGTTTCACTAGTTCTAGCAGAGGCAAATATAATTGGAATATCAGAAATTCGTCTAAGTTCCTTACAGATTTCAAAACCTGTTGTTTCTGGTAAATTTATATCTAAAATGATTAAATGGAATTTATTATCCTGTAATAACGAATATGCACTAGTCTCATCATACGCAAGACTAACATCATATCCATAATCAGTTAAAAAATCTGATATTATGCCTGTAAAATCCTTATCATCATCAACAATTAAAATCTTCTTACTCATATCCTACCCCATATTTTAAAATAATAAATTAACTATAATTCTTTTATATATTTATTAATTGCATCATCAATTTGTGCATACTTAAAACCTTTATACATTAATTTATTAATTACTTTTCTTTTATCTTCTAATTCTTCTAAATCAAACTTATAATATTTCTTTTTTAAAAGATTAATAATTAATTCTGATTCATCAATTGGACTTTCTTCAAGTATGGATGAAATAATCTCCTTTGAAATATGTTTTTTATAAAGGTCATTCTTTATAGCTGTAATACTTTTGGAATTCATCTTATACTCAATATACATTTTAGCATAATTATAATCATTAATAAAATCATACTTATTAAGCATTTCAATTACACGTTCAATTATTTCATCAGGATACTTTGCTTCTTTTAATTTTTGCCTGATTTCATATTCAGTTTTTAAACTTCTCTCTATGATATAAAGAGCCCGCTCGCGGGCTCTTTTATAAATAACTTCATCCAATATTATATTCATTATATTAGATGAGATATGGCTACCTATTTCAAGTTTAAATCTTCTGATTTCACCTTTATATAAGCAGAATTTATATTCTTCATCAATATATATCATAAAGGAATTTTTCTTATGTGGTTTTATGTCTGTAATAATACACATATATATTCCTCACAATAAATAATCAATTATTCCTCATCAGCTGCAGCTTCATCACCATCTTCAGATGGAATTAAGCCATATTTAACTCTAACCTGATGTTCAACTTCTTCTAAGATGTCTGGATTCTGTCTTAGGAAGATCTTAGCGTTCTCTCTACCCTGACCAATCTTTTCACCTTTATATGCGTACCATGCACCACTCTTATTAATAACTGACTGTTCAGCAGCAAGATCTAAGATATCACCTTCTCTTGAGATACCTTCACCAAACATAATATCAAATTCAGCTTCTTTAAATGGTGGGGAAATCTTGTTTTTAACTACTTTAACTCTAGCTCTGTTACCAATCATCTCTCCGTTAGTCTTAAGTGTTTCAATTCTTCTAACATCAAGTCTTACTGATGCATAGAACTTAAGAGCACGACCACCAGTTGTAACTTCAGGATTACCAAACATAACACCAACTTTTTCACGTAACTGGTTAATAAATACTACTGTACAATTTGTTTTACTAATAACAGCTGTAAGCTTTCTTAAAGCCTGTGACATAAGTCTTGCATGTAAACCTACATGTGAATCACCCATCTCACCATCAATTTCAGCCTTAGGAACAAGTGCTGCAACTGAATCGATGATGATAATATCCATAGCGCCAGATCTTACCATAGTATCTGTAATTTCAAGAGCCTGTTCACCGTAATCAGGCTGTGAAATATATAAATTATCAATATCAACACCGATAGCCTGTGCATAGATTGGATCAAGTGCATGTTCAGCATCGATAAATCCTGCAATACCTCCACGCTTCTGTACTTCAGCAATCATGTGAAGGGCTACTGTTGTCTTACCACTTGATTCTGGACCATATATTTCTATAATTCTTCCCTTAGGAATACCACCAAGACCAAGAGCAATATCTAGGCTTAATGAACCAGTAGGAATTACTTCAATGTTCATATTTACATTGGAATCTCCTAATTTCATAACAGATCCCTTACCGTGTTGTTTCTCAATTTGTGAAAGAGCTGCCTCTAGGGCTTTCTTCTTATCTTCGTTGTTCATAGTATTCTCCTTTTCGAACTTATGTTTGAATATATAATAAAACATATGTTTGCTTTTGTCAACACATTTTTTAAAATATTTATGACAAGAATAATTTTACCACAATCATAATAATCATTCAATGATTTGTTAAACTAAATGATTACTAAATATAAATTATTGTTTTAAAAGTATAAAAGCAGGAACAAATCATTCCTGCTTTTACAATGTATTTCAAATTTTATTTCTCGCCTGTTAACATTTTATTAACTGTTGCAAGTTTAACGCATACACATAATACGTGAGCTGCATCCTTTAACTCTTCTGGAGTTGGGAATGAAGGAGCAATTCTGATATTTGAATCATATGGATCCTTACCGTATGGATAAGTTGCACCAGCATTTGTTAATACTAATCCAGCATCTTTACACATCTGTACTACGTCTTTTGCACATCCGTTATGAACGTTAAGTGAAATGAAATAACCACCTACCGGATTTGTCCATGATGCAATGTCAGCATCCTTAAGTTCTCTATCAAGTGTTGTAAGAACAGCTGCAAACTTAGGTCTAAGTAATGCAGCATGCTTTTTCATATGTTCTTTCATACCATCGAAATTACCGAAGAAACGGTAATGTCTTAACTGATTTAACTTGTCATGACCGATAGTCTGAACTGTTAACTGCTTCTTTATGAATTCAAGGTTAGCCTTTGAAGCTGAAATTGCAGCAATACCTGAACCTGGGAATGTAACCTTTGAAGTTGAACAGAACTTAAATACCATGTCTGGATTACCTGCTTTTTCACATTCAGCAAGGATTTCAATTAAGTGATCCTGCTTATCTTCTTCATCGTATAAATGATGGATTGTATAAGCGTTATCCCAGTAGATTCTAAAGTCTTTAGCCGCCGGTTTAAGTCTAGCAAATCTCTTTACAACTGCATCTGAATATGTAATACCTGTTGGATTACCATATTTTGGAATACACCAAATACCCTTAATTGAATCATCTTCGCTAACAAGTTTTTCAACCATATTCATATCTGGACCATCTTCGTTCATAGGAATGTTAATCATTTCAATTCCAAAGAACTCAGTAATTGCAAAATGTCTGTCATATCCAGGAACTGGACATAAGAATTTTACTTTATCTAATTTACACCATGGTGTTGAACCCATAACACCGTGTGTCATTGAACGAGCAACTGTATCATACATAACATTAAGTGATGAATTACCATATATAATAATGTTATCAATTGGGCATTCAATCATTTCACTAAGTAATCTTTTAGCTTCTACAATACCGTCAAGTACACCATAGTTTCTGCAGTCTATGCCCTGTTCACCAACAAATGAATGATCAGAAGCTAAAGCATCAACCATCCCCATTGATAAATCAAGCTGATCTTTGCCAGGCTTACCTCTTGACATATCAAGTTTAATGCCAAGTCCTTTAATTTTTTCATATTCCTTTTCAAGTTCATCTTTAATTTTGAGTAATTCGTCTCTGTTTAATGTTTGAAACGCTGCCATAACTTTCCTCCTAGATTAAATTAATTCCAAATGATAATATAAAACAAAAATTAAATTTTTTCAATAGTAAAATATGCCAATTCAATGGCTTTTAAAACGCTTTGCATTCTGACTTCATCTCTGTTTCCTTCAAAATGACATTCATAAGCCTTAGTAGAATTCTTTGTACTAATTCCAATATAAACTGTACCTACAGGGTTTTCATCAGTACCGCCATCCGGTCCTGCTATACCAGTTGTTGAAATACCAATATCACTATCAGACTTCGTTCTACAGCCTGAAGCCATTTGCTCACATACTTTATCGCTGACTGCTCCCAAGGTATCAAGGTCATTTTTATTTACACCAAGAATTCTATTTTTAGCTTCATTTGAGTATGTAATATAACTTTCATTAATAACTGCAGATGCACCTGATATATTGATAATATGAGCTGCTACCAAGCCACCTGTACAAGATTCTGCACAACATACATGCAAGTTTTTTTCAATTAATTTCTTAACAAATGCTTCTGTTAAGTCATTATTTCTCATCTTTTAAAACCTCCTTATTTTTTACAAGGTAATCAACAAGAGAAATAACTGTTAGAATTAATGAAGCATAAATCAAAACATTTTCAAGCATCTGATATGGCTTATTTTGTAAATCTATAATTACAACAATAATCATAACCATTGATACAGCTGTTTTAACCTTGCCCCACCATCCTGCGGCGATTACAACACCTTTATCTGATGCAATAAGTCTAAAACCACTAATAATAAACTCTCTGCTGATAATGATAATTACAACTACAACAGGAATTTTCTTGCCACATAAACATATAAGGGCTGAACAAACAAGCAACTTATCTGCAAGTGGATCCATAAACTTTCCGAAGTTAGTTACAAGATTCATTCTTCTTGCAAGCTGCCCATCAATAAAGTCTGTAATGCTGGCAGTAATAAAAATTGCTGCAGCAACATATTTATCTGCACCACCTAATACTGGACATAACATGAACAATATAAAAAATGGTATTAATACTACTCGAAACATAGTAATTTTATTTGGTAAATTCATATAAGACCTCCCAAATTATATTATTTCACCGATTAAATCATATTCATATGAACCAGTGATTTTAGCTCTGACGAAATCTCCGCTCATAAGATTTTCATCAGTTGTAATAAAGATATTACCATCTACTGATGGTGCATCCATATATGTTCTACCAATGTAGGCATTTTCGTTTGGAATATGACCTTCGATTAAAACTAAAACTTCCTTGCCAATGAGACTTTCATTCTTTTCAAAAACAATCTCCTGCTGAAGTTCCATGATTTCATCACGTCTATCTTCCTTAACTTCTTCATCAATCTGATCTGGTAATAAAGCTGCCGGTGTATCTTCTTCCATAGAATAAGTAAATACACCTAATCTATCAAATTCCATTTCATCAACGAAATTATATAAATCTTTATGATCTTCATCTGTTTCGCCAGGAAAACCTGATATAAGTGTTGTTCTGATAACAATATCAGGAATACGCTCACGAAGTTTTGTAATAATGTTAACTAAATCAGTATTGTTAGTTCTTCTACCCATTCTCTTTAATACATTATCACTTGCATGCTGAATTGGCATATCAATGTAATGGCAAAGCTTCTTATTAGTAGCCATCTCTTCAATTAACTCATCATAAATTTCTTCAGGATAAGCATATAAAAGTCTAATCCAAACTAAACCTTCAATCTTACCTAATTCATGTAAAAGTTTATGAAGTTTTTTTTCGCCGTATAAATCAACACCGTAAAGAGTTGTCTCCTGGGCAACTAAAATCAATTCCTTAGTTCCGTTTTCAACTAATCTCTTAGCTTCCTTCAGCAAATGCTCCATCTCGATACTTCTAAACTTACCTCTGATTTTTGGAATGATACAATAAGTACAGTTCTTATCGCATCCTTCAGCAATCTTTAGATAAGAAGTATATCCGCCCAATGTTGAAACTCTGTTTTCAAATATATCTATTGGGTTTGAAATATCTCCATAAGATGAATAAACAACATGATTTTCGTCGCATTTGCTGGAATTATGCTTTTCAATACAAGCATCAACAGCTTCTACTATTTTATCGATTGAGGATATTCCAATTAAGGCATCAACCTCTGGAAGTTCCTTTTCAATTTCATCTTTATATCTTTGAGCTAAACAACCTGTAACAATAAGTCCTTTTAATTTTCCGTTTTCTTTTAACTGACCATATTCAATAATTGAATTAATACTTTCTTCCTTAGCATCATGAATGAAGCAACATGTATTAATTATAACAATATCTGCCTCATCATTATCATCAGTAAATTCATAGCCCTTTGCTTTTAAGACACCAAGCATGTTCTCAGTATCAACTAAATTTTTATCACATCCAAGTGATACGCATAATATCTTTTCCATAAATACCTTTAAAACATAATTATAGGCACGTTTTAACGTGCCTAAATATCTTTATTCATCGTCTCCAACAATTTTAACCTTACCACTATATAATTCTTCAATTGCAAGTGATAATGGCTTTTTACCATCAGCGTTATTAACTAAAGGTTCTTCACCATCAACAATCTGTCTTGCTCTCTTTGAAGTAGCAATAACGATTGAATATCTACTCTGAACAACTGGCTGTTCACCTGGTTCAACTTCACTGTTAACAACTGCCATTAAATCTGAATATGATGGATGTAACATATTTTATTCTCCTTCCAATAAGCCGCTAAGCTCATTTTTAAAATTATCAGCAAATTCATCAATTACTTTTTTATCAGTAATAATATTTTCAGTTTCTTTTATATTTCCATGAATCGTATCATTAACATTAATAATACATTCATTTATATCATCATTAATTATAACATAATCATAATGTTTTATAAAGTCTGATTCATCTATAGCTCTACGTAGTCTTCCTAAAACAACATCAAGACTTTCTGTACCACGACCAACTAATCTATCTTTAAGAATTTTAGCTGTTGGTGGAATAATAAATACCATTTCTGTTTCAGGCATCTTTTCCTTAACTTTAAGAGCACCCTGAACTTCAATTTCAAGAATTACATTAATACCTTCGTTAAGTTTATTCTCAACAAATGCTTTAGGTGTACCATATGAATTCTCAACAAATGTTGCATATTCAATGAATTCATCGTTATCTACCATGGTCTGAAATTCTTCAGGAGTTTTAAAATAGTAATGAACACCTTCAACTTCACCCTCTCTAGGTTTTCTTGTCGTAGCGGAAATTGAGATAGCATAGTCATCATATTTATTAAGTAATCCATTAACTACTGTTCCTTTACCAGAACCTGAAAATCCTGAAAGAACAATTAATTTACCTTTTTTCATAATACTCCTATTCAATATTTTGAATCTGTTCTCTGATTTTTTCTATACATGTTTTAAGTTCAATTGCTGCATTACTAACTTCAACATCATTTGATTTAGAAAGCGTTGTGTTAGCTTCTCTATTCATCTCCTGAGCAAGGAAATCAAGTCTTCTACCAACTGATTCATCACTTGATAGTGCTTCTGCAACAGCATCAATATGAGAATTAAGTCTAACTAATTCTTCATCGACACAAACTTTATCAGCATAAATTGTAACTTCAGTTGCAATTCTGCTTTCATCAATTTGAACATTAAACACTGCCTCATTAATCTTATCAAGAAGTTTCTGCTTATACTCAGCAATAATCTGAGGTGATCTTTCGGTTATGAAATTAACATCTTTTTTCATATCCTCAAGTTTATTTAATAAATCTACTTTAAGCTTTTCGCCTTCTTTAACTCTTGCATCTCTAAAATCAGAAAATGCTTTCGTTAAAGCTTCTAATAAGAATTCCCATATTTCATCTTCATTGATGCACTCTTCTTCCATTGTTAACACTTCTGGAAGTCTTAAAAGTGTTGAAGTTGTAAGATCATTATCTAAATTGAACTTGTTAGAAGCGTTTTTAAAAATCTCATAATACTCTTCTGCAACACCCTCATTGAATCTTACATTAACATCGCCTTTTGATAAGTCCACATAAGAAATAAAAATATCAATCTTACCACGACTGGCATATTTTTTTAGTTCATCCCTTATTTTATTTTCAAATACATTGAACTTTTTAGGCATCTTTATAGATACATCTAGGTATCTGTGATTAACGGACTTAATTTCAACTGAAACCTTCTTAAGTCCTCTTGACAGTTCACATCTGCCAAATCCTGTCATACTGCAAATCATAAATATACCTCTTTTATTACTTACTGTATGAGATTTTCATCATAATACATATAAATCCGCATACAAAACAGATTATATTATATTTATAGATTGTAGTCAATAAGCATTTGCGAAGAGGTGGTGTAAATCCTGTACTTAAAGCTATTTCTCCGCCTACTATTCCTTCACATAAATCCATTGCTTTCTTAACTATTGTACTATAGAATCTTTCATGTGCATATTTTTATTTCAGCAAATGCTATAAAAAACACTCTTAACAATATATGAGGTGACCCATAATAATTTTGTTAAGAGTGTTTTGATATCAGCTTAATAGAACTAAACTAAAGATTCATTATTCTGTTTTTCTAAAGTATTCCCAACTGGGGCTAAACCGTTATATCTTGCTCGTTACTACCGTAACTCGCTACCCTCACCCTCATCGACTGCCTTCAGTGTAGCCGAGAGGCGATTCGGGTTCGGGATGGTGTTTGGATTTAGTTTGTTGGATTTGATTGGTAAGCAATTGGTGGTGCTAAAGTATTGACAATCATAAAATAATCGGCTTGTACGCTAACGCTTTGTCAACTACTTCCTCTGGTGTATTCTCTTCATAAAAGATATAGTTTGTAACTTCAGGGTTTATAACATTTTTCTCAAGTATATCTATCATATTATCTACTTCTTCTTCAGTACCTTCACATTTCATGATTTTTTTGACCAATTCAATTAATTCTTCTCTACTCATAATATAAACCTATCTCGATTACCAAAATGATATGCTTTATCTGGATAGTATTAATCTAATATAACATCAATACTCTTACCAAATTTATCATAATCTTCTTTTTTTATTGTTTCCAAAATTTGTTTAAATCTTACAGAATTATTTTTTCCTATTCGATTATATATGCACTTAATCATTTGCACCGAGAATTCATCATTTAAAAGTCTATAAATAATGATATTTGCCCATTCAGGAGCCGTTATATACATATTAACAACTCCTATTATTGTATTTTTATAGGCCAACTCCGAAGAAAGGGATTCTAATAAATGAATTGCCCCAAACATTACTTCAGAGTTTTGAGTTTTGTCTTCAAAGGTTAAACACAACCTAATAATATCTTCTTCAGAAAAATTAGTTGATAATTCATTCAAATTATGTTCATATTTTTCGATTTCAGAATTATTACTTAGCATACGATTATCGTATAAATCTTTAAATATTTCATCTTTCATTTTTTGCTCCTTACTTCTCAAACAACTCTGGATTTATAGTTTTAGCTGTTTTTATATATTGTATTAATTGGGGGCTGATTTCATCATACAAACCATCACTTTGATATATTTTACGAAGATTTTTAATATCATATGCTAAAGCATCCCTAGGAGATAAAGAATAGTAAAAAGCTTTTTCTGCTTCTGTCATATTACCTCCATAAGTATCCGTTAGTCTATGTCTTCCACCAGAACCTGGAACAGGCATTTCCATATTCATGCATAATCCATCATTTCTTGCAATACCTTTCTTAGACATATACTCGGCTGACGGCATATGATGAGGAGTAATATTATCTCCTCTTTTTCCTGTCTTAATCAAATCTTTATATATACCTATATCACCTTCACCAGGCAATAATGTTTTACTTTCACCCTTTACAACATTTTCACTTGACTTTCCATAGTTGGTCGTACCTCTAACTCTACTCTCGTAAAAATCATCAAGTTTATCTACAGCATTTGTGCTACCTTCTTCATTAGCGAGCATTACTTCTCTAATTCTACCACTATTTCTAGTAACACAATCAACAACACCTTTAACTCCAAGTGTTACACCTGAAATCATGAACATATCAGCTGCTCCGTGTAACATACTATTTACAAACTCTTTCTTATCGAAGTTTCCTGTAAACAATGATGATACTCCATACATTGCTCCTGATATTACTGCTCCTGACATAGCAGCTTTTATCATCGTTCCTGCAACTATCGCTGGTGCAATTCCTGTTCCAATGGCTATTGCTCCACCTATTAATCCAGCAGCAATCTTTACTGGTGTTGGAATCTTATCCATAATGTCACTTGCTTTATTATAGATATCTGCAAG
>ODAJ012100083.1_pt1 | contig 12542 bp, 6 predicted proteins | sample 1539241 | NCBI WGS metagenome assembly ODAJ01 (sample SAMN02144231, study PRJEB22623) | gut metagenome | biome: sheep rumen | host: Ovis aries | place: New Zealand | reverse complement strand
TAACTGACGACGGCGGTATGGAACTTACCGAGGTAGGTGTCATATACAGCAAGACCCCTGGTCTTACCTATGACTCTGAGACACGCGTGGCAATGGCAAAGGCTTCTTACAAGTTCTCTACTACCGTATCTCTCGACGAGTCTGCTACATACTATGTTCGTGCTTACGCTATCACAGCCAAAGGTACCGTATATGGCGAGGAAAGGGAATTTGTTACCGATGCTGTGCCAGAGACTCCTGATGACATCAAGGGTGAGGTAATCTGGTGTTCTCCTGACGGCAACGACGCTACTGCCGACGGTTCAGAGACAGCTCCATTCTTCGATCTGCAGAAGGCTGTTGCTATTGCTCAGCCTGGCGACCGTATCTGGATGAAGGCTGGTACATACGTATATGACAAGCGTATCAATATCGACGAGACCAACGGCGAACCCGACAAGCTCATCGAACTTTGGGGTTATCAGGGACAGGCAGTACTCGATTTCTCAGGCATGCCTTACCACGCTCACTCTAACAACCCTTACCAGGGCATACGTCTCACCAGCTCATACTGGCACTTCAAGAACATTGACATCTGCAATGCTTCTGATAATGGTCTGCTCATCGAGCGCAACAAGCCTACAGGCGGTACAAGCGCTGACGTAGTAAACCGCACTCAGGATGGTCACGACAACATCATCGAGCTCTGTAACTTCTACAAGAATGGTGATACAGGTCTGCAGATTAAGAACCTCGGTTCTGACAACAAGATTATCAACTGTGACTCTTACCTCAACTGCGACGAGGACGAGGGCGACGCTGACGGCTTCGCACCAAAGATTTCTGTAGGTGACAACAACTACTTCTACGGCTGCCGTGCATGGGCTAACTCTGATGACGGTTGGGACGTATTCTATAAGAAGGACGGTAACTTTGGCGACAACATGACCATCATCCTTGAGAACTGTATCTCTTATAAGAACGGCTTCCTTGCCCTCCCTAATACTATAGCACCTAACGGTAACGGTAATGGTATCAAGATGGGTTCTGATCAGGGTGCCATGAACGTTTACCTCAACCGTTGTCTCTCTATCTGCAACAAGTCTAAGAGCTTCGACCAGAACCACAACGCAGGTGACATCATCATGAACAACTGTACTGGTATGACTCTCACCTCTATCGACGCTAAGAGCTACAGCTACCGTATCTATGAGGCTATCGCAAGCGGTCATGAGGTTCGCCTCACCAACTGTATTGCTATCAACGAAAACGATGCTACCGATAAGCGCGATGCGAGTGGTCAGCCTAAGCCTAGTGAGCACGGCAAGAACGGTCAGTATGGTCGCTTCGAGGTTGACGAGACACTCTCTGGCATGACCATCACCAACTGTGAGTTCCAGAAGGCTCATCCTGATTTCTTCGAGAGCGTTACCAACCATGAGGAACTCATCGGTCCACGTGACGAGGACGGCAACATACCTGAGACAACCTTCGCTCATATCAAGGCTGGTGCTTCTCATAAGATGTATGACAATACCACGATGACCTCTGAGCAGCTCCTCATCGACCAGGGTGTGGAGGTTCCAGCTACCACCTACCGTGGCATCGCCATCAACGGCATCGAGTTTGAAGGCGCAGCTCCTGACCTCGGCGCATTCGAGTATGGTGCTTCTTACACCGATGTAAAGCTCGTTCAGCAGGAGTCACAGGACAAGTCTGTAAGCCTCTTCCAGGCACAGAATGGTCTGCTCTTCGTTACTGTCAACGATCCTGCAAAGGCTCGCGACTATACTCTCAACCTCTTCGACGCAACAGGCAAGCTGCTCGGTCAGCACTCTTTCAATGGTGCTACCACAGCAATCCGCATCCCTGCTGGTGCTAATGGCCTCATCATCGTAAAGGTACAGGGTACCAACGGCTTCGTAGGTTCTACCAAAGCTATTGTGAAATAAATAGTTAGTAATATATTTTGAAGACATTTAGAGTTTCCTTAATTCAAGGGGCTCTAAATGTCTCTTTACCTTAGAAATTTATTATATGCAAAGAATTTCTACTTTATTAGCACTGATACTCTGCGTCATCATGGCGCAGGCAGCATCGTTTACTGAGGACTTCCAGTCGGGGCTACCTACCTCTGCTCCGTCAAGTGAGACGACCGTAACTCTGTCTTCAGGTGATTGGAAAATAAAAGGAGTGTATGGCAAGAACGATAACAGCTCTATGCGCCTTACCATGAGTGCTAATGGTTATGCCATTACCCCCGCACTCGACCGTCCTGGCACTATCTCTTTCTATCACCGTGCTTCAGGCAGCGGCAAGAAACTCGTAGTGGAGAAATCCACTGATGGAGGAAGCAACTGGACCAAACTCGGTGAAGTTACCGTTTCATCTTCTACCCCTTATGCCAATAGCAGTTTCAATGCTAACTCAGCCGAAGATGATACACAGGTTCTCATCCGTTTCACATGTATGAGTGCCACTATCTACGTTGATGATCTGACCATCTCACTCGGCTCTTCTGGTAGCAGTGAAGGTGGTGAAGGCGGTGAAGACGAGCCCACCAACCCCGACCCACAGCCAGAGATACCTTGGACAGGTCCTCATAGCGTAGAGCACTGCATCTACGTAGCACCATGGGCACCCGATGACAGTGGCGATGGTTCATGGGAGTCTCCTTACTACAACCTGCAGAAGGCTATAGATATGGCACAGCCTGGTGACTCTATCTACGTACGTGGCGGTACATATTACCCAAGTGCATGGCGCGACAAGATGTCTGACGGCAAACTCCTCAAGACCAACAAGATTCTTATTGACAAGAAGGGCGATGCAGACCATTGGTTTACTATCAAGACTTTCCCAGGCGAGTATCCTGTTCTCAACTTCAAGGATCAGCCTAAGGGCACCAACAAGTCATCTACCTACGGCGGCATACAGCTCGAGGGTGATTATTGGCACATCTACGGCCTGCATATCACTCAGGCAGGCGACAATGGCATAAAGGTAGAGGGCTCACACAACAAGATTGAGCGTTGCACCTTCAGCTACAACGACGATACAGGTCTGCAACTCGGTTTCGGTCATAATTTCTCCGACTCTCATCCAGGCATCAGCAGTAATGATGGTACATACTGCGCTTACAATGATGTCATCGATTGTGACTCATACCTCAACTGCGACTCCGACAACTACGGTTCTGACGCCGATGGTTTCGCTTGCAAGATGCACAATGGTATAGGCAACCGCTTCATCCGTTGCCGTGCATGGGACAATGCCGACGATGCATGGGACCTCTATGAGACCGACTACAGCGTAAAACTCATTGAGTGCTGGGCATGGGGCTCAGGTCGTGCCAACCTCTTCGGATGGGTTAGTGCCAGCGGTTCTTTCCAGGGCAATGGTAATGGTATCAAGCTCGGCGGTAACGGCTCAGGTGGTTCTTCAAAGGGCGTTCATGAGGCATGGCGCTGCGTAGCCTTCAACTGTGACAAGACTGGTTCTGTTAAGGGCTTCGATGAGAATTCTCACAAGGGTGGTATCAAACTCGTTAACTGTCTCGCTTTCGGTTGCGGTTACGACTTCATGTTTGAAGACTGTAACGATGCCAACAACTTCCAGTTCTATAATAATGTATGCTTCGGCAACATTGAGATAAAGGGCACTTTCACAGAAAGCAACAATGCCCTGCTCACCAATAAGACTAAGAATGCGTGGAAGAATAATGCTATCACAGCAAACAGTTTCTCTAAGGACGACTACGTAAGTCTTTCTGAGGACGATGCTAAGGCACCACGTGCTGCCGACGGCAGTCTGCCTACACGCTTTGCACGTCTTAAGAGCACCGCTACTACGTTCCTCGACAAGGGTCTCGACCTCAAGAGTGAGATGCAGGATGAGTTCCCATATCTCTGGCAGCCTATCTACGGCGCTGCCCGTGACCTCGGTCCTTACGAGTACGCTCCTGCTCAGGCTACCGGCACACAGGTTATCCTCACCAATGACAAGGAACTCTCACTCTGCGTTGCTCACGGCAACTTGCAGTTTACTGTTCCTGCCAATGGCAAGGCGGTTCTCGACCTCTACACCCCACAGGGCATCCTCGCAGCCAATGTCGCTACGATACTTGCTACAGAGGGCGGTCAGTACAGCATCCCTGTCAGCGGACAGCTGCAAAAGGGCGTATATATCGCTCGCCTGCAGTTTGGTGGTGCTACGCGTTCTGTACGCTTCACTGTAAAATAACTAACATACTATACGGATTACAATCATGCGAAAATTACTTACGACAGCAATGATGGCTCTTGCAGCCATCGTTGCTACGTTTGCCCAAACAGCAAACAATGATGCTGCCGCTATCAAGTGGGTGTTTAATAGCGCTTCTCTAACAGAGGCACCTGTTTTTACTCCTACGACAGCAAGTGAGTTCTTCCAAAAGACAGAGGTTACTACTGGTTCAGGACTGAAGGCTCCTATTGCTCAGACCTCTACGGTTGGAAGCATCACCCAGACCATGTTCCCCGTAAGCAGCAAGACATCGTCTGCTTCTGACGCCAATGCTGTAAACTTCCTCATTACACTGAAGGAGGGCATCGCCTTCACACCTACCAAGGTAAGTTTTAAGGCTTTCCGTTGGAAGACGGACAAGGGCAACTTCGATGCCTCATGGATAAGCGATGGCACCACCAAGAAGTTAGAGTCTGGTGCTCATCCTAACCGTGGTGCAGGCACCAACGCTGCCGAGGCATCAGTGTATAGCTACGACCTCAATGGCTCTCCTGCCAGTGAGAAGCAGTTTGGACTCGTTGTAAACATATTCAACTTCGACGTGGCAGCAGACAAGGGCTTGTCTCTTGGCGACGTTGAGATAGAGGGTATTCTCTATGGTACAGTCGGTCAGCCACTGACCTACACTCTGACAGTGTCTGTTAATCCAGCAGGTGCAGGAACAACACAGATTACTCCACAGGCAGCAAGTTATGTCAGCGGCAGTCAGGTGACGGTAAGCCAGCAGCCTACAGAAGGTTATATCTTCACTGGTTGGCAGACAGAGTCAGGCAAGGTTGTCACCACTGCTGATTCTTACACCTTTAATATAAAGGGCAACACTTCTCTCACTGCAACCTACGTGACGGAGGAGAGTCTTCAGAAGAATGACTACGTTGTTGTTGACAACATCACAGACTTCCGTGCTGCCATCAAGCAGTTCAACGATAATCCTTCTGCACAGCGCCGCTTCATCTTCCTGAAGAATGGCACTTACGACTACGGCACATTCGTCAACACTGAGTCAGAGGTCAATAAGAACTATGGCCGCGACTCCCTCAAGGTTGATAACGTATCCATCATCGGTGAGAGCACCGATGGCGTAACGATTACCATCACGCCGACAAGTGCCAGTGTGAGTCGTACTGCTCCTATCATGATTCAGGGTACAGGCACATATCTGCAGAATATCACCTTCCACAACAACTACGACTACAGCGGCAATGACGGTCAGGCAGCAGCTCTTCACGATCGCGGTCACCATACCATAGGCAAGTGGCTGAAGCTGGCATCACGTCAGGATACCTATTATTCGCATACCAACTACGGACAACTTTACTTTGAGGATACACAGTTCGTAGGTACCGTTGACTTTATCTGCGGACGCGGCGACGTATTCTTCAACCGTTGTGACATTCGTTCTATCCAGCGTTATCCTGGTCAAGGTGTCTATACTGGTGATACTCACATATCTGCACCTTATACAATCGAAGAAGACTTCAACAGCGTTGGTGGCAAGGGCTATATCTTTATGGACTGCCATGTTGATTGTAAGGCTAAGACTTGGGACTTCGGACGTGGATGGCGCGGATGGCCTAAGGCAGCCTTCCTAAATACTGTATTGTCTGCTGATGCTGTCAAGCGTGTAGGCAACGACCAGACCAGCGGTAAAGCTGCAGACGACTATGCTATCGTTCGCGATATTGACTACTCTCTGCGTGTAACCACAAAGGGTGTGAAGTCTTCCGACGACAGTGAGAGTGTTTGCCGTGCATTTACTTTCTATGAGTACAACACGATGGACGAGAACGGCAATGTAGTAAGCCCCGCTTCTAATGTTCTTACCTTTACTGCAGCTGATAGCAAAACGATGGAGACTATCCTCAAGCCTAACGAGATTGATCGCTTCCAGCTCCGTAATGTATTCCCTGACTGGGCACCCGACCAGGACTGTAAGCAGGTAGAGGTGACGAGTGCTACACTCGTGGGTAACAACATTTCATGGACAGCTGATCAGAAAGCTAAGGCTTTCCTCATCGAGAAGGGTGGCGAATTTGTTGACATCGTTGATGGCACCCAGAATTCCTATTCTGTCAGCGCACCATCTGCTGACTACACCGTGCGTGCAGCTAACATGATGGGTGGCTTCGGTATTGCCAAAGCAGTTACAGTAGTTACTGGCATCAACGAAGTTAACGTTCCCGTTAACGTTCCCGTTAACGTCGCTTACTACTCACTCTCTGGTGCTCGCATGTCAGCTCCACAGCATGGCGTATATATCGTTGTTAAGACTATGAACGATGGTTCAATCGTAACAACGAAGGAAACGAAATGAAAAGAATGATGAATAAAAAAGCTTTTATACTGTCAGCATCGCTTTGCGCGATGCTGACAGCAACAGCGCAACAAGTCAATGACTATATCATAGTCGGCAACAAGGATGAGCTTCGTGCTGCCATCAAGCAGGTCAATGCTAATACCTCTGGCAATAGGCAGTTCATCTTTATGAAGAACGGTGACTATGACTATGGTCTGTACTACAACTACAAGAATTACAGCAACTACAACCCATTGGGACGTGATACCATCAAGGTTGATAATGTATCGCTGATAGGTCAGAGAGCTCGTCACAGTGGCAACAACCCTGCACCTGCCGATGGTAGTGCCGAGAAGGGCGTGCTGATACATATCAAACCCTCCAAGGAGGATCTCAGCACCACAGCACCTATCGTCAACCAGGGCAGCGGTTGCTATCTGCAGGATTTCACTATAGAGAACGACTTTAAAATCTCTGGTACTGCCCGTGCCTGCTGTTGGCATGATGAGGGCAATCATACCATAGGTAAGAATGTATGCCTCTTGTCATATCAGGATACTTACTATGCTCACAAAGCTGACGGACAGTTCTATTGGGAAACGTCAGACCTGCGTGGCACTGTGGATTTCCTTTGTGGCAATGGCGACGTATTCTTCAATAAGTGCAAACTCGTCAACCGCGACCGCCAGCCTTACGACAAGTACACCAATCAGGGTGAGGCAACACTCTCGGCTCCCTACACACAGGTGGAGGACTTCAACCAACCAGGCGGACATGGCTTCATCTTCATGGACTGCACCATCGACTGCGAGTCGTCAATATGGATCTTTGGACGTGGATGGCGTGGATGGCCAAAGGAAGCGTTTATCAATACGACACTGACAGAACAGGCTCGTCTGCGACTGGGAACCAATCAGACCGACCCTAAAAACAAGGAAGACAAGACTAAGAGGGTTTCGCTTACGGGTATCCAGACTACCAGTGATGCCCACTATATGCAGTTCTACGAGTACAACACTATGGACGAGAATGGGCAGAACATCACTCCCGAAACGAATGTGCTGACGTTCAAGGCTGGAGATAGTGGTACATACGAAACAGTCCTCAAGGCTTCCGAGATAGACCGTTACCAACTCCGCAACGCATATCCCGACTGGACTCCTGACGAGGATTGTAAGCAAGTTACTGTTACGAGCGTAACACGCTCAGGCAACAGCCTCTCATGGACCACCGACGTCGCTGCTAAGGCATTCCTTATCGAGCAAGATGGCGACTTTGTCACTATCGTTGATGGAACAGAGTCTGGTGCAACCGTCACCCCTATAAACAGTGGTAAGTTCACCGTTCGCGCGGCTAACATGATGGGCGGCTTCGGCGAGCCCACCGAGGAGGGCGACACTGCTACAGGTATCAGTGAACTTCCCGTTAGCGTTAACGTTCCCGTTAATAATGTTATCTACTCTCTCACAGGCGCACGCCTCTCCTCTCTCCAGAATGGTATCAATATTATAGGTAATAAGAAGGTAATAAAGTAATAACCTAATGAAGAAACTATTGTTTTTCGTTGCGCTGCTCAACATCTCAGCAGCACAAGCACGCCAGCTATGGCTTGCCCCTAATGGTACAGGCGACGGTATGTCGCAGTCATCTCCTGCTGGCGACCCTCGTCTCATGATTGAGAGCCTCGAGGCTGGCGACACCCTTTGGGTAAAGACTGGCACGTATAACAACATCGACCAGATGATTAATGTGCGTCATAGCGGCAATCGTCATCATCGCATCTGTGTCTTCGGCTATGATAGCGAGCCTGACAAGAAACCTGCCGTAAACCCAGTGTTCGACTTCTCTAAGCAGCCCCACACCGGCGACGATACGGCAAAGCAGTTTCGTGGAGTGCTGATGAACCCAAATGCCGACTACTGGTATTGGCGCGATATCGACATCACCAAGTCTGCTGACAGCGGCATGAAGCTCGAGGCTTCCTACTGCGTTGTGGAGCGCTGCAACTTCTACCGTTGTGGCGATACAGGCTTGCAGTTAGGCTTCGATAAGGATGGCAACGGAGGCAACAACCGCAACCCTAAGTACCTCTATGGTCGCTATAACCAGATAATCAACTGCGACTCTTACTTCAACTATGATGTGCAGGCTCATGGTGGCAATGCTGATGGTTTTGCCAACAAGCTCTATCCTGGTCCTGGCAATGAGTGGCACGGCGACCGTTGCTGGGCTAACAGCGATGATGGCTGGGACCTCTACTATGCCGTCTATCCTTGTCTTATTGACAACTGCTGGGCTATCTACAACGGTTATCTTGAGGATGGCAGCATTGGCGTAAATGGTAATGGCTTCAAGCAGGGTGGCAACAAGCAGAGTGGTGGTTCGGCTGATGGCAAGGGTGGCTCGTATGGTGCCCATGTGTTCACCAACTGTGTGGCTGCCTATAACCTCTATCATGGCTTCGACCAGAACAACCACGATGAGGGCACATGGATTCTCAACTGTACTGCCTTCAACAATAAGCAGGTGAACTTCCGCTTCAACTGCGACGTGGAGATGATTGGCAATACGGTGTTCCACTTGCGCAACTGCTTGGGCTTCAACCCTGGCGAGGCTAACCACCGCTTCGGCGATATGTGGCCTGACTCTAAATATACCAACTGGCAAGACCTCATGGGGCTCTCCCCACAGTATAACATGGGTAAGGGCACAGACCCAAAGACTGGGCAGGAATATAAGCGCCTCAGTGCTAAGGACTGGCCAAGCTATGATGATCAGTTTGAGGACATAAGTCTAGAGACGGCTATAGGTCCGCGTCAGGCTAACGGCGAACTGCCCCTGAAGTTTGCGCGCCCCAAGGTGGGAAGCATCTTCGAGGATAAGGGCACGCCGATAGAGAATTTCTATTGCTCAGACGTGTTCAAGGACTATTATTACAAGAATACCGACAAGTGGCTCGACGACTACAGCTTCACCGTCACCCTGCCCTACTCTGGTCAGGCTCCTGACTATGGCGCATACGAGGCAGGATGGGAGCGCCCTGCATTTGAGTTGAAGACGCTGCCAGTGAATGACGGCACCCTGCCTGACGTTAACGAGATAACGGCACTCGGCGACAAGAACTACAAGAAGAAGCTCATAATCAACGACTACCTCTTCCAGGATGCTACGCTGGCTACGAGCGTTTCTCAGTATATCGCTGGTGCAGCCTCAGGCAACAAAGTGCTGCCTGACTACTACGGCAAGAGTGGCACCTACCCCACCAAGCCAGGTGCTCTCTATGGTGGTGCTACAAAGGGTGCTTATATGATTGCCAAGACTAATGGCTATGTGGAGTTTAGCGTGCCAAGCCTCAGCGAGATGCGCTCTAACTGCTATGGCGGAGGCAAGTCTTCATCACTGCAGATGCAGTGGAAATACCCAGGCGAGAACTCATGGCACGATGCTGAGAGCGTGAGCTTCGACCAGCGAGTGTTCACTGTCAACTTCGTGGAATATGGCATTCCGCAGTCTGAGAAGCCTATCATCGTTCGCATCAACAGCATTGGCTCTAACGATGTCTACCTCACTGACCTCACCCTCAATGGTTTCGAGGAATATCATGGTGATGTGCCTACAGCCATCAATGGTGTGAAGGCTGGCGAGGCGAATATCTGTTTCACCTCTAACGGCATCATCTTCTATGGCGACATTGCCTCTATCATGGTCTATGATGCTAACGGTAAAGTAGTGGCTCAGTCTGCACTCTCTCAGTTCTGCAACCTCGCTTCACTGCCTGCTGGCCTCTATGTGGCTAAGGCTACGACTAAGGACGGACAGACCCTCAGCACCAAGGTGCTACGTAAATGATTCCACCGAGGCAACTAAGCTGTAGTCTTTATGAACACAAAAAATACCCGACAAGTTTGTGCTTGTTCGGGTATTTTTTTGTAACTTTGCAGAAAAATAACGGGTTCCGAGCTTGCTCGCCTGAGCACCGACTGGAGCGCAAGAACGTTAACTGGTTCCGAGCTCTGCTCGCCTGAGCCTTGGCGAAGAACGTTAACCTCTTGAACTATTGAACTATTCAAACTCATGAAGAAGCTACTTTTTACTTTTTACTTCTTACTTCTTACTTTCTTCGCCTCAGCGCAGAGCCAGTTGGTGAACCTGACCGATGTGGTGCCTGACGCCATATTGGAGATTCGCTATTACTCCACCTACAACTTCGTGGGCACTCGCATTGACGGTTATGAGCGCCCTACGGCATTGCTTACACGTCAGGCGGCTGACAGCCTGCGCGCCGTGAGCGACGAGGTGAAGCTGATGGGCTACCGACTGAAGGTGTATGATGCCTATCGTCCGCAGAAGGCGGTGGATCACTTTGTGAGGTGGGCAGCTAACCTGTCTGACACCATCATGAAGCCTTATTTCTACCCTGAGCTGGACAAGTCGGTGCTCTTCGTGCAGGGCTACATAGCCGAGAAGAGCGGACACACACGTGGCTCCACGGTTGACCTCACCCTCTTCGACATGAAGACGGAGAAGGAGGTAGATATGGGTGGCACATTCGACTTCTTCGGTCCGGAGAGTCATCCCGACTTCTGTGGCAATCCTGATACCAATACTTTCATTGGCACCTATTCGCCTGCTGGTCGCACCATCACCCCTCAGCAGTTTCATAACCGTATGATACTGCGCAAGGCTATGCTGCGTCACGGTTTCAAGCCAATAGACACGGAGTGGTGGCACTTCACCCTGAAGGATGAGCCACACCCTGACACCTATTTCAATGTTCCTGTAAAATGAAGTCTGTCTGCAAATTCATCTCTGAATACATGGGGATTCTGGTGTTGCTCACCGCTGTGGCTGCACTCTTCTTCCCCGATGCGCTCAATAAGATACCTACCACATCCATCAACTATATGCTGGGTGTGATAATGTTTGGTATGGGTCTGACACTCAGTCCCCATGACTTCCACGTTGTATTCAGCCATCCGCGCGATGTGCTGTTGGGTAATGTGGCTCAGTTCTGCATAATGCCTGCACTGGCATGGTTGCTTGCCAAAGCATTCGCTCTTGACGAAGCTCTGGCACTGGGCGTTATACTCGTAGGCTGCTGTCCTGGTGGCACAGCATCAAATGTCATCACCTACCTCTCCAAGGGCGACCTCGCATTGTCGGTAGGCATAACGGGTGTTTCCACTCTGTTGGCACCACTGCTCACACCTCTGCTTACATGGGCATTGGCCGGAAAAAGCGTTGATGTCGATGTGGTGAGCATGTTCTACAGCATACTGTTGGTAGTCATTATGCCGATAGTCCTCGGTTTTGTCATCAAAAAACTGTTCCCCGTCTTTACCGCCAAGGCTGTTGATTATCTGCCTGCGATATCTTCACTTGCCATAGCCTTCACCGTGGCTATAGTGATATCTGCCAACTCTCAGAAACTGATGGTAGGAGGCTTTACCATAGTCCTTGTGGTGATGCTACACAACCTTTGCGGACTGGCATTTGGCTATATCGTCAGCAGACTCTTGCACATGCCCCTTGCCAAGCGTAAGGCAATATCAATAGAGGTGGGCATGCAGAACTCTGGTTTGGCAAGCAGTCTTGCTGCCACTCATTTCGCCTTGTATCCCCTCGCCACCATTCCTGGAGCCATCTTCAGCGTGTGGCATAACATCAGCGGAGCCATCGTAGCAAGGTTCTTCGCTAAACAGAACGATAAATGAAATTCTTTAAGAACATAACAGCTGAAAGTCTGCGTTCCAACGCCAGCATCGCACTCATCGTCATCGCCGCCATACTCGTTGAGGTGACGAGCATAATACAGTATATGTATGCTCAGGAAGGCATACTACGAGGTGTAGAGAACCGTGCGCAGGGCGAGCTACGCATCAAGAGCCTCAAGATTCAGAATGTGATGAACGAGATAGAGGTGGCTGTGCGCGAGATGGCATGGGCTGTGGAGCGCGACCTCGACAAACCTGGTTCCATGGTA
>ODAJ012192482.1_pt1 | contig 12544 bp, 10 predicted proteins | sample 1539241 | NCBI WGS metagenome assembly ODAJ01 (sample SAMN02144231, study PRJEB22623) | gut metagenome | biome: sheep rumen | host: Ovis aries | place: New Zealand | reverse complement strand
GAGCATGGGCAAACGCCGTTTTACTCGGGTTTTTGCATGAAAAAACACATGCAAAAACACCTCGAACGCGGAGACTGTGAATAGTAACTAGTCATTATTAATGCAATCCCAAGTCAACCAAAATTGGTTGACAGAGTAAACACTTCGATGTAACATATCAAAAGAGGCTCCCGGAATTTGGTGGAACAAACAACAGGGGCTAACAACATGCTGTTTAAGGATTGCGGCCTTAGACAGCATTTTTTTTGTCATCAATCATAGGCAAGTCCTCCTTTATCTCTTTAGAGCGTATGTGCCTTAAGTACATCCTTATCATATCATTGCATATTGTTGACGTCAATGTAGATTTGGTACGAAACGCAAATTTTAATTTTGTGGAAAAGATACAAAAGTCCCGAAATGGTGTGACGATTTTGTTATTGCGACAATGCATTTCAATTCTCAGAATGGGTTGTCGAAACCATGACTGCAAAAATAAGGTGAAATATGCAAAACGGGTTATGACGGGCGGATTCATAAGGGACTACGATTGCAAATATCCTCTACGTGTTCTCTGCCAATGAAAGACACATTATCGTTGCTTCACATTGAAGCAGGAATCACAGTGAGGGGAGGGGCACACATACCTCTAAATATCTTTTTGGAAACAGCAGGTTTTCCGAATGGTGGAAGAAAGGTAGGATAAGCTGTGACAGCCTGTTCTTCACGATTTTCTTATTTGTGGCGTCAGATTTATATTGCCGGTGTCATACGTGCGATTATAGACCAAAAGTTCTCTAGAGAAGTCAGTTATAAAAGCCTGTTGCGCAGAGTGCGGGTCTTCGCCATGGGCGGCATGGGATATGCACTGGATATGCATGTCATTGGGAATGCGAGTGTCTTCTGGACAGTGGTCATCTTCTTTTATCTTTCCAATGAATGGGTCAGTATTACTAAGATCACCGCGCATCTTGTGTTGCCATCCTGGATAAGATAAAGGAGTAGTTAGCAGATCCATAACAGGTCTGTGAGGGATAACTGAGGGTGGTTAAGCCGTTTATGTGATAGAAAACTTAGCCTGTGGGAAAGGTGATTTCCTACAGGCTTTTTTTTATTTGGTTGTATGAAAAACAAAACCTGTCCTTGGAAGAGTGAAAGGGTAAACCATGATTCTGAGGAAGGGAGGCCTGACACATGAAAGAAGTGCCTATATGGGAAAAGAGCAATCTCACGCTGGAGGAAGCGGCGGCATATTCGGGGATAGGGAAGAATAAGCTGAGGGAACTGTCAGATGAGCGTAACTGCCCGTTTGTCCTGTGGAACGGGAACAAGCGCCTGATCAAGCGGCGTGAACTCGACAAGTTTACAGACGGATCATATTCAATATGAAAATCTGGTAGTTTTGACCGCTGATTTTCATGGCCCGGACACGACAAAATGAAGATGTCATATCCGGGCTCTTTTCATAAATGAGAAAGGAGAGAACATAATGCCCGCAAGAAGAAAAGATCCCAAAGGAAGAGTGTTAAAAGAAGGTGAGGGATACAGGAAATCGGATGGCCTTTACACGTTCAGGTATAAGGATTTCAGGGGAAAGGTCAAGGCCATTTACGATTCAGACCTGAAGGAACTCCGAAAGAAGGAAAAGGAAATACTGAAGCAGCTTGATGACGGCATCGACTACGCGGCGGGTGAGATCACCGTGATCGAGCTTGTTGAAAAGTATATCGCGCTAAAAGAAGGAGTAAGGTATAATACAAAAGTCGGATACAATTTTGTTCTCAACCTCATCAAGAAGGAAGATTTTGGTTACCGCAGGATACGTGAGATAAAGCCGTCTGATGCCCAAAAGTGGTTCATCAAGCTCCATAAGGACGGAAGGGGATACAGCACGCTCACAAGTGTCCGGGGAGTCCTTAAGCCGGCGTTCCAGATGGCGTTTGAGGAAGATATCATCAGGAGGAATCCCTTCGACTTTGTCATCACGAAGTACGTGCCCAATGACTCCAAGCGGCGTGAAGCGCTAACCGAGGATGAACTGGAGACCTGGATGGACTTCATTAAAAACGACAGGACCTACTGTAAGTATTATGATGAGTTCGTAGTTCTCCTGGGGACGGGGATGAGGGTGAGCGAGTTCTGCGGCCTGACAAAGAAGGATCTCGATTTTAAGAACAGGAGCATCCGCGTGGATCATCAGCTTGTAAGGGACATGCACTCCAGGTATTATGTCGAGAAGACCAAGACGGAATGCGGAAAGCGCAATATACCGATGACCAATGAAGTGTATGAAGCCCTGCAGAACATCCTGAAGAGGCGCCCGAAGCTTAAAACAGAGATGCTGATCGACGGGTACAGCGGGTTCATACTGATCGACAAGAAGGACTGCCCGAAGGTGGCGCTCCATATCGAGAATGAGTGCCGGTGGGCCATGAAGAAATATAACAAGCTCCATCCGGACAAACCGCTGCCCCATATCACGCCTCACGTGTACCGGCATACGTTCTGTACGAACATGGTCAACGCGGGAATGGATGTGAAGGTCCTGCAGTACATCATGGGCCACTCGGAGATCGATGTCACGCTGAACATCTATACCCACATGGGCTACGAGAGGGCGGCATCGCATATGATCCAGCTTGTGGATGGAGCCGGGGACAAAGCGGGGAAGGCTGTAATGGAGGCATGAAACAGTGATCTTCAGCCGTTCCGGTACACGCATTACTACACACGAACTACACATTTTTGCTCCATATTTACGTACAGTTATGGAGATTTAAGTGAAAATGCCCGGAAGGACAGAATGCCGAAATTGCTGATAAAATCAAGGGTTTTGAGGGTTTTGGAGACTTATGGAGAAAGTGATAAAAATTCTTTTTATTTGCCATGGAAACATCTGCCGTTCCCCTATGGCGGAATTTGTGATGAAGGACCTTGTCAAGAAGGCGGGGCTTTCAGACCGTTTTTATATTGAATCAGCAGCGACGAGCTCGGAAGAAGTCTGGGGCGGGCGGGGCAATCCGGTGTATCCGCCGGCGCGCTCTAAGCTGCTGGAGCATGGAATTGATCCAGGCAGGAAGAGGGCGCGGAGGACGACACGGGCGGATTATGATCAGTATGATTTACTGATCGGGATGGACCGGGCAAACATCTATAACATGCGGCGGATCTACGGCGGCGATCCGGAGGGGAAGGTGAAGCTTCTCCTGGATTATGCGGGCCGAACCGGGCAGGAGGTTGCTGATCCCTGGTACACGGATGATTTCGACGCGACCTGGGATGATGTGCTGGAGGGCTGCACAGCTCTGCTTCGGGAACTGGAGCAGTGAGTGATATTGACAGAATATGCAGCAGCGAGTGATATTTCAGAACATGGAGCGGCGGGTAACATTTACATATTATGGAGTGTGCGATGAATACAGGAATCCGTACTGACAGGATTGAGATCGTGAGGGAAATCGTGAGCGGGATGCTGGAGCAGGCACCGGAAGCGTCGCTGCGGGCAAGCGGGTATGTGCATATGTTCGGCGTCGCGGAGGCCTGTGTGCTGCTGGCAATGAAGCGGGGGGAGGATGTTGAGCTGGCTGCTGTGGCGGGATATCTTCATGACATTGCTTCCTATACTACGGGGAGCAGCGCGGACCACGCGCGCCGCGGGGCGGAGATGTCAGGAAAAATTCTGCGGGAGACGGGACTTTTTTCGGAGGAAGAGATCCGAAAAGTTTTCAGCGCAATCTTTTTCCACAGCAATAAAAAGGAAAAACACGGGAGCTTCGATGAGATTCTCAAAGACGCTGACGTAATACAGCACTGCATGTTTGATCCCGGATATGTCTCAAAAAAGGAATTGCAGCGGTTCGAGAGGCTCTGCGAGGAGCTGGGGCTGCGGAGAGGGTGAATCTGCCATTATCAGATACAGGCATAGTCATGGCTGTTACCTGTTATTCTTATAACTTGAGGAATCAAAAAAGAAAAAATCCTGGGGGATTAAAAGGAAATCTTTAAAAGATTCCTGAGGGATTAAAAAGAGACCTTTACAAGATTCCTGAGAAATCAAAAAAGAGAAATTAAAAATATGCAGACAGAAGGTTTTTTGCCTGTCAGCCGGCAGGATATGCTGGCCCAGGGAATTGAACAACTTGATTTTGTTTATGTTTGCGGGGACGCTTATGTGGATCATCCGAGCTTCGGGTCGGCGATTATTTCGCGTGTCCTGCAGTCCCGGGGATATTCAGTGGGCATGATCTGCCAGCCGGACTGGCGGGATCCCGGGAGTGTGGCGGTTCTGGGAGAGCCCCGGCTGGGTTTTTTGGTCTCGTCGGGAAACATGGATTCGATGGTGAACCACTACACGGTCAACAAAAAGCACCGGAGCAGGGACGCCTTTACGCCCGGCGGAGTGATGGGAAAGCGGCCGGATAATGCGGTGGTGGTCTACGGGAATCTGATCCGCAGGACTTTCAAGAAGACGCCGATGATTCTCGGTGGTCTGGAGGCAAGCCTCCGGAGGATGTCCCACTATGACTACTGGGCGGACAAGGTGCGCCGGTCGATCCTGCTGGATGCCGGTGCGGATCTCATCTCTTATGGGATGGGGGAGCGCAGCATCGTGGAGATCGCGGACGCCCTGGCTTCGGGGCTGGATGTGCGGGATATCACTTTTATCAACGGCACGGTCTATAAAACGCGGAACGAAGAGGATATTTTTGACGCGGTCCGTCTGCCGGACCACGAGGCTGTGAGCGAGCCGTCCGCCGCAGGCAGGAAGGCCTATGCGGAGAGCTTCGCGCTGCAGCACGCCAACACGGATCCCTTCCAGGCGAAGCGTCTCTATGAAGCTTACGGCGGACGGACCTTTGTTGTGCAGAACCCTCCGGCAAAGCCGCTTTCCATGCAGGAAATGGATGATATTTACGCGCTTCCCTACATGCGGACCTGGCATCCTATGTACGATGCGGAGGGAGGGGTCCCGGCTCTGGGCGAGATCCGTTTCAGCCTGACCTCCAACCGGGGATGCTACGGGGACTGCAATTTCTGCGCGCTGACTTTCCATGAGGGCCGCATCGTCCAGGTGCGCAGCCATAAGTCGATCCTGCAGGAGGCAGAGCAGATGCTGCGGGAACCTGATTTCAAGGGTAACATTTATGATGTCGGGGGACCTACCGCGGAGTTCCGCGCGCCCGCCTGCAAGAAGCAGATGACACACGGCGCTTGCAAAAACAGGCGCTGTCTTTTCCCGGAACCCTGTCCGAATCTGGAGATTGACCACCGTGATTATCTGTCGCTGCTGAAAAAACTGCGCAGTCTTCCGGGCGTCAAAAAAGTATTTGTGAGATCCGGATTCCGCTTTGATTATCTGCTGGCGGACAGGGACAGGACTTTTTTGAGAGAACTCTGTCAGCACCACATCAGCGGGCAGCTGCGTGTGGCGCCGGAGCATGTCTCGGACAATGTTCTCTCGAAGATGGGAAAGCCCGGGAACAGGGTATACCGCGAGTTTGTCCGCCTTTTTGATCAGATGAACCAGAAGACCGGAAAGGAACAGTATATTGTTCCCTATCTGATGTCCTCCCACCCGGGCAGCCGGATGAAGGACGCGATTGAGCTTGCTGAGTACATTCGTGAACTCGGCTATATGCCGGAGCAGGTGCAGGATTTTTATCCCACGCCGGGGACGGTTTCGACCTGTATGTATTACACGGGGCTGGATCCCCGGTCTATGGATCCGGTTTACGTTCCGAGAGACCCGCATGAAAAGGCCATGCAGCGAGCCCTCATCCAGTATCGCGACCCTGAAAATTATGATCTTGTGAAGGAAGCCCTTCTTCGCGAAGGGCGCGAGGATCTGATCGGGTTCGGGGAGAAGTGCCTTATTCCTCCCAGAAAGATTGCGAGGCCCCGGAAAGCACAAGGCCCGGCGAAGACGGATCCTGGGAAAAACAGAAAAGCACAAGGCCCCGCGAAGACGGATTCCGGGAAAAACAGAAAAGCACAAGGCCCGGCGAGGACGGATTCAGGGAAAAACAGAAAAGCAAAAGGCGCAGCGAGGACAGATCCCGGGAAAAGCAGAAGAACGGAAAGCCCTGCAAAGACGGATCACGGGAAAAGCAGGAAACCGGGCAGAACAGGGGACAACAGTAACAACAGAGACAACAGGAACAACGGGAACAACGGGAATAAGGAACACGGGCCGGGTCATAAAAGACATTGAACAAAGGTTCCGAAAAAGCATCCCGCGGGTTCTTCGCGGCATTGAGAAGATTTGCCAAAGGACCATCCCGCGGGTTCTTCGCGGCATTGAGAAGATTTGCGGAAGGACCATCCCGTGAGCATTTCGCAGCATTGACCACAGTACCTGGCTGAATCCGGGAGAGGTAAGACAACAATGCAAAAAATAAAAGAGTTCATTTACAGACCTTGCGGAAAGATTACTGATTTTGTGATTATCGCGGCAATACTGAGCTATCTGCTGGCTCTTTTGGGACAGGCGATTTCGGAAATTGTGAATAGTGTTTGCGGAACAGAGGAGTTTTTGATCTCGCTCTTTAAAGATCCGGATGCAGGCAGACTTATGTTCTTTTATCTTTACTTCTGGGGGATATGGCTTGTTTTTTTCCTGGTGATTTCTGTTTTTAAAAACAACCGTCCCATGTGGAAGTGCCTTGCGTTTCGAAAAGGGGGAAACAGCATCCCGGCACTGGCGGCGGGACTGCTTCTGGGATTCGGAACCAACACGTTCTGTATTTTGATGTCGATTCTTTTCGGAGATATAAAACTATATTTCAACAGATTTGATCCGGCAATGTTTTTCGCTTTTTTGTTTGTGGTTCTCATACAGTCGGGAGCGGAGGAAATCTGTGACAGATGCTATCTGTATCAGAAACTGAGGAGACGATACCGGCACCCTGCCGTGGCGATTCTGGGGAACGCTCTTATCTTTATGTCCATGCATTTGGCCAACCCGGGAATTGATATGCTGGCTATTGTCGATCTGATCTTGACTGGTGTGATTTTCTCTTTACTGGTCTATTATTATGATTCCCTGTGGGGCGCGATCATGTTCCATACGAGCTGGAACTTTACGCAGAACATCCTTTTCGGGCTGCCCAACAGCGGGGTCGTGTCTGAATATTCGCTGTTCAGGCTTGATGCGGCATCGGCGAGAAACGGCTTTTTTTACACGGTCGACTTCGGAGTCGAAGGGAGCCCGGGGGCCATTGTGGTGCTGGCTGTTCTGATGATTGCGATTCTTCTCCTCAACAGAGGAAGAGGGGAGAGAAGAGATCTCTGGAAACAGATGGAGATGGAGTCGGCTGAGGCAGCCGGGGTGAATTTGTAATTGTAAAATAAGGGGAGAGAAAAATATGATTCTGCAGAGCAGGAGAGTGTGGGTGTTGAATACCTGGCTGGAGGCGCAGATTGAGGTCAGCGGGGAATCCGGCAAAATAGTGCGGATTCTTCCTTACAGTGCGGAGAAGCCGGACCTGGACTTTGGAGACCGGAGGATGATTCCGGGCCTGATCGATGTTCACACCCACGGGGCCTATGGATTTGATACAAATGACGCGGAGGAGGAGGGCCTCCGGAACTGGACGAAAAATATAGTGAGTGAAGGCGTCACCGGATTTCTGCCGACAACGATCACCCAGTCGGAGGAAGTCCTGACGAAAGCGCTGAAAAATGTCGCCAAAGTGGTCCGCCAAGGATATGAAGGAGCCCGGATCCTGGGAATTCATTTCGAAGGGCCCTATCTGGACCAGACCTACAAGGGGGCGCAGCCCGAGCGCTTCTGTGTGGCGCCGGATCTTGAGCAGTTCAAGAGATATCTGGAGGCCTCGGAGGGGTTGATCAGGATTGTGACGATGGCCTGTGAACACGATGAGGATTTCCGTCTGACCAGATATCTGCGCGGAAAGGGAATTGTTCCTTCGCTGGGACACTCTTCAGCCACTTATGATCAGGCGGCCATGGCTTTTGCCAACGGAGCAGGCAGCATCACCCACACCTACAACGGCATGACCGGCTTCCACCACCGCGAGCCGGGGATTGTCGGGGCGGCTTTCCGCTTCAGGAATGTTTTCAGCGAGATCATCTGCGACGGGAGACATTCGACGATGGCCGCGCTGAATGATTTCTTTGCGGCGAAGGGACCGGACTACGGGGTCATGATTACGGATGCCCTGAGAGTCAAGGGTCTTCCGGTCGGAACGAGAACCTTGTTCGGCGGAAATATGATCGAGCTTCAGGAGGACGGCAGCGCTCGTCTGCTGGAGGGAGGAAATCTGGCGGGTTCTACCCTGCGGATGAACCAGGGACTCAGGATCCTGGTGGAAAAGGCGGGTATCCCCTGGCAGACGGCAATCAATGCAGCAACGATCAATCCGGCCCGTCTGTGCGGCTGGGAAGGCCAAAAAGGAAGCATTCAGGCTGGAAAGGACGCTGACCTGGTCGTATTGAATGATGACTATTCGGTCAAAGCGACCTTTGTCCTCGGAAAGCAGGTATATTGAGCATGTATTCCGGGCAGGAAATGCGCTGCAGTCCAATCGTCTGTGCAATGCGAAAGAATGTGAGCGGTAGAGAACCCTGTTAAAAATCATGAAGAAAAATAGCAGCCCGGGCTGTTTGGATCGTACAAGCGATCGTATCAGCCGGGCTGCTGCTTTCTTTCTGACAGGAAGACCGGAGTTCTGAATGAAATATCCGGTCCGGATTATATGCCCAGTTCGAACTTCAGCTGGGGCTTCATGGGGAAATAGTTTACCATTTCAAAGTCATCGATGGTAATGTCCTCAAATGCGCACCCGGGCCTGCTGTGGAGGACAAGGGCAGGAGCGGCGTCGTCCTGTTTTTCATTCTGTCCGCTGCCGGCAGCTCCTTTGCCGGCACTTGCGGCGTCTGAGCGTTCTTTGGCCCGGCGCAGCATTTCCTTTGCGTTTTCGATATGGCGGTCATAAATCTGCTCATTGGCTACAAAGTGGGTGAATACACCCGGCTCTTTTTCCGTTACTTTGGCGATCATCATGAGCAGGGCGGCGTATTGGATCTCATTGATGCCGCCCGCGCCGGATGCTGTGAGCATATCTCCGCTCCGCTGGATAAGGCACATGTCCAGATATTCCCGCCGCACATTCCAGATTGTCAGGAAAGCGCAGGGGGCAAGGCCGGGGGTCTCGCGCAGGTCAGGCTCCTGCCACAGATCGACGATCTTACGCCTGCCGTAGGGATCCTTGCGGATGTCCTCGATCAGCTTGTGGATCAGGTCATAGCGCCCGACCGTGGCGCCATAGCGCTGGCCGATCGTACCGTCTCCGATGTCCCACGGGTCCCACCAGGTCACACCCTGCTCCTTCATCTCGGAGAGAACATTGGTGGGATGCTGATAAATGGTGAAAATTTCGCGGATTCCTGTTTTCCAGGCCTGGTGGCGCAGGGTGCAGATCGGGAATTCCCCCTTGCTGAGGTCATACCGGCGTGTCACATGGTTGACACTGATTGTGTGGGCGGGTGTTCCGTCCGCATAGACAGGGCGGGGGTTTTCGTCCGGATAGCCATTGTCCAGAATATTGTGTATGTCGCTGACGAGATATTGATCGGCCTTTGTCATCATCTGTTTTTACCTGCTTTCTCTAAATATTGAAAGATTTTTTTATCAACCTGCCGGACGCGGCGTTTCCGCTATTGGCGATTCTTCTGTCCGCGATATCTCCGCTATTTGCAATTCTGCCGCCCGTGCCACTGCCGCCATTTGCAATTCTGCCGGATGCAGACGCCGCTGCTATTTGCAATTCTGCTGCCGTGACACTGCCGCTATTTGCAATTCTGCTGTCTGCAGGTGTCTGTCGAAAAGATAAGCTCGTGCTGCTGTTTTTTTGCAGCCCGGTTTTGCCAATCAGTATAAAACAAAACTGAATCCGCGTAAATATGCCTTGACGCGGTCCTTCTTTCCTTCTTTCACAGGCCTTCCTTCATGATAGCTTCCCAAACGGGATTTTCCTGCGTGGGACCTGGACGCGGCTTTTACCGGCTTTCTCCTGCACACAACCTATGTTATGATGAGACTTAATTTGAGACTCGCTTTTTCCGGAGGATATGAAAATGACGATACAGGAGGCAATCGATTATATCAACGCCCATACATGGAGCCAGTGGAAGCTGGGGCTGTCCAGGACAAGGGATCTTCTTGCCCTTCTGGGCAATCCCCAGAAGAAGCTGCGCTTTGTCCATGTGGCAGGCAGCAACGGCAAGGGAAGTACATGTGCCATGCTGGAACGGATTCTGCGTGAGGCGGGGTACGTCACCGGCCTGTATCCTTCACCTTATATCGAGGACTTCCGCGAGCGTATTCAGGTCAGTGGAGAATATATCACGGAAGAGGCTCTGTGCCGGATTACTGCCAGGGTAAAGGAACTGGCAGACGGGATGGAAGATCATCCGACTCAGTTTGAACTGATCACTGCCATTGGAATGACTTATTTCGCTGAAAAAAAATGCGATCTGGTTGTCCTGGAAGTAGGACTCGGGGGGCTTTTTGATTCAACTAATGTTATTGATGCCCCTGAGGCTGCTGTCATTACGAACATAGGACTGGAACATACAGAGTATCTGGGAGACACACTGGCAGAGATAGCCGCCAACAAATGCGGCATCATAAAAACCGGATCGGATGTTGTCTGTTATGAGAACCTTCCTGAGGTCATGGAGGTTGTGCGGCGAACCTGTTCGGAGAAGGGGTGTCCCCTGCATGTCGCCCGCTTCAGCAGGATCGTGCCCGTGGAGAGCAGCCTGTACGGGCAGACTTTCCGGTTCTTGAAAAATTGTGAGGAAGCGGCATCGGAGGATGATTTTCATACAGGTGCGGGCGCCGTAACTAGTGCGGACGCCGTAACAGGTGGGGTCGCCGGAACTAGTGCGGACGCCGTAACAGGTGCGGGCGCCGGAACAGGTGCGGGCGCCGGAACCGTGCCTTCCGAAGCAGAACGCGGGGAGGAAATAGAACGCGGGGAGGAAATCCCGATCCGTCTGGCCCTTCTGGGAGAATACCAACTCCACAACGCCGCGACGGTGCTCACAACAGTTGAGGCCCTTCGCGGGCGGGGATTTGAGATTCCTGAGGAGGCAGTGAAGGCGGGAATGGAAAAAGTGAAATGGCCCGCCCGGTTTGAAGTGCTCTCCCACAGACCGCTTTTTATCCTGGACGGAGGCCACAATCCCCAGTGCGCCGGTGCTCTGGCGGAGTCGATACGCGCTTTTCTGCCCGGAACTGAGGGCTGCCCCGGCGGGAAGATCGTCTTCCTGATGGGCATGCTGGCGGACAAAGATTACCGTGCTGTGATCGACATCATCTCGCCTTTTGCCGCCGCTTTTGTGTGCCTGACGCCTGACAGCCCCCGCGCGCTCCCTGCGCAGAAACTGTCGGAGGAACTCAGGGGCAGAGGCTTTTCCGCTGTCGCCTGCGCCACGGCGGAAGAGGGGATCGAAACGGCACTGGCCATGGCTCAGACGATCGGGGAGAAAACGGCAGACAATTCCATACAAAAAAGCGGAACTGTCCCGGGGCAGAACCCGGAAGAAGACCCGGCAAAGGGAGCAAAAGAAGCGGGAGCAAGGCCCGCACGGGACCCTGAAGTGCGGGAGGGAGAGCCTCTTCCCGTCATTGCCTTCGGCTCCCTTTACATGGCGGGTCAGGTGCGGAGCGCTTTTCCCGGCGTTTTGAAGACCCGGATCACCGCCCGCAAAAGAGCCCAGAGAAAGGAAGCAATGTCCCGGCGCAGGAGTCTGGCTGCGGAAGAACGAAGGGAAAAGAGCCGGGCAGTGTGTCTGCTTCTGAAGGAACTTCCTCAATTAAGGAATGCGAAAACCGTTTTTTCTTATGCGGCAGCACCGGATGAGGTCAATGTGGATGAGGTCAACCGCTTCCTGGAAGAAAGCGGGAAAAGGGTCTGCTATCCCGTCTGTGAAAGGCATGGCATTATGAAAGCGGTCTTTCCCGAGCCAGGAAATCCGGAAGCCTGGCGCAGGGGCGCATACGGAATCCGGGAACCGGTCATGGAGAAATCCCTTCCGGTCGATCCCCGGGAGATCGATGCCGTGATCGTTCCCTGCGTGGTCTTTGACAGAAAGGGCGGCCGCTGCGGACATGGTGTGGGCTATTATGACCGTTTTTTGAGCTGCCTGTCTCCGGACGTTCCCAGAATCCTGACAGCGTTTGACTGTCAGGAGGCGCCCCGGGTAGTCGAGGAAGAGACGGACGTGAGAATGCACGCAGCAGTGACTGAGAGCGGTATTCAGTTTTTTGACTAAGCCCGGGAACAAACCTTGTTGTGACTCCTTGTTTCTCCAAACATCGCATGATAAAATGATATGATGTTCTGTATAATGACACGGCCTGGATAATGTGTTTTTCCGCCTTACGGCGGACACGGGCCGGTCGGGGGGCAGAGGGCAGCAGAGTTGTTTCTGCCCTATAAAAAACAATCAGCAGATCAGCATTTAAAGGCGGGGTTAAATGGAAAGTATTGTAAAAATGGGCGTAAAAACCGCCAGGGACAGCAGAAACGAAGAC
>ODAJ011723893.1_pt1 | contig 12547 bp, 11 predicted proteins | sample 1539241 | NCBI WGS metagenome assembly ODAJ01 (sample SAMN02144231, study PRJEB22623) | gut metagenome | biome: sheep rumen | host: Ovis aries | place: New Zealand | reverse complement strand
ATAAAAATAGTGACACATATAAGAATAATTCTTCTTATACTAGTAATTTATTAGATATTAATACTAAAATGATAAGTAGTGATTATTACAAAAAATAATATTTAATTAATATTATTTTTTTGATACAATAAATCTAGAATGTAGGTAGAAATATGAAAGAAAAAGTATCTAAGATTATATCTGTTTATAAAAAATATGGATTTAAAATTTTTTGTCAAAAAATAAAAGATTATATAATTGCTAACTATCTAGATAAAATAAGTTTAAAAGTTATGTTTAATCAAAGAAAATATCAAAGCATTATTAGAGATATTTTAGAGTCTAATGATTATGATAGGATTATTTTATGGAGAAGTAGTTTTGGGTATAATGTTCCTTTATTTCAAAGACCACAGCATATCGCGAATAATTTATCTAAAAATAGATGTTTAGTTTTTTATGAAGTAACTACTATGACAGATAATATTAAAACAATTAATAAATTAAAAGATAATCTTTATTTAATTAATTTTAATAATATTATGTTAAATAAATTATTAATGGAAGAACTTAAAAAAGTAGATAAACCTAAATACATTCAACTTTATTCAACTGATTGGAAATTATCTGTAAGTAATATTGAAGATTATATAAAAAATGGTTATAAATTTATATATGAGTATATAGATCATTTATCTGCTGAACTAGCAGGTACTAAAGATTTACCCAAAAATATCATTGATAAATATAATTATGTTATGAATAATGAAGATGTTTATGTAGTAGTTACTGCTAAAGTTTTAGAAGAAGATGTTATTAGTAAAAGAGGTAATAAGAATTTAGTATTATCATCTAATGGTGTAGATTATGATTTCTTTACTTATTTTGATGATGATTATGAATTTGAAGATGAATTTAAAAAAATACTTAATAATGGTAAACCTATTATGATGTATTATGGAGCACTTGCAAAATGGTTTGATTATGATTTAATTAGAAAAATTGATAAAACAAATAAATATAATATAGTATTATTTGGAATTAAATATGATAGTTCATATGATGAAAGTGGAATAGATTCTTTAAATAACGTATATTTTTTAGGCTCAAGAGACTATAAAATATTAAAAAATTATGCTAATAAAAGTGATATTTTAACTATACCTTTTTTACTTAATGATATTACTAAAGCTACTAGTCCAGTTAAAATATTTGAATATATGGCTTTACATAAACCAATAGTAATTACTGATTTATATGAATGTCGTAATTATGAAAGTGTATTAATTAGTAAGAATCATGATGAATTTATTAATAATTTAGATAAATCATTAAAACTCAAGAATAATAAAAAATATATTAGTTTATTAGATAAAGAAGCTAAATTAAATGATTGGTCTAATAAAGCAAAGGCAATTATTGATTTAATTAAAAAGGATGAGAAGTAATATATGAAGTTATATTTATATGATTTTGATGGAACTATTTATGATGGTGATTCATCAGTAGATTTCTTTAAATACTGCTCTAAAAAAGATAAAAGAATTAAAAAAATGTATTTAAAAATATTAATTAATTTTATTAAATATAAAGCTAAATATATAAGTATTACAGAATTTAAAGAATATATTTTTTCATTTTTAAAATACTTTGATAATTCAGAAGAATTAGTAAAAGATTTTTGGGATGAACATGATTATAAAATTAAGTCTTTTTACTTAGATAAAGATCATTCTAATGATATTATTGTATCGGCATCACCTTATTTTTTATTAAAACCTATTTGTGATAAATTAAAAGTTAAGGATTTAATTGCATCTAATGTAGATATTAAAAATGGTCATTTTAATGGATTAAATAATAGTAAAGAAGAAAAGGTTAAAAGATTTAAAGAAAAATATCCTAAAGATATAATAGAGGAAATGTATTCTGATAGTATGAATGATAAACCATTACTTGATTTAGCAAATAAAGCTTTTATTGTTAAGAAAAATAAAATATATGATTATAAGACTTATAAACCTAATATAATTAAAAGATTATGGAATTTTGGATGGAGTATATATCATAAAAAAGAAGAATTATGGAATTATTTAATAGTTGGAGGTCTTACTACTTTAGTTAGTATAGGTAGTTATGCTTTATTTTCTAAAGGTTTATTATTACATTATGTATTATCTAATATATTATCTTGGATAGTAGCTGTTATATTTGCTTATTATACAAATAGATGGTTTGTTTTTCATAGTAAAAGTAAAGATAAGGTAAAGGAATTTATATCATTTGTATTATCAAGATTACTTACTTTATTAATGGATACCGGATTAATGGTATTATTTATTGAAATTGTTAAATTAGATGACTTGATAGCAAAGTTAATTGTACAAATTGTGGTAGTAATAGATAATTATATATTAAGTAAACTATTTGTATTTAAAAAGTAAATTTACATAAATCTATTTAAACTAGACACTTAAATAGATTTTTTTTGATATTTTTTGTAAAATTAATATGGTGATGTATATGAAGGTACCTGTTGGTGTTAGTAAAAAACATGTTCATTTAACTAAAGATGTATGTATTAAGTTATTTGGAAGTGATGAATTACCAGTTAGAAATTATTTAAATCAACCAGGACAATATGCGAGTACTTTAACTGTTGATTTAGAATGGAATGGTAATGTTATTCCTCATGTAAGAGTTGTTGGTCCACTTAGAAATTACAATCAAATTGAATTATCAGATAATGAATGTAATATTTTAAAGGTAAATCCACCTAGAAGACAAAGTGGTGATTTAGATGGAAGCTTACCTATTATTTTAATTGGACCTAATGGAAAAGTAAATTTAGATAATGGATTAATTAGAGCAGAAAGACATATTCATATGACTCCTGATACAATGAAAGAATTAAATCTAATTGATAAACAAGAAGTATTAGTTTATAAAAATGATAAATATTTATTTAATGCTAAAATTAAATTATCTGATCCTGGTTTTAATGAATTACATATTGACACAGTTGAAGAAGCAATGTATGATTTACACCAAGGAGAAGAAGTGACTTTTAAATGTGGAAAATAGGTAATGTAGATATTCAAAACAAAATAGTTCTTGCACCTATGGCTGGTATTAGTAATACGGCTTATAGACAAATTATTAAAGAAATGGGTGCGGGATTAATATATGCAGAAATGGTTAGTGATAAAGCTATTACTTTTGGAAGCGAAAAAACTTTTGATTTACTAAAAATGAATGATAAAGAAAGACCTATTGCCCAACAAATATTTGGAAGTGATATAGATTCTTTTGTAAAAGCTGCTAAAAAGGTTGAAGAAGTGATGCATCCAGATATTATTGATATAAATATGGGGTGTCCTGTTCCTAAAGTTGCAATTAAAAGTCAAGCTGGTAGTGCTCTTTTAAAAAATCCTTCTAAGGTTAAAGAAATAATTAAAGCGGTAGTTGATGCAGTAAATGTACCAGTTACGGTTAAGATAAGAAGTGGATGGGATGAAAGAAGCATTAATGCTGTAGAAATAGCAAAATGTGCTGAAGAAGCTGGAGCTAGCGCGATAACTATCCATGCTAGAACTAGAAGTCAAGGTTATAGTGGACACTCTGATTGGTCTTTAATAAAAAAAGTTAAGGAAGCTGTAAGTATTCCGGTTATTGGGAATGGTGATATAAATTCATGCTTTGATGCTAAGAAAATGCTTGAAGAAACAGGATGTGACGCGGTTATGATAGGCCGTGGTGTATTAGGAAATCCTTGGCTTATTAAAGAGTGCGTAGAATATTTAGATAATGGAGCTTTACCTAAAAATGTAAGCCCTAAAGAAAAAATAGAAATGCTTAAAAGACATTATCAATTACTTCTTGATAATACTAATGAAAAACAAGCTATATTAGAGATTAGAACTCATGCTTTATGGTATATTAAAGGTCTTCCTAACAGTAGTGTAATTAAAAATGAAATATGTAAAACTAAAAATAGTTATGATTTATTTAAAATACTAGATGATTATTTAAATAGTTTATAATAGGCTCAAATTAATACTCAATCTTTTTTCATTGAAATTAATGTTAAATTATATTATAATCATATTATGATAGAGGAGATTTAATTATGAAAGAAGAAACAAAAAAAACTAGTAAGAAAGCAACAGCTAAAAGAACTGTTAGTAAAGCTGCCACTAAAAAGCCAAGTAGCACTAAAAAAACAACAACTAAAAAAGTAAAAAAAGAAGAAATATTAAATGAAACAGTTAATTTACCAAAGGAAAAAGAGATTATTAAAGTAAATGATCCAAATTTAGTAGAATGTAAATATTGTCATCAAACTTTTGAAAAGGGTTATAGTATTTGCCCACATTGTCATAAAAGACAAAGTACAAGTGTTAGTTTAACTTTCTTTATTGTTTTTGCATTAGTTTTCTTATTTGGAATTATTGTATTTCATTTTATAGATAATCATTTTAACAAAGTAACTCCTGAAAATTTTAAATTAACATGTGCATCAGTTAACTATGAATCGTTAGTTAGAAAACCAATAGATTATAAAGGTAAACACGTTAAAGTTATTGGTAAAGTAGTAAAAGTTGATGGTGTGGATTTAGGTTTTGGTAATGAAATGACTATAACTATAGATACTAATTTATTTGAAAATGATGTAGAAAAACTTGTGACAGTAGAATATAATGATTCAAAGTATGAACAAGGATTTATAGTTGGGGATATGATTACTGTATACGGTATATATAATTCAATTAATGGTAATGTACCAGATATAAATGCTGAAATTATAGATCTTGGCATGTAAATCATTTAAAATAAGAATACCTTGGTATTCTTTTTATATTTTTAAAAATTTGTGGTAAAATACTAATGCAAAGAAGGGATAATTATGGATAAGATTGTAGTTAAAGGTGCTAGAGAAAATAATTTAAAAAATATTAATATTGAACTACCTAAAAATAAATTAATAGTTATGACTGGTGTTTCTGGTTCAGGAAAGAGTAGTCTTGCTTTTGATACAATTTATGCTGAAGGAGAAAGAAGATATATTGAGTCTCTTAGTGCTTATGCTAGACAATTTTTAGGAAATGCCAACAAGCCAGATGTAGATTCAATTGAGGGGTTATCTCCTAGTATTTCAATTGATCAAAAAACTACTAATAATAATCCAAGATCAACAGTTGGTACTGTAACCGAGATTTATGATTATTTACGTTTATTATTTGCTAGATGTGGTACTCCATATTGTCCTAATCATAATAAACCAATTACAAGTCAAAGTATTGATGAAATGACTGATAAAGTTTTATCATTAGAAGAAGGAACTAAATTAGAAATACTTGCTCCAATTGTTCATGGAGAAAAAGGTACTCATCAAGATTTATTTAATGATTTAAGAAAAAAAGGTTATGCTAGAGTACGTGTTAATGGAGAAATGTATGATTTAGCAGATGACATTAAGCTAGAAAAAAATAAAAAAGATAATATTTATGTTGTTGTAGATAGAATTGTAGTAAGTAAAGAAGAAAGAAGTAGAATATTTGAATCTATTGAGCAGAGTACAACTATCGCAGATGGTAAAGTTTTAATTAATATAATTGGAGGAGAAGAAATACTTATGAGTGAGCATTATGCTTGTCCAGAATGTAATTTTTCTTTACCAGAATTAGAGCCTAGATTATTTTCTTTTAATGCACCTTATGGAGCTTGTCCAGAATGTAAAGGTCTTGGGATAAAACAAAAACTTAGTATAGATTTACTTATTCCTGATAAAAATAAGAGTATTATAGATGGCGCGATTAAAGGCTTTAGTGTTGATGATAGTATGAGCCTTCAGCAACTTCAAACAGTATGTGATTATTATAAGATAGATTTAACTAAAGCAGTAAAAGATTTAACTAGGGAAGAGTTAGATATAATTTTATATGGATCTAATAAATTATTTAATTATGAATATGTTTCTAAAAATGGAAATAAAAGATATGTTACTGATACTTTTGAAGGTATAGTTAATAACTATGAAAGAAGATATATTGAAACTAGTAGTAAATGGATTAGAGAGTGGCTTTCTTCTTTTATGGTAGATTCTGTATGTCCAACTTGTCATGGGGCAAGACTTTCTAAAGATGTATTAGCAGTTAAGATTAATAATAAAAATATATATGAGGTATGTCAGCTTAGTATTAAAGATTTGTATACTTTTATGGAAGGATTAAAACTTACTAATGAGCAAAAACAAATAAGTGAGTTAGTTGTTAATGAAATTAAAAATCGATTGTCATTTTTAAATAATGTAGGTCTTGGATATTTAACTTTAGCAAGAGAGGCTTCTACTTTATCAGGCGGTGAATCTCAAAGAATAAGACTTGCTACTCAGATAGGTAGTAAATTATCTGGAGTATTATATGTATTAGATGAGCCTTCAATTGGACTTCATCAAAAAGATAATGATAGACTTATTAATTCTTTAAAAGAAATGAGAGATTTAGGTAACACTTTAATTGTAGTCGAACATGATGAAGATACAATGAGAGAAGCAGATTATCTAGTTGATATTGGACCAGGTCCAGGGGATGCTGGTGGAACAGTAGTTGCTCAAGGTACTCCCAAAGAGGTTATGAAAAATAAAAATAGTTTAACAGGTAAATATCTAACTGGTGAATTAAAAATAGAAGTTCCTAAAAAAAGACGTAAAGGTAGCGGAGAATTTATTGAGATTAAAGGGGCTCGTGAAAATAACTTAAAAAATATTAATGTTAAAATACCTCTTGGAACATTTACTTTAGTTACAGGAGTATCTGGATCAGGTAAAAGTACTTTAGTTAATGAAATACTTTTAAAAGCTTTGAGAAGTAAAGTTTATGGTACATTAGTAATACCTGGAAAACATAAAGAAATAAAAGGTATTGATGGTATAGATAAGGTAGTTGATATTTCTCAAGATCCGATTGGAAGAACACCTAGAAGTAATCCAGCTACTTATGTTGGAGTATTTGATGATATTAGAGATTTATATGCTAATATGAAAGAATCTAAGATGAAAGGCTATGATAAAGGAAGATTCTCATTTAATGTAAAAGGCGGAAGATGTGAAGCATGTTGGGGAGATGGCGTTAAAAAAATTGAAATGCACTTTTTACCTGATGTATATGTTCCTTGTGATGTTTGTCATGGGACTCGTTATAATACAGAAACTTTAGAAGTTAGATTTAAAGGAAAAAATATTGCTGAAGTTTTAGATATGAGAGTATCAGAAGCTATAGAGTTTTTTGATTCGGTTCCTAAAATAAAAAATAAATTACAAACGATGATTGATGTAGGTTTATCTTATATTAAGTTAGGTCAAAGTGCTCCAACGTTATCAGGAGGAGAAGCTGCTAGAGTAAAACTTGCTAAAGAACTTCAAAAGAAACCTACTGGTAAGAGTGTATTTATTTTAGATGAACCAACCACTGGACTTCATACTGATGATATTAAAAAGCTATTAGTTATTTTACAAAGAATTGTTGATAATGGAGATACAGTTATTGTAATTGAACATAATCTTGATGTTATAAAGTGTGCAGATTATATTATCGATTTAGGACCTAATGGAGGAGATGATGGTGGAAAAGTTATTGCATCTGGTACTCCTGAACAGGTTGCTAAAGTAAAAGAATCTTATACTGGTGAATATTTAAAAAAGAAATTGAATTCTAATTAAAATAAAGATATAATTAATTAGGAGTAAGATATGGAAATTTATAGTGAAAAAAAGTCTAGTAAGTGGACAATAATTGAACTTATTTTAACACTTTTAATTAACGCTAGTGCGATTATGCTTGCTAGTAAAATATTTAAAGGATTTTATGTTGAATCATTTTATATTGCGATAATAACATCTATTGTTATTATGATTTTAAATAGGTTTTTAAAACCAGTATTAAAAGTATTAACTTTACCTATTACGGTTATATCTTTAGGTTTGTTATATCCTATTGTAGATACTATTATTTTAAAAGTTGCTAGTTTAATAATGGGATCACATTTTGTGGTAGAAGGTATTTTTATTCCATTTATTGTTTCAATATTTATATCTTTTATTACTGTTTTATTAGATAGTGTAATTACAAAGGTAATTGTTGGAGGTGGAAAGTAATGAATCCGATTGCATTTACTATAGGTAATATTGAAATTAGATGGTATGCTTTATTTATATTAGTAGGTGTTTTATTAGCATTCTTTATAATTAAAAAAGAAGCAAAAAGATTTAATATTAAATCAGATTTTATATTTAATTTATGCTTTTGGGCGATAATATTTGGTTTTATTGGGGCTAGAGTTTATTATGTAATCTTTAACTGGGATTATTATAGTCAAAATATGATAGAAATATTAGAAGTTTGGCAAGGGGGACTTGCTATTCATGGAGGATTAATTGCAGGCATTATTACGATATATTTATATACTACTAAATATAAAGCAAGGACTATTAGGTACTTAGATATTTTAGTAGTACCTGTTCCTCTTGCTCAAGCTATTGGTAGATGGGGTAATTTCTTTAATAGTGAAGCGCATGGAGCTGCTACTACTTTAGAACATTTACAATCTCTACATGTTCCAGAGTTTATTATTAATGGCATGAAAATAGAAGGAGTATATTATACACCAACATTCTTTTATGAATCTCTTGCTTGTTTAACTTTATTTATTATTCTTTTAATATTTAGAAGAGGAAGATATCGTAAAGTAGGATCTATGGTTGGATTATATTTAGTAGGATATGGTATTATTAGATTCTTTATTGAAATAAGTAGAACTGATGCTTTAATGATTGCGGGATTTAAAATGGCTCAAATTGTATCAATTATAATGGTTATTGTGGGTATGTATATTTTAATTACAAATGCTCGTAAAGGTAGATTTGAAGATTTATATAATGATACCAATAATATAGATAAAATAAAGTTTTAAAAAACTGCTTAGAATTAATTTCTAGCAGTTCTTTTTTTAATGGCTATGAATGATAGTATGCCTATTATTAAAAATATGATGCCACCTATAATGTAATAAATTAGTTTATTATTAGAATTATTAGTGATAGTTTTAGATGTAGTTGATTCATCATTAATTTTAGAATTTGTATTTACTTCTTTTCCATTAACATATAATTTATAATTTTAAATATAATGATGAATCAAATGATATTGTTAATGAAATGTTTTTAGCTTGTTTATTATTATTAATTGAACCAGTAAAAATACTACCATTTTTCATTGTCATAGTTAATGTTGATATATTATCTATTGTTATGTTTCCTTCAATCTTTTGATTAATTAAGTTTAAGGTTACGTTACCACCATTTGATCCGGAAGTTCCCCATTTAGCTGTAGTTGCTTTTAGAAATTCACCTTCAGAATCGTTATTAATTATTTCATTATTTTCTAGAGTTATTACAGTACTAGTATTTGTTACAAAAATAATATCACCTTTGTTATTAGTTATTTTTGAGTTCTTAGCATTAAAAGACGATGTTCCAACATCAGCATCACCACTCATTGATTGATAGATAAAAATAGATTTATATGTCTCTGAGTTTCCATTTAATTTATTATTAGTAGCTTCTAAGGTGGCATTATTTAAAGTTACAGAATTTTTTCCTTCAACTACAACTCCTTCTGAAGCAGTTGATGTTAAATTTGCAGAATTTACGGTAATATTAGCAGTTGAATATACTACTGGAGAGCCAGTTCCGTGGGATGTGTATGTACCATTATTTACGGTTAACGTTCCGCCACCACGATCTGATCTTATTGGCGCTGATGAATTTCCTTCTGTTTCGGCGGTTACATTGTTTGCAGTAAGAGTTCCACCACCAGTTACCATAATGGCTCCTGAATTATTACTTGTAGTTTTAATTGTAGCACTACTTATGTTAATAATTCCAGTTCCGTATGCAAAAACAGCATTAGCATGGGAACCATTAGTAGTAATATTTCCACCTTTAATATTTAAAGTAGCTCCATTATATGTAAGTATTGCAGCATTTGTGCCATAAAAGTCGGCATTATCACCAAAATCATCCCCAGTTTTTGTTATAGTACAAGAATTAATCGTAGATGTTCCACCTGAGACTAATAAAGCATTTTGACTTCCAGTTGTACTTGAGAAATTCTTGTTACTTTCGGTTGTTGATGATGAAAAAGTTGTTGCTCCTGTATACGAAATATTTGTTGAACTATTACTAGAGCCACCGTTTACTTCTCCTGGTGGTTTTTCTGGCACTGCATAAACTAGTATTGGCATAGTCATAATTATTATTATGATAAAATAATTTAATTTTTTCATTATCCTCCTATCATATTAATTATAACATTTTATTATTAATTATAGATAAAAATGTAACTAAATATATATATGATTCATAAAATATAAAAGAAAGGAAGTATTTTATGAACGATTGTGATAATGAATTAGGTTGTTGTTATACATTTTGCGCTCCTCCAGGCCCAACAGGTCCAACAGGTCCAGCAGGATTACCGGGTCCGACTGGAGCAACAGGTGCAACTGGAGCAACAGGTGCTACACCAAATTTAACTATTGGGACAGTAACTACTGGGGCACCAGGTACTAGTGCATCTGCTACTATTACAGGTGTAGCTCCTAATTTTGTATTAAATTTAACCATACCTCAAGGTCCAACAGGTGAAGCAGGCCAAACAGGAGTAACAGGTCCAACAGGAGCAACAGGTCCAACTGGTGAAGTAGGTCCAACTGGTGAAGTAGGTCCAACCGGAGCAACAGGCCCAACCGGAGCAACAGGCCCAACTGGTGAAGTAGGTCCAACTGGAGCAACAGGCCCAACTGGAGCAACAGGTCCAACCGGAGCAACAGGTCCAACTGGAGCAACAGGTCCAACTGGTGCAACAGGTCCAACAGGTGATGAAAACAATTAATGAAAGTTATAGTTTATGCAATAACTAAAAATGAATCTAAATTTGTAGATCGTTGGTTTAATTCAATGAAGGAAGCCGATGATATATATGTATTGGATACAGGCTCAACAGATAATACTGTCGAGCTTTTAAAAAAATTAGGTGTTCATGTTAAAGAGGAAGAAATAAGGCCTTGGAGATTTGATGTTGCTCGTAATAAATCTTTAGATATGGTTCCTATGGATGCTGATATTTGTGTATGTACAGATTTAGATGAAATATTTGATTCTGGATGGAGAGAAAAATTAGAAAAAGTATTTTTAGATAATAATAGATGCCGTTATAATTATATTTGGTCTTTTGATAAATATGGAAATCCTGCTGTTAATTTTTATCAAGAAAAAATACATTCTAGATTAGGATATACTTGGGTTAATCCAGTACATGAAGTACTTAAATGTAATTTAGATAATGAAAAGATTGTTACAACAGATGATGTAACATTAAAGCACTATCCTGATAGTACTAAATCTAGAAGTTCATATTTACCTTTATTAGAACTTGCTGTAAAGGAAGATCCTACTAATGATAGAAATATGCATTATTTAGGAAGAGAATATATGTTTTATGGACAATATGATAATGCCATTGAAACATTAAAAAAACATTTAGAAATGTCAAGTGCTACTTGGAAAGAAGAAAGATGTGCATCACTTAGATTTATATCTAGATGTTATAAATTAAAAAAAGATTATGATAATGCTTTAAAATATGGATTACTCTCTATTAGTGAATGTCCATATATAAGAGAACCTTATTTAGAAACTGCTTATGTATATTATGAACAAAATAATTATAAAATGTGTTATTTATATTTACTTGCTTCTTTAGAAATAAATGGTAATGCTAAAATATATATAAATGAACCTAATTGTTATAATGGTACTATTGAAGATTTAATAGCAGTTTGTTTATATTATTTAGGTGATTATAAATTATCTTTAGAATATGTAGAGAAGGCTTTAAAAATAGATCCAGAAAATGAAAGAATGTTAAATAATAAAAAACTGATTAAAATAAAATTGGAGACTTTATCTTAATGGATAGAGTTTTCTTTTGTTTTATATGATACATTTTTAACTGATAACATAAATAATGGAAAAAGTATATATGAAGATGAAGGCTGTGATCGACATAGAAAAACTTAGTTGTGATACAAATAAATATTCACACTTGAAAAGATAAAATTCACAAAAATTTGCAAAGCAAACACTTGTTCGCTTGTGGGGGAGGTAATTTTATTGTATAATATACATGAAAAATAAGAAGTGTACATTTTTTAATGCTGTTAACTTATGAAAAAGTTATGTACACTTTTCCGACTAATGTACGCCAAATAGAAAGGATGAAAAATATGGAAAAGAAAAATAAGTTGATATTAATAATATCAATCATAGGTCTAATTCTAGTAGTAGCAGGAGCTTCATATGCGTACTTTAGTGCTAGAATAACTGGGTTAGAAAGTGCTAGTACACTTTCTATGACAGCAGGAACTTTAGGAATTGCATATTCAGAAGGCAATGAAATAGTAACTGCCCCAAATATTTATCCAAGAGAAACAGAATGGATAACCAAAA
>ODAJ012101139.1_pt1 | contig 12549 bp, 6 predicted proteins | sample 1539241 | NCBI WGS metagenome assembly ODAJ01 (sample SAMN02144231, study PRJEB22623) | gut metagenome | biome: sheep rumen | host: Ovis aries | place: New Zealand | reverse complement strand
GCCATTGCCGCCATTGTTGCAGAATGGGCAAATATATTCGTTAGTTTTATCTCCGACATGGTGTAAAGCTCCAATGGTCGTGAGGTCTTCGGCGGAGAGTTTTTTTATTTCATCAATAGTTGATTGTGAGATATTCATTTGTTCTGTCTCCTCTTATTTGTTAAACAATTGGTTATCTAGGTTATCTAAATGTTACGGTTTTGGATAATATCATATGTTTAATGGAAAATCAAGAATCTACGTTAGGTAAAATTGATTTGATATGGACTGTGTTTCTGTAAGCTTCGGAAATTAAATTTTATTTTGTAAAAGTGAAACCGCGAACACAAACGTGCCCAAATTGGGCACAAATAGGTTCATGGTTTCACATTAGCCGGAAAAGAAGACGAGGGAAGTTAAATCCAACGAGCCATTTCTATTTTTTCGTGAATTTCTTCCCTTTCGGGTTCTGAAAGTAAATCCCAGCTAATCATGTCCCAGTTAATGTCGGGGACACGAGAAAGTTGCAAGGGAACAATACCGGTTTCGTCGGGCTTGGTGTAATCGGTTTCGGAAGGCTTAGGAGGTTTCCACGAAGGCGGTGGAATAGTCGGTTGAATGTTTTTTTTGAATTGGAGCTTAGAAAAATAATTGACGTTGGTAACGAGTGTCTCAACGTCTTTAATGCCGATACTGTTAGCGATGTCATGCATGATATTAACAGTTTGCTGGAAGTCGCCGTGAGTAGCGATGAAAACTCTGACAGAAGCGCGATGAAGGTCGTGGCAATAGGCAGTGAAAGTACGTTGAAGCTTTAAAATCTCAAGGTCGATTCGTTTACGCCAAGTAGGTGGAATAGCGGCGTAATTGGCGGTTAAGTTTTTTAGCTTGTCGAACTCGTGACTAAGAGAGTCTAAGTCGGATTTAGCAAGGTCTTTTTCGTGCTGAGCGAATTTGAGTTGTTCTTGAAGAATGCGAATGAAAGCTACAGCCTTGATTCCGTCTTCAGCCATTTGGCGTAGGGTAATAAAATCTTGAGTGGAAAGTTCAACATGGTCTCTGTCTTCGGATTTAAATAAAACGCCAGAAGAGGCAAAGTGAACAGATTTGTTAATTTTTCTGATGTTGTCCTGCGTTAAAAGTAAGGTGTTTAGGTCTTCGGTATACTGTTGAAGTTCCTGTTTAGCTTGTTGTGCTTTGAATTGATTAAGTTCGAGGTAATTGCGGGCGTGATGTTCGCCGCGTTCGAGTCCGTAGAGTCGAGAGACTTGTTGGTGAAAATCGGTTTGAAGCTTTTCGAGCGATTTAGGATTGAAAAGGTCGCGAGCGGAAAGTCGCCCGTCTTTAGTGACAGGAATGATACCGATATGTACGTGAGGATTGTATTCGTCAAGATGACAGTGACAGTACATGACATTTTCTTTTCCGTAGCGGCGTTGAAAGAAGTAAAGAGCATTAGCGAAATATTGTTCGCGTTTTTCAGTGCCGAGTTGGAGCATAAAGTCGGAAGAGGCACCGACAATGATGTCGGCGAGCCCTACGGCATCGGAACGAGGCTTTCTTTTCAAGTGAAGTTGTTTGATGCGTTGCCGGACGTTCCGTTCCAAATGTTCTGGAGATAATCCCTCAATAGAGTGATTAAGGTGAGAGCGAGTCAAATCAATGTTGGGGTTGGTTTTAACACGGTCACGGTCAAGCAGATGGTGGCGTATACCGCCGAGTCCGTTGAGTTTGACCTTGCCGAGATGAAGTTGTTGATAATGCAATTGAATCCCTCCTTTGGATTGCAGGAGGAAGTATGGCACAAATTGGGGCTCTCAAATTCTTATTTTTTTGCTTTTTTTCTGGGGCACCGACAGAAAATGTATACCAAGCTATGCATTCCTACGGAATGCGCTTGCTCTGCGAGGCAAAAAAAATGTGCCCAATCTGGGCACATTTGAAAAGATTTATTTGATATTATTGATTCCAAGCATTGTATATGAGTTGCCTTTTGTGAAAGGCTTCTTTTCCACCTTCCATGATTTCTACAATTTGTTGTTGCGTAATGTCACAGTCGATATTGCCTTTAAATATGTCGATTGTAGTGTCTTGATAGTTTACAACGAAAATTCGTTCAGAGTCTCCCAATACGGGAATATTAGCATTATGAGTGGCGAAAATAAATTGTAGATGCTCTTTTTTGTTCACTATAGCTTTAATTACCTCATCATAAATTACTTTATTATCAAGATCGTCCTCTGGTTGGTCGATAACAATAATATCATTATTAGTTTGAGTGAGTATGAAAAGAATGAGTGCCGAGGCTCTCTGTCCTATGGAATGTTGTTTTAATAATTTTCCGTGATAGTATATTTCTACTTTATCTTTAACGAATTTTTTTAACAATTCGTCATATTGTTCGGTTAATTTTTGCACCATTTTGTTGTATTCTGTAATGGATAATATGCTTCTTAGTTTTTCTCCATTAGACATTAGCCAGTCACTGATAATATCTACATAATCACTAAATTTTTCAACTATTTTTTGGTACTTGATATCTGAAATACTTGTTCCTTTGAAATCAGCCTTAAGTTGTTCCTTAAAATTTTCTTTATCTCCTTTGAATGTGATTTCGATACGCAGTTTATCCTGAGTGTTATTGATTCTTTTAATTTCGGTTTTATATAAATTGAAGATGTTTAATAATACTTCGTTTCTTTGTCGCATCGCTCCAAAAAATGTTGTTTCTAATTTTTTCTTAGAATTGAATTTTTCATTTAAATCTCTAAGTTGCAGTTTGAGCGATTCTAAATCTTTACTCATTTTTACAAAATCATCTGCGTTTAGAGTATCATTTTTTATTTCCCTTTTTATCTCTGCAAACTCATCGGAAAAACTTTCGATTCTTTTGTCAAGCGTGGATATAATATCGTCAAAGAATTTTTGGTGATCCATTTGCATACTGTGTATGGTCGTACCAATTAAACTCCATTGTTTGTCCCATGAATCGAACTGTGAGTTTACTTTATCTATAAGATCGTTATTATATTCGCTTTCCAAATCACTAACGATATTCAACAATGATGGTTTGGCGTCATGTATGGAACGCATAGAGTTTAATAATAAATTAAGTTGTTCTCGGATAGAAGTCAATTTAGTTTTATCAGCAACATATGCTGTTTGTTTTTTTAATTTCTGTGCAACGCCCTTTTCTTGGTATACAGCCATTTTGTGTTCGATTTCAGATTTTTTTGTAGTTTTATTTTCAATTTCTTCAGGGATACTATGAGCATTTAGTAAGTGTTCCACCGAGTTTTTCAATGTTAAAAAGCAGTTGTTAAGAGTAGTGGTGTCTTCCGATATATTCATAACCATTGTGTCTAAAAGAGTACTTTCGTGATCGGTAATGGTAGATAAATCTTTTTGTCCGAAATATTGAATGCCTTCCAAGAGACTACCGGGATGTATATTCAAATCCGTGCCATTTTCATCGATTATATTCGTACGTTCTCCTAATATACGACTGATCGTGTAACGTTTACCGTATTTGTTAATTAGAGTCAAAACAACTTTTCCACCTGAACCCAGTACATTTTTAACTAAATCTTCTTTATAATCTCGATCCGTTTGCGGAGAAACATCAAAAATAAATCGAATAATTTCTATGATGGACGATTTTCCACTTCCCCTAATGCCTATAATTGTATTGAGATGAGGAGAAAACGTAATTTTTTGTCCATCGAATTTTCCTCCTTTAAAAGAAATAGACTCAATAAATCCGTGCTTAATTTCTGGATGCATGTTATTTACTCTGCTATGGTAATCTTGCAATGCAAATTTTACAGATGAATAGGAAAAATCACCTATCTTAATGTAAGTGTGATTTGAGCCTTTTCCAATTTCTTCAATTGTTTTTGGATCTGAACCTTCAACAAGTGCAGGTAAATAACCAAAACACTGCTTGAATTGTTCAATGTTCGTACGTGTTCTTAATTTTTGCAACCCCAGTACACGTTTTTTAAAAGTGGCAATATTTGACAAAGCTTTCATCAACCCAGTTTTACACTCTTTAAATAAGCCATTATTTTGATCTACATGTGCAAATATCACAAAATAATCTCGATTATATGAGTCCAATGTTTCTAATGTTTTCTTCAGGTCAAATACAGATTTTGAGTTTTTATTTTCAGGATTTGATATACCCGCGAGTGCTTGCGACAAAAAATTTTGAATGTGATTATGATCTTCTTCAAACCATTCTTCAGGATTGAACACAATGAGAGTATGAATACCATTAGCTCCTTCTTTCACAGCAAGTTCCACTCCGGGCAAAAGAAAAATATCTTCCTTTTTTGCGGCTTTACGCAAAGCTCTGAATTCTTCTCTGTCAAATTTGTTATGATTTGTCACAACTCCAACTTTGATGTTGGCTTGTTTGAGAGCATTCACATAATTTTTAACAAAATTATTGTCTACATCTGAATATTGGAACTCTTTATCTTTTTTTGTGTGTAAGTGAAAATCTACTCGAACATACTCTAAGCCAAATTCAAACACAATGTCACCTCGCAATCTTGTAAAACGACCGATCCATCTTGTGCTAAACTGTCCAAATTCATCAAACAACTCATATTGAGAGACAATTTTTTGCCAAATCGGAGGATGTTTTACCCCCATCAATTTGTACCATTATACAGGAATTTTTTTATAATGCAACTTGATAGCATCATCTTTTCGTGATAAAATTTCATAGTTATTTAAGAGGTGATTCTATGCCCGTTACTTATGACAAATTATTCAGGCTGATGGAAAATCAAAAAATAACAAATACAAACTTAATGCAACGAGCGAATATATCTGGAAATATTATCTCACGACTTCGACATAATGAATACGTTTCATTAAAAACGCTTGAAAACATTTGCCGATTGTTTAATTGCCAAGCTAATGATATATTAGAATTTTATTTTCTAGAAGATAAGAATATTCAAAGTAAAGAGAAATATTTGAAACAAGTTGTAAAAATCCAAAATCGTCGGTATCTTGGGAATAAATTTAAATTGTTAGATTTTATTCAGAAAGTTGTTCAAAAAAATTGTTCTAAAGTTGAAACGGTTGCAGATATTTTTTCTGGAACAGGAGCAGTCGCTTCAACTTTTGCTAACAGAACATTATTTACGAACGATTTACTTTACAGTAACTACCTTTGCAACGTAGCTTGGTTTGGCAATGAAACAGCTCGTCTTCATTTCTTAGAAGAACTAATTAGAGAATACAACCAAAACAGCATTTTTGTAGAAAATTATATGACGAAAAATTTTTCTGATACATACTTCAGTAAATTAGATTGCTCCAAAATTGGGATTGTTCGAGAAGATATTGAACAAAAATATCTTACCAGAGTAATTAATGAACGAGAGCGCGCGGTTCTTGTCACTGCGCTGATTTATGGCATGGACAAAATTGCTAATACTTGCGGACATTACGATGCTTGGCGAAGAGGAGCAACTTTTGAGCGCCAACTAATCTTGCCTATGCCGAACGTCCCAGAAAAAAACAATAGAAATAATCAATGTTTTAACGAGGACGCTAACAAGTTAGTCAGACACATCGAAGCCGATTTAATTTATATTGACCCACCATATAACTCACGTCAGTACTCCGACACTTATCACCTACTCGAAAACGTCGCTAGTTGGCAAAAACCAGCAGTGCACGGCGTCGCACGCAAAATGAATAGAGAAAATCTAAAAAGCGACTACTGCACAATCAAAGCGACGACTGCTTTTGAAGACTTAATCAAACATTGTCAGTCAAGATATATTCTATTTTCATATAACAACATGGCAAACAAAGGCGACACTCGTTCTAATGCTCGTATTGCCGATGAAGACATTCTCCGAATCCTAAACGACAAAGGAGACATAAAAGTCTTCTCTAAAAGATATAAGCCCTTCAACGCGGGACAGTCTAATATTAGCGAAAACGAGGAACGACTTTTCTTATGTACAGTAAGAAAATAAAGCTACTGAAAGAAAAAACACCATGATTCAATCTCCACTCAACTACACAGGCGGCAAATTTAAATTACTCCCGCAAATTCTCCCATTGTTCCCAAAAGACCTCGACCGTTTCTTTGACTTCTTTTGCGGTGGTTGTAACGTCAGCGTAAACGTCGATTGCAACGAAATAATTTGCTTAGACCGCGAAGAGCGTCTCATATATCTCTACCAAACTTTTCAAAATCTGGAAAAAGATTCCGTGCTTGGTTGGATTTATGAAATCATCGAAAAATATGGTCTTTCTCTCGTCAGCCGCAACGGTTACAAATTTTATAATTGCGACAGTGCTACCGGACTTGGTAAATACAATCGGCACCCATTCAATCGTCTACGAGACGACTTTAACAAATGTACCGTAATTGATTATAAATATTACGTCATGATGTACGTCGTCATAATCTATGCCTTTAACAATCAAATTCGATTCAACTCTACTGGCAAATTTAACCTACCTGTCGGCAAAAGAGACTTCAATGCCCGAATGCAATCAAAACTCAATGACTTCATTGATAAAATCCATTCGGCGAATTACAAATTCGTTTGCCAAGATTTTCGGCAGTTCGATACCGGAACACTTACAAAAAGAGATTTCATCTACGCCGACCCACCATATCTAATCACTCGTGCGACTTATAATGAAAACGAAGGTTGGAACGATACCACAGAATACGCTTTACTAAATTTTTTGGATAGCATAAATTCAATCGGAGTAAGATTCGCCTTATCGAACGTACTAAGCAGTTCTGGCAAAAAAAATAACATCTTAATCGATTGGCTCAATACCCATTCCAAAGATTACACAACCATTCACTTGAAACACAGCTACTCAAATTCAAACTACCACAAAACCAACAAGAATATTGACACAGACGACGAAGTCCTCATAATCAACTATAACCTTAAACAAAATGGCAGGTAAAACAAAAATGGAATTGCAATATAAAAGTTTTTACTGGTGTCTCGGCACTACCAGCTTCCGCACCAAAAATTTCAACAAGAAGATTGAACAGCAACTGGCTTTATTACGTGATTTTTGGTCGCTGAAAGAAAACGTCGGCAAAGAATGGAACGGCAATAACAAACTCCAGACCGATTACTATAACTTCCTCCATAAAGTCGGTTTCCTAACCGGTAACGCCAATAACAAGCCCAAAGACGCCCGCGAGAAAACATCTGGATTGGTATCGCTTGGTCTCATTGATGAAAGTCGAAAATTAACAGCTGTCGGCAATGAATTGTTAAAACTCAGCGAACAAAATAATTTCTACGTTGATAATATTCTCGGCATTCCCGCTGACAGTTTTATTTACTTCAAGCAACTGCTGAAAACTTCCCTACAAATCGACGAAAACATTGTACGACCATTTCTCGTTACAATTTACCTAATCATAAAACTCGGCGAGCTTTCCTACAAAGAATTCTCCTACTTGCTACCATTAAGCATTGACAAAAACACTACACTCCAAGCAGTAAACAATATACGAGCTTTACGTAATAACGAATTAAACATTGACGATATAATTTTCGCAAGACTTATGGCAAAAGACAATTACAAATTTGCTCTGCAATATTTCCTCAAAACAAAAATAATAACCGCAGATATTATTGCCAAAATAGGCATAAACAGAAAAAGTCGACAATATGACAAAGCCTATTTTCCGCTCTATCAAGCCTTACATAAATTCTACGTAGAAAAAGAGCAATCAGCTACGGACGAAATTGTAACCGCTTTAAAATTTATCACAAACACCAGCAAACTCTGGCAAAAATTCCTCTTCGGCAATGCAACTGCTACACAAATAAAAAGAACACCTTTACGATATTTACGTCCCAATCACTTTGACAGAGCCGACAACGAAACAAAATTTCGTCACACGTTTTTTGCAGTAATGCATACACTCAAAGCAAAACGCAGTCTAGAAGATTACTTCGACCTTAACCGAAGATATATGAAAACCTCCGATGTCATAATATTTTCTGATGAAAAAGTAACTCTCGACATTGTTCCACGTCATTACTTCACACCAATTTGCGACAGATTGCTGGACATTGCTTTTAGCTCATCGCCGCTATTAGAAGAAACCTGCGACTTACAACAAATTGCTTCATTCCTACAACCAAACGAAGTCTCTATCCTCAATGGAATAAATCACGAATTCAATCTAAACTTAATGTCCCTCAAAGACGCAGGAAAACTTTTGGAAAATCAACGATATCTACGACTAAATCACCTAATTGATTCTAAATTCACAGACGAAAAAATCTTAACAATTCTAACCCTAATCGCAACAAGAAATGACAACGAAACTCAAAAATTAGTAACAGACAATGCCGACATACCGACTATCTTTGAATACGTACTCGGAATCCTATGGTACAAAATCAGTCATCGACAAGAAAAAATTCTTGACTACATGAAATTATCCCTCGACATTGACCTACTACCAAAAACTCACGCTACCGGCGGAAAAGCCGACATTGTCTACGAATACGAAGAAAATCCCGCATACCCTGCCCATTCTCTTTTACTTGAAGCAACATTAACTGACAGAACTAACCAACGACGCATGGAAATGGAACCCGTTTCAAGACATCTTGGCAACCATATACTCAAGACAAAAAATTACTACTCATATTGCATTTTCACCACGAACGAACTAAACATCAACGTCGTCTCAGATTTCAGAGGTCGCAAAAACCAACGATACTACGATACAACTGATGATAATAATTTTATTGACGGCATGAAAATTATCCCCCTGCAAATCGACGACTTGAAAAATATCCTAGAAAAGAAAATCTGGTACGAAAAACTTTACCAAATTTTTGACGTTGCTTTTCACTCCGAACTAGCTCCACGTGAATGGCGTGAGACTTGTATCGTAAACAAACTGACCCAGCCCAATAATGTTCCGCAGAAAACAAATCGCGATTGATTCTAAAGCAGTCGCGTTTTATAATACTATCCAGAACTACCACGAAGGAGGCGAGACCATGACTAATGAAGTAACCCTCAGCAACTACGAAAAAATCATCAACGACCAAACCGAAATCATAAAGGGATACGAGAAATTGATAAAATCCCTTCCACCTGTTTCGCCTACCATACTCATAAACGAACTAATCACCGAATCACAAGCACTAACGAAACAATCAGAACCCGACCCTAAAGACGAACAAGAACGACGACAACTCTTCGGAGCACGTATGAAAATGATTCGGCAAATGCTCGGCTTAAAACAAGCTGACATCGCGAAAAAATTGAATGTAACAATTCAGTCAATAAAAAACTACGAAAGCGGACTTCGAGAACCAAGCATTAAAAACCTAATCGCACTAGCACACATACTCAACGTCACAACCGATTGGCTACTAAACGTACCGCCACCGTTAATCGAACAAAAACCCTTTACCGCGTGAGCAAAAAAACTTACGCGGTTTTTTGTTTCCTATTTTCGCCCCCTTCCCCCTTGTCCCCTAACCCCCAGAAAAAAACTCAGCCATTGAAAAAGAAAGTTTTGCCATGTTCAAAAAAATTTTCAGACCTTGCAGGAATCTGTCATATGCTTTTTGCTATAGTGCCTGTTTTGCCGCTCTCCTCCGTCCATCGACGACTTTGCGAAACTTGCGAAACTTACTGCGAAACCTACGCGAAACTTTTGCGAAACTTAGAATGGCGTCAAATCAACAATCGAAACCTCCGAAAGCAAAATTGCAAGGTTAAAGTGTACTCCAGCATTTGAAAGAAAAAGTTGTTTTTTTCTTTTCAAAAGCTAGAGCAGTAAAACCTTTACATTTAGGTTTCGCAAGTTTCGATTGGCGTCAGGACGCCAAAGTAAGTTTCGTTTTAGTTTCGATTACGTTTCGATTTTGCTTTCGTAAGTTTCGTGGGATGTTAGGACGTTAAGCCCGAAAATGGGCAAAAAAAATCGAAGCCGCCTTTTCGGTGACTTCGTTCAATATGACGATATTGTTATTATCTACAACTAAACTTTCTTTTTCAAATGCTTAGCTTTTACTCTGGGAGATGAGGAGCAAGGGGGAAGAGGGTTATACCGGCAAGTCCTAGACGTCGAGACTGGGGGTGACGCTTGTACGTAATACCGTTTCTGCCGTGAAGTCGCTTAATCATGTCCTTCAGGTTGCGGTCGGAGATGGTACGTGTCTCGGCAGGGTACTCTTCCTTGAGACGTTTCAGAAAAGAGTTAATCTCGATGAACTTGCCGTCGCCGTATTGGCAGAACTCAATGATGAATTCGCTAAGGAAGTCGTTTTGTGCAAAATAGTTGCGTGTGGAAGTCTCCATTGCATTGGAGAAGATTAAGCCGTGTTGGTACCATGCCTTTGCGGCGTCGACGAGTATTGTGAGCAGACCGCTAAGGGCATCAGGAGCAAGCAATTTCTTTTTCAAATGCGGGTCTCGGTTTAGGTCGGTGAAGTGTTGCAGGAAGTCAACGCCATGAATACGACGAATCAATCCGGGATCGCGGGCGTCGGTCAGTTCGGGGCGGTAATTACCGCTGATAACGATTTTGTGAGTTGGGTCAATCATGGTAAATTCTTCGTGGAGCCGGCGAATCGGGATTTTGTCTCCGCCAGTGAGCAGTTTGAATTTGGCAGTATCAAGTTTCCGACCTTGCGGTAATTCCTCGACGATAGCAAGCCGTTTCTTTTCGAGTTGGTTAAGCTCGGTAGTAGCGGCACCGGCATCGCTCATACGTCCTGCTTCGCAAACTGCAGTGACAGGTAAGCTTGTTGCGTAGTCGTAGAATAAGCTCATCAGTAAGAGTGTCAGTGTACCTTTGCCGTTGCCGCCGGAACCGTAAAACAGGAAAGCTTTTTCTTCGCTGACTTCGCCAGTTAAGCAGTAACCCAACCAGCGGATAAGAGCGGCGAGAGTTTCTTCGTCAGGTATAATGTCATGCAGGAACTTTTCCACAATCGGGTTACGTTCGCCCGTGTAAATTGCGGCGCATTGCTGAGTAAGTAAGAGCTCCGGCGCGGCAGTCATTAGTTTGCCAGTTTGCAGGTCGATAACGCCGTTTAAGCAGTTTAACAATTCAGGGTGATTGTCGAGGTCTCTTTGCTTGATAATTACGCTATCTAAGCCTTTCAAAAAGTTGAAGGCATATTGAATGTTTTTTCCCCGAAAAGTCGCGGCAATTTTGTTTTCGTCTTCGTCGGCAGCGTTTGCTTTGAGAATTTCGGCAGCATGTACGACGAAAGGATATAGACAAGCGTTTTGAGATTTAGGAGCGCGGCTCCAAAGTCCTGCGGAGTAAGTCAACCAGCGGTCGGTGTCCTGCAAGTAACGCAGGCGGTCGCCGAAGAGATATTCGAGGCGTCGTGCATTAGCCAAAGCGTTACTGCCGTCAGCAAAAAGAATGTCGCATTGTTCGGCAGTCAAAATAAGGTTTTTATTCGGAGGAGTTGTTTCCGGTTCAGAGTGGCTGTCCATTTTCTTTTCAAGAGCTGTGAATTCGGTTTTGGTGTCGGCGATAAGTTTGTCGATTATTTCGTTCAGTTTCTCTTTTCCTTGTTCGATAAGAATTTGGTTAGAGTCAAGTTTTGAGTTAGGTTCGTCGCTTAAGAATCTGATGACGCTTTGACAACCGATTTTTTTGAGTGCCCGTTGAAGTTTTGGAGCATGTTTTCTACCGGTTTCATCTGGGTCGAGGAGAATTAAAATTTTAGGCTTAGTCTCAATCGGTTGAAGAGCTTTAACTAGCAAGTCATATCCTTCTGCGCTACCGAATGCGACTGCTGAGAATTCCGCAAGTTCAAGGCTTAAGGCGTCAATATATCCTTCGACTGCGATGACCAATTCGGCTTTCGTCAGCAGTTCGGCATTGAATAAGGTTTTTGTACCGGCGTGGTCTTTTTCACGAATGTATTTCCGTTTTTGAGCGTTGAAATTTTCGATGGGTACGGTCAGCCGAGCAAGGTAGTTGGCTTTATTTGAGTCGGTTGAAGCTGGTATTAACATACGCGGCGAAGAGGTAGCCCAATTTTTAGCGTCGGGACGTTTGGCGAGTAGGGAAGGTGGAAGCCAATCTTTTATGAATCTGCAACCTTTCTTTTTCAAAAGCTCGAATGGTAGACCGCGCCACGAGCCGCCTTGTGCGTCAAGAAATATTTTAAGCCCGATTTCGTTAGTAGCGAGTTGTTGGTTAATTATTCCAAGTTTCGAGTGACGGATTGTAGTGGTTGTTGGGTTTGTGATTTCTTTTTTTTTCCCGCTGAAATATTCTTCAATGTAGCTTATTCCGAAATCGGAGCAAGCTCGTTTGCAGATTTCTTGGAAATCATATTTAGGATTTAATCCGTAGTGGACGGCAAGGATTCCGATGTTGTCGAATTTCTCCCCACACCGTTGGCATTTCCAGCCTGTGTGTGTATTGGTTTCAAGGGGTTTAATTCCAGTGGCGTCGCGGTTGCCATTGCCGCCATTGTTGCAGAATGGGCAAATATATTCGTTAGTTTTATCTCCGACATGGTGTAAAGCTCCAATGGTCGTGAGGTCTTC
>ODAJ012129111.1_pt1 | contig 12551 bp, 7 predicted proteins | sample 1539241 | NCBI WGS metagenome assembly ODAJ01 (sample SAMN02144231, study PRJEB22623) | gut metagenome | biome: sheep rumen | host: Ovis aries | place: New Zealand | reverse complement strand
GCAATTTACGGCGGCACCTTTAACCTTTTTAATGTAACTATGAGAAAACTCGGTATCGACTTTACCTTTGTCAGCCCTCACGCAAGCGAGGAGGAGCTTCAGGCGGCAATCAAGCCGAACACAAAGGCAATTTTCGGCGAAACAATTTCCAACCCGAGCCTTGATATTCTTGATATAGAAAAGTTTGCAAAGGTTGCGCACGCAAACGGAATTCCGCTTATTGTTGACAACACTTTTGCTACCCCGATCAAGTGTCGTGTTATTGATTTCGGAGTTGACATTGTAACCCATTCAACAACCAAATATATGGAGGGACACGCTTCCACAATCGGCGGCGCAATCGTTGATTCCGGCAATTTTGACTGGACGCAAAACGACAAGTTCCCGGGCCTTACAACCCCTGACGAGTCTTATCACGGTATCACATATACGCAAACCTTCGGCAAGGGAGCATACATAACAAAGGCTACCGCACAGCTTATGCGTGACCTTGGCTCAATTCCTTCACCGCAAAACGCATTTTATCTCAACGTCGGTCTTGAAACTCTCCATTTAAGAGTTGAGCGCCACTGCGAAAATGCCAAGAAGGTCGCTGAGTATCTTAAGACAAACGACAAAATCAACTGGGTAAAATGCGCAATGCTTCCCGATGACGACCAGTATGAGCTTGCTCAAAAATATATGCCAAACGGCACCTGCGGCGTCGTATCCTTCGGAATCAAGGGAGGAAGAGAAGCCGCTACAAAGTTTATGGATTCACTAAAGCTTGCCGCAATCGTTACACATGTTGCTGACGCGCGCACCTGTTGTCTTCACCCTGCTTCAACAACTCACCGCCAGCTTACAGACGAACAGCTTGAGGAGTGCGGCGTAAGTCCCGACCTCGTTCGTTTCAGCGTCGGTATTGAGGATGCGCAGGATATTATTGACGACATTCAGCAGGCACTTGATCAGATATGAGTATGGATATGGAAAAGCATACACATAATCACGGGCATTACCACACCCACACAAAAGATGTTTCAAACCGCCTTGCAAAAGCGATAGGACATCTTCAAAAGGTGAAGCAGATGGTTGAGGACGGTGAGGACTGCAGCGATGTTCTTATTCAGCTTGCGGCAGTAAAATCTGCCCTCAACAACACCGGTAAGGTTATACTCAAAGACCACCTTGAGCACTGCATTGTCCATGCAGTTGAGGACGGCGACGAACAGATGCTTTCCGAACTCAACAACGCAATAGACAAATTTATGAAATAATAGCAACAAAAAGAGCTATCTCAATAGAGATAGCTCTTTTTCTTTATATACTTATTATTAGCCGAACATTTCGCAAAGCTTTGCAAAATCCTTTGCGTTAATATAACCGTCAGGGACAACGTCGAAGTAGTCTTTATAATTGTCCGCATTTGCCTCGGTGCTTATCGCCTCTTTGAACGAAGCAGTGAAGCTGTCGCCGCAGACAGAGCAGGTGATAGTCGCTGTATCAACGCCGTCAAACGCAGTTACCGCATACGAATGTGCATCGTCATAAAGCGCATAAACATTCATATCACTGCCAATACTTGTTATGTCCTCGCTCCAGGAGGAGAACGCTTTACATTCAGGCGGAGTGACTGTCGGCGCACTTGCGTCCTGTCCGCTATATACAAAGTCCTTTGAAAGAAGGATTGTCATAGCCTCGTTCTGATAGAACTTAACCTCGTAAAAATCGCGTTCAACCGTAATGATAACGCTCATATCCTCGCTGCCGGCAATACCTGTTGAACACGTATAGGTTATGCCGTCTGCAATCTCGTCCACATCGTTTGCAACAAACTGGTCAAATTCAAAGCCTGAGCCCTCGTAATAATCAAGCGTACAGCCCGTGTAGTTTGAAGTGGTAAGCCCGTGATTTGTAAACGGAATTATAATTCTTCCGTCCTCAAGCTGTGCCGTAAGATTAATTGTCTGGTCGCCTATCATATAATCGGTAACCTCATCAAGACCTGTTGTGCCGAGTCTGAGCGACGGAATATGATTCTTTGAACAGTTAAATTCGGTTAGCTTTGTGAGCATTGAAACATCAAGATACCTAAGCTCATTTTGGTCGCATCTGAGCCGGCTTACGCCCTGACAGCCTCTGAAATCAAGGCTTTCAATTTCGTTTGCATAGCAGTAAACCGTGGTAAGTCTTGCGTTTGAGCCGAGATCAAGCTCGGCTATTTTATTATCAGAGCAGTTGAGAGTTACAAGCTGCATATTGTAGGAAACGTCAAGCTCTTCAAGCTCGTTACCCTGACAGGTAAGCGACGTCAGATTTGTAAGAGAGCGAAGGTCAAGCGTCTTAAGTCCTACGCCTCCGACACGAAGTATCGTGATATTCGGGAAAAACTCAATACCCTCTATGCTTTCAACCGCCTCAATATCAGGGTCGACAAGACCCGATATTGAAAACACGCTGACATTTCTTTCACTTTCGCTTAAATAACCGTCAGAGTCTGCGTCATACTTTTCGGCAACAATACTTCTAAATGTGGCGTCAGGGAAATTAGCGGCGCTGAGCTCAACCATATCCTCACCGAAAACGGCGAAGCCTGCGATAAGGCTCGACATAACAAGAACAAGCGTAAGGAGAAGGGATAAGAATTTTTTATTTTTAATGTTCATACCGTCCCCTCCTTATCTTCTTGTAATCGTTACGCTGATGGACTTTGAAATCTCAGAGCCGTCTGCGTTTGTAACTGTCACTGTGATATTAGCGGTGTTGGAAGCTCTGATTCTTCCCGCTGGTGTAAGCTCGATTAAGCCGTCCTCGCTTACGGTGATATATGTATCCGCCGAGGAAGAATAGCTTACGCTTTCAACCGCATTTGCGTCTGCAGGTATCAGCTCGTAACCAAGCTGGATACCGCTGAAGTTTGTATATGTTCCGCCGCAGGACTTAATTATATTACCGCCTGAAAGATCATAACCTTCTGCAACAATATTAAAGTCCGTCGCATAGATAAATGCCGAAAGAACCTTAATGTTAAAGCTTTGAGTATACTCTCTGTCCCAGTTATCAACAGCATTTACTGTGATAGTAAGACTGCCTTCTTCGGCGCTTCTTGAAATTGTAACAGTGTCGCCTTCAACACTTGCGCTTGCACCGTTTTCATCTGAAATCACAATCTCGCTTGACTTGAGCATTGCTCCCTCGCCGTAAGAAACGGTAAGCTGTGCGCTTTCGTTATCAGGAAGGTCGAAGAGATAATTATCTCCGATTTGAGAGTCGTTGTGAGAAATTGTAATTTCAGGTACGATAAACTCATTGCCCTCAAGCTCATTAATAGCAAGGGTAAGTGCCTCGCACGCGTCGTCAATCGTCTGCTGGCTTGAATAAACGTCGGCGTAAACTGCCTTTGCGGTTTCAAGTGCTTCCGTAAGTGCGGTTGCATATTCTACCGCATAATCGGTAGGTTCAATTTCCTCAGCCTCATCTATAGCCGCTTTAAGTGCGGTTGTATCCCACGTGGTGTAAGCGGTGATTGAACCTCTTATACCGCCGTCAAGCGATATCGCCGTAATGTTTGCCGTGCCCTGTGATATAAAGGTAACAACGCCGTCGTCGTCAACTGTTGCAACCTCCGGATTATCGGACTCGAAAATGCAGTCCTTAACCGTATATGTTGCAAGTACACTGTTATTTGAATTCTTGATAACAGGCGTTACCGTCTTTGTCTGTGACGGAGCGCCGAATACCATCTCGTCTTCAAAGCTTACGCTTGTAACACCGTATCTTGTAAAGGATACGTAAATACTGTCTGAATAGCTTTCGCCCTTTTCGTTTGTAACGGTGCAGGTAATCTTTGAAGCGCCTGCTCTTGCGCTGTTGTTCATAACAAGTCCGTCTTCGTCAACACTTATGTTGCTGTTAGAGGACTCCCATGTGATTGAAGTGTAAATTGAATGTGCAGGAATTACGTTAGATGTAAGGCTGATGTACTGGCCGTTAAGAAGCGTGCCTGTAAATCTTACAAAGCCGTCGTTTATCATTTCTACTGCATCCTCGCTCGTGTCGGCAGTAATTTCAACGCCTGTCGAAAGAGCATATCTTACAAGTGAATTATAAGCGCTTGTAAGTCTTGCAAGCATTGTGTTAACCTCTGCCTGAGTTGCAGTTTCCTCGTCAACCATCACCTTAGCCTCTGCAACAACTGCTGCAAGTGCGTCAAGTGATTCCTGTGTATATTCATAGTTGTCGTTTACACTGTCGATAAGAGTTGCGTATTCATTCTGCTTTGCGGCAAGCTGACGGAAGTCGGTTGCAACATTGATTGTAACCGTGTCTGAATATCCACCGTCAACTGTCTTTGCAGTGATTACTGCGCTGCCCTTTTCAATCGGTGTGAAGTAACCGTTTTCATTTACGGTAACAACGCTTTCATCACTCGACGACCAAACAACGCCGTTAAATTCAGGCGAACCTGAAACGGTATAGTTAAGCTTTTGTGCAGAAGAGCCTGCGTAAACATTTAACGAGGATTCGCTGACATCAATGCCTGTGCATACGCTGTCGGAAAGGGTTACAAATACCTCTCTTGCGGTTTCTCTTCCGTACTTGTCGGTAACAGTTGCAACAATTCTTGCATATGCTCCGTTATCATGGTCAGTTGGTGTTACTGTAACCAAATTGCCGTTAACACTTACATCTGCGCCCGACTTTTCCTTTACAGAAAATGTGATACTGTCATACATTGAATTTGAAGGATTGGCAGCCGCTGTTAGTGTGATGTAGTTATAGCTGTTCCAGTTGCTGTAGTTACCTGAAGAAAGATTTACCGTAACAGCATTTCTCTCCTCGTCAACTGTTGAACCGGATACATATGACGTACTTCCTGTAATGGTTTTCTTATAAGTCTGATAGGTAAGCTTTACTGAATCAACCTTTACATAAGGATGTCTTACCATCTCTTTTGCTGCTGCAACAAGCGTTGCGGTTGCAGAGTCGATACCCTCCTGGCTGAGCGCCTTTTCGCTGAGAGCCTGCTGCGCAGCCTCATATGCCGCCTTAAAGCTCATACCGTACGAATACTCATATTCGGTATAATCAACATCTGCATATTCTGCAAGCGCTTTACGAAGCTCTGTTCTGTTGCCCTCTGACGATACCTCGCATTCGGCATAGTTTCCGCCGTCAATACCACCGTCATAGGACACGCAGCGAACAATTGTTGAACCTGCGCTTACGAAGCTGACAAGTCCCGTTTCGTCAACCGTTGCAACACTTTCGTCATCGGACTCCCAGTAATGATCCTGGATATCGGCAGCAGCGATATGTAAAAGTGATGTACCTGTCGGCTGAATTGTGCAGGAAAGCTGATATGTCGAACCGATTTCGCCTGTGATGCTTGACTCTGAAATGTCAACGCCCGTAACAGGATTATATGAGAAGGATACCCAAACGGAATCTTCAAATTCTCTGCCGAAATGGTCAGTTACGATACAAGTAATTCTGCCGTAGCAGGATTTGTTTACGGTAGGCGAGCACTTACCGTCCGTCGTTACCGAAATGTCGTCTGTTGATGAGAACCACTCCGCCTTTGCATAGGAGCCGTTATTAGGATAGATTCTTGCGTTGAGGTCGAGAAGAGCGTTCTTATAGCTGATACCCTCTTTAAGAATTCTTAAGTCGTACTGATAGAATTCCTTTGTTTCCTCGCCGTCAAGATAAAGCTCTATCTTCTGAATATCGTTATATTTCTTAAGCGACTCATAAGCATTCTGAAGCTTTGCATAAGCTTTATTAACCTCAGCCTGTGAGCTATCTCTTACGGAAACAATAAGCTGTGCTTCCTCGAGAGCCTCTTGGTATGCAGCCCATGTGTCAGGGTAGTAGTTAATTTCGTTAAGATTGAGGTCGGTGTACTGCCTGATGAGAAGCTCAAGGTCGGAATAATTCGTTACAACCTTAACCTGACAGGTAGCCGAATGGCCGCCATCCATAGTTGTTGCGGTGATTACGCACTTACCGCCCGCAACGAAGGTAACAACGCCGTTAGCGTCAACCGTAGCAATGCTCTCGTCACTCGACGACCAGACAACGCCCGTGTTGCTTGCCGCGCCGACTCCGACAGTACCTGTAGGGAGAACGGTGGGAGTGATTGTTTCCGTCTTGCCGATTTCGCCGCCGGTGATATACTGCTTGTCAAGCGTAATGTCTGTTGCGGGAGTTTTTGAAAATGCGATATAAACCGTATCGCTCATCTGATTACCCATATAGTCGGTAACAGTACAAGTGATTGCGGCAGCCGCAGGGTCATTTGACGTCGGGCTGCATTTGCCGTTTTTGTCAACGGAAATTCCGCTGTTTGACGATGTCCATTCAATACTGCTGTACATCGCATTTGACGGGAAGAGCTTGAAATCAAAATCATAGCTCTGATTCTTATAATTTGCAGTAGTTCCGACATCAATGCTTACAAACTTGCTTGCAAGGTCCGAACCGCTGACACCTTTGATATCAACTCCGAGAATTCCTACAAATCCGCCGAGTCTGTAAAATGCATAAAGAAGCTCGTCTGCATATGTGTCGCAGGTGATCTGTGACGCAAAGTCCTCGTCATAAAGGATTGTATAAGCAAGGTCAAGCTTGTGCATATACTGTTTATACGCAGCTGCGTTTTCAGTGTTTCTGACGATAACCGTCTTATCGCAGAGATCTACAATATTCTGAAGTCTCTCCTTATCGGGATAAACGGTAACCTGACAGGTGTCAACAACACCGCCGTCTGCCGATACGCAGTAAAGCGTTGCAGTACCGACATCAACTGCGGTAATAGTCGCATCTCTGTTGTCGTTTGTCTTTGTTTCAACCGTGAAGATTGATTCGTCGCTTGAATACCAGTTACACTTGTAACAGGCTGCGCCTGTTGTTGTTATAGCCCCGTCAAACTCAACCGTATGAGTTGCGTCTGCAGTCTTTCCTCTGATCACATCAATGCTGCTTTGGTCTATAGTGTTATTTGTTACATAGTTTTTCGTAACACATACCGTTATTACATTTGATACAATTCTGCCGTCAGCAGAAACTGCGTAGATGTTAAATGTATCTGCAGATTCGTGGCCGATGTTTTGAGTAACGCTTGCAGAAAGTGTGTCGTTTGACGGACTTACTGTGTAATAACCGTTGTCGCAAACCCATGTAACATTTTTATTTGTAGCGTTTTCAGGCTCAACCGTCGCGGTAAGCTTTGCGCCGTTGCCGTTAAATGCTTCAACAAGATTTTTCTTTATTGTTACATAGGTGTAATCCTGTCCTTTTATGGTGATTGTATTGTTCTTGTTTATGCTTCCGTTTGATGTTGCGCCGGTTACGGAAATATTTATATTTTCAACAGGAATTCCGTTAAAGACCTCGTATTCCGAAATAAAGTTTGAAATCTCATAGAAATTACCGTTTGAAAGCTGATAGCCCGTATACGCATGAACAGCGATTTTAACGACGCCGCCTGCAAGCACCTTGTAGTGACCAAGACTGTCGATAGACGCAAATTCGTTTTGCGCCGGCTCGTCGGCAGTCGCCCAAGTGTAGACGGTGTCGCCGTTATCGTCGGTGCCCGTTACAAGCCCCCATTCAACATAAAGGTTATCCGCTTGTGCAACTCTTTGAGGATAAACCTGGTAGGTGTAGTCCGCCTCCTCGTTAAGCTCAAGATAATTCGGACCCGTAATCTCGATATCCGACAGGTATCGTCCCGTCTTACCGGTTACATATATAGTTATCGTTCGCTCAATTTGGTTTGCTGCTGACACAGCCGTAATTGTAACGGGGTCGCTCTTTGAAAGCTGACCAAGTGAGCCGCCTGCATCACGGCCTGTTACTATACCGTTTTCATCAACCGAGGCAATAGCAGGATTTGAAGAGGTCCAAGTGATATCGTTAATATCACCTGCCGAAGGCTGAATGTCGGTTACTTCAATCTTCATCTGTGCGCCTTCTTTAACAGTTTCGGCAGATGAGAGATTGAAGTCTGTAAGAGGCTGAGCCTCAACAACCGTGAAAGTGATTTCGTCGTTATAAACAAACTGAAGAACAAGATTTGATATGATTTCGATTGCAGTTGCAGAAAGCTGAACCGGATCAACCGAATCCTGAGTTACGTCCTTAATAACTATACCGGCGTCAATAATTCCGGCAAGAACGGTTCTGTTAATATCAAGTCCGACATAGTCGATGATAATGCCTGCGATTTTGTCAGAGTCGATAGTTCCTGTGTTATCAAGCGCATAAGCGTAATTGATAAGCTTTAATATGTTTTCTATAATCTCTTCAGTATCGGGAGAAACAACAACTGTAACCGTTCCTGTGTTTTTGAAGCTTACAAGACCCGAATCGTTTACGGTTGCAACAACCTTACCCTGATCAAAAATCGAAGAGCTTTTAATTGAATAAACACATTTGTAATGAAGCCTTAACGGAGTAGTTACTGCATAAAGCTGTACCGTTGAGCCCTTTGCAACAGTTGTGTCAATCTGTGACTTGTTTGTGATATGTGTTCCGTTTGGGAGAAAGTTTGCATACCATTCGGTATTTTTCTGAACGCATACCTGCATCATATCGTCGTCAAGCACTGTACCGTCGGACGCAATAAGCTGAACGTGAATATTTACATTGATTTTGTCAAGATATTCTTCAAGGGAGTGAAGAAGATCTGCCTTGTAACCCTCAATGTTTGTGCCGATTAAAGAATCGTCGCCGAGTACGGTTTCGGCAATATTGATAATTTCCTCTGTGTCGAGAGAATCAATATCAACATAGTCGTTACTGTAAAATACTTTTTCAAGAAGCTCGCCCGCCTTTGAACCTACAACGGGAATGGTCTTAACCTCGTTATCAATCCAAAGCTGAATTACAGCACCCTTTGAAGAGTCAAACGCCTTAACAACACCGTTTTGGTCAACATCTGCAAGAGTCGGATTTTCGCTGTACCAATAAATGCGCGCATTGTTTGGCATTTCCGTATCAATGAGCTGATATGTAAGATTGAGCTTCTGACCCTCAATCATATACTCAATATATTCTTCCTTTTCATCATCGGGTACGGTTTCGTCAACATATGTAGGAACGATAGTATTGCTGTCCTTGTAAAACAGCTCAATCTGGTACATACCCTCAACACCGTCACCTTCAGCAAAAGCAGACGCAGCGGGAACAACACCCGTGACCGCCATAAGCAGTGCGAGCATTAAGCTGAGTATTCGCCTTCTTAACGTAGTATTTTTCATAACAATCTCCCTTTCGTTATGTTTATATATTAAGAAATTAAACTTATATTTATAATAAATAATAGTTTTACACTTTATTATATATTATTTTCATCCTTATGACTATTGCTATTATCACCAATTATTAAGAACGATTATTAGTTAAAATAAACAAAACCCATACATCTGTCCATTAAAAAAGGCGCTTTGAAACAAAGCGCCTTTAGCTATGTAAATATTTAACTACTCAAGGTTTTCGGTCAAAAGCATTATTGCAGCGGCAGCGGCAACGGGTGCGGTCTGGGTGCGTAAAATACGCTTGCCAAGAGTGGCAACTTCGCCGCCGTTTGAGAGTATCAGCTCAACCTCGTTTTTTTCAAAACCGCCCTCAGGACCGATATAGACGGAAATCGACTTTATTCCCTTGTTTATAAGGGCTTTCAGCGGTTTTCCTCCACCCTCGTAAAAGAGTATTTTAAGCTCGCTTTCGTCCTGTGAAACAGCAGTTGTCAGGTTTGTCATTTCTTTTATTTCGGGAACAATTCCCCTTCCGCTTTGCTGCGCCGCTTCAAGTGCAATTTTCTGATATCTCACCTGCTTTTTGGCTGCTGCTTTCCCGTCAGGACGGCTTACGCTCCTGTGTGTGATAACCGGTATTATTTCGCTTGCACCGAGCTCGGTGCATTTTTGTATTATATCCTCAAGCTTGTCCCCTTTAGGCACACCCTGATAAATTCGCAGAAACACGGTGGGCTCGCTTTTGTTCGCCTGTTCGTAGCACTTTTTGAGCACTACCTGATTTTGCGATATTTCTTCAATTATACAGCCGTAGTCCTTTCCGTCGCCGCATGAAAGCATAAGCATATCGCCGACCTTCATACGAAGAGATTTAGCAATATGCCTCGACTGCTCAGCGTCAAGATAAACCATTTCGTCAGGTGTATAATCAACAAATAATTTTTGCATATCTACGCTCCTATATTATTGCTCCTTGCCCAGAAGAAAAGATACTGCTGGGCAATACCGCCGATGCCGTCAAAGCAATCGGGAAGTCCGTTCGGATAGAATTCCATTACCCTCTTCATCCACACGTCAACAGGGAAAGCGTCATAAAAGCCGAAGCCGAAAAGAAGAGCACAGTTTGCAACCTTCACCCCTACTCCGTAGATGTTGAGAAGCGATTTTCTCGCCTCATCAAGCGGCATTGATTTTATTTTTTCAAGGCAAAGCTCACCGCTTGCAACCGACTTGGCAAGACTTTCAAGGTACTTTGCGCGATAGCCTGTGCCAAGCTTTTCAAAATCCTCAACGCTCAGCTTTGCAAGCCGCTCTGCACTGGGGAAGGTGTACCAGCCGTTTTCAAGCCTTTCGCCGTAAGCTTCACAAAGTCTTGCGATAATTCCTTTTATTCTTTTTATATTGTTCTGCTGGCTTATAACAAAAGAAAAAAGCGCTTCCCAGCTGTCCTGATTAAGAATTCTTATGCCGTAATACTCGTCAACAGTCGGGCGTATAAGCTCATCCTCTTTAAGCTTTTCACAGATTTTTACATAATCCTTATCAAAATCAAAGTAGTTCTTCCACACCTTTTCATATGTATCAAGGTCAGTATTTTTGAGAATAACCGTACTTCCCTGCTTGGAAATATTAAGATATTTTCCAAAGGCAACGCCGCTCCAGCTCCCATCGCTTTCTTTCACCCAGCGAAACGCCTGGCCGCAGTCAAGCGTTATGTCGAGGTTGAAGCATTCAACGCCCTGCAAAACGATGTCTTTTCCAATTCTTTTAAGCTCCATTTTACTCTCCTTTTTCTACGGAAAATCAAACTGTCTAATAGTACAGTTTGTATAAAAAAATCTTGTCAAGCAAAAAAATAAAAATAGCAAAATCAACAAAAATTTATGTCAAATCGGTAACATTTGAAAATGTTAAAAACTATGTGTAATTTCTTAAAAACTCAAATATTTTTATCCCAAATCAGTTTTTAACAGCCCAAAAAGTGCTGAAATATAGGGTTTTCGGGGCGAGTTTTTAACATTTTCCACAGAGTTTTCCACAAAGCTGCAAGAAAACAAATTGTATATTTTTATTGCCCTTAAAGTTTGTCAAGCATAATTTTTGTGAAAAAATAACCAAATTTCGACAAATAATTTTTGGTATAATTTATTCCTTTTTTACCTACACTAAACGTATAAAAATTAAACAAAAAAGGATTGAAGGTTAAAAATATGATCAAAGGTGTAAACAAGCAGATACTCGAGGTAACAAATCCCGAAAACCCATATTTCGAAAAAATTATCTTTTTCGTAAAAGCAGAACACGGCGACACCGACCGTGAAAAACTTAAAAAGGAAGCCGAAGCTCTTTCCCTCACAGCTAAAAAACCGCCGAAAATAAAACTGCAGAAAAAGCAGATAATCGGATTTGTAATTAATTCTTTACTTTTTACCTGCGCCGGACTTGCTATCTCTTTTATTATTAATACATTTATATGAGGTGGACTATGACAGTATATAAAGCATTTCGGAATTTTACGATTTTTATCACAGTGCTTGCAATCGCGCTTACAGCCACTATTACGGGCGGTGTGGTATATGCAGTTTACGAAAACCGCAATAGCTCCTACGCCGTTTCAAAACTCGGTTCAACCGGCGACGAGGTTCGCTCAATCCAGCGCAAGCTTGCATCACTCGGTTATTACAAAGGCTCTATCGACGGTATTTACGGCAGTCAGACAAAGGCAGCCGTTACAGCATTTCAACGAAACTGCGGCATTACCGTAGACGGCATCTGCGGCAAGCAGACGCTCTTATACCTCGGTTTGTCAGGTGGCAGCTCCTCCGGCGGCTACGGCTATTCGAACTCGGACATTGAGCTTCTTGCCAAGGTCATAAGCGCAGAGGCAAGAGGCGAGCCATATGAAGGTCAGGTAGCGGTCGGAGCAGTAATTCTCAACCGTGTCAAGCACCCGTCCTTCCCTAACTCAATAAGCGGCGTTGTTTATCAGAAAGGCGCCTTTTCCTGCGTCAACGATTCAAACTGGTACGCGCCGGTTGCCGACTCGGCAAGAAGGGCGGCGCAAGACGCAATAAACGGTTGGGATGCGTCGGGCGGCGCAATATACTATTTCAACCCGGCAAAGACGAGCAACTCGTTTATGTACTCACGCACGGTTGTAAGGGTAATCGGCAGTCATCGTTTTTGTATATAATTACTGCCGTCTTATACTGATTTCACCGCTTCGCAGGGTTTTAAGCTCCCCGTTTTCAAGTCTTACGGTAAGACCACCTCTGTCATCAATCTCTACGGCTGTGGCAGGGGTGA
>ODAJ012183412.1_pt1 | contig 12554 bp, 10 predicted proteins | sample 1539241 | NCBI WGS metagenome assembly ODAJ01 (sample SAMN02144231, study PRJEB22623) | gut metagenome | biome: sheep rumen | host: Ovis aries | place: New Zealand | reverse complement strand
CAGCGGAACGCCGCGATCCGGAGCCAGCGGGAGGGAAACAGAATCAGTCCCTGGGTGATGGACGAATTCGAGCGGATCATGGGGACGGCGGCCGGCGTGATCATGCGGGGCCGGGAGGCCGCCACCGCCCGGGTGGAGGCGCACGGGGCGGACATCTACCGGGACATTTCGGGCCGGGAGCAGGAGCAGCTGCGGATTGTGTACCGCCCGTCGCTGACCGAGGGCGAGTACGATCCGGAGAAAATCGCCGGGCAGTTCGCCGAAAACCGGGAGCAGGATCTGCGCAACGGAATGACCACCATCGGGCCGCACCGGGATCAGATGGAAATGACGCTGCAGAAAATCGGCATCCGCAATTTTGCCAGCCAGGGCCAGATGCGCACGGCGGCCCTGAGCCTGAAGCTGGCCCAGATGAAGATCATGGAGGAGGCCAGCGGGGAAAAGCCGGTGCTGCTGCTGGACGACGTGATGAGCGAGCTGGACCGGAACCGGCGGGAGCGCCTGCTGGCCCTGGTGGAGGGATATCAGACCTTTGTGACCTGCACGGACGAGGACGACCTGCTGTCCCATCATGCCCAGCGAACCTACCGGGTTCGCGCGGCGGAGGAGGGCGCGGCGCTGGAGGAGACCAACCGGGGTCCGGCGGTGGAGGAGGAAACCCTGCGGGAGCCGGATTTTTCATAAGGAGAAAACCGGTTCATGTGGGTCTGAGTCCCAATTTTAAGGATTATTGATTCCATTATAGCCCAGTTTTTGGGACGAAACCGGAATAAAAGTGGGAATAAATTGACAAAATCGGGGATTTTTGAGATAATCATTTGACTCAAAAAGGCTCCGGTTTTGTTTATCCGGCCGGAAAAGCGCTGTCCGGAAAAGGAGGGATCATGCCCCATGGAACAGCAGTTTCTCATTACCCATTACTATCACAGCGGCTTTTCGATTGCGTGGCGTCATGATCTTTTTGTTTTCGATTACTGGCGCGGGGATCAGGGGGAGCTCTTCGAGGAGGCGCAGCTGACGGAGAAGGAGCTGAGCGCCTACCGGAAAATCTACGTCTTCATCACGCACGATCACGTCGACCATCTGGACAGCGTCGTGTTTTCCTGGCGGCAGTTTGCGGAGGTGCAGTACATCGTTTCCTCCGACATGCCCATCGGCATCCGGGGAAAGCGGATGGCGCCGGGGGACAGCCTGGAGCTTTCGGAGGACGTGCGGGTGACCGCCTTCGATTCCACGGACCTGGGCGTCAGCTTTCTGCTGGATCTGGGCGGCTTCCGCTTTTTCCACGCCGGGGACCTGAATTTCTGGCACTGGCGGGAGGAATCCACCATGCAGGAAATTCAGGAGGCGGAGGAGGATTTTCACCGGGCGGTGCTTCCGATCCAGGGAGAAGCGGTGGATATCGCCTTCTTTCCGGTGGATCCGCGGCAGGGCGCCATGTTTGAGGCCGGCGCGGATTACTTTATTCTCAGCGTGAAGCCCCGGCTGCTGATTCCCATGCACTACTTTGATCAGACGGAAGTGATTCAGGAATACGCCCGGCGCGCGGCGACCCGGTCCACCCAGGTGCTGGCGATGACGGAAATCGGCGAGCAGATTCAGGTTCAGGTTGACGAAGCGGGGTATATGAATATATCATGGGTCCGGAAGGAACAGGCGGAGGAGACGGAGGAGGAATCGTCCGGGGAGGCGCTGCTGCCGCTGGAGGACGAGGATAATCCCTTTGACGACAGCGATCTGCCTGTGCCGCAGCTGATGTCGGAGGAAGAGGCTCCGCCCCCCGGGGGGGAACCGGGCTGACGACCCACGGAGAGGAAAAAGAACAGTGAAGGACGCATTTCTGATTGTAGACGGAAACAGCCTCATGCACCGCGCGTTTCACGCGCTGCCTCTGATGGACGCGGATGGCATTTATACCAATGCCATCTATGGTTTTCTGAATATGCTGATCAAGATCGTGCGGGAGGAGCAGGCGCAGTATCTGGCGATCTGCTTCGATGAGCACGGGCCCACCTTCCGCCATGAAATCTACGCGGAATACAAGGCGGGGCGCTCGGAGACGCCGCCGGAGCTGCGGCAGCAGTTTGAGACCATCCGCACCCTGCTGGACGAGATGGGCATCCGCCGGTATTCCCTCCAGGGCTGGGAGGCGGACGACCTGCTGGGCACCCTGTCCCTGGAGGGGGAAAGGCAGGGGGTGCTTCCGCTGCTGCTGACCGGGGACCGGGACGCGCTGCAGCTGGTGAGCGAGGGCACGCAGCTGATCTTTACCCGGAAGGGCATTTCGGAGACCATCCGCTTCACCGAGGCGAAGGTGATGGAGGAATACGGCTTCACCCCCGGGCAGGTGACGGACTGGAAGGGGCTGGCGGGGGACGCCAGCGATCACATTCCGGGCGTGCCGGGCATCGGGGACAAGACGGCGGTGAAGCTTCTGCAGCAGTACGGCACGCTGGAAAGGGTGCTGGAAAACGCGGGGGAGATCCGCGGAAAAATGGGCGAAAAGCTCGCCGCCTTCGCGGATCAGGCCCGGTTCTGCAAGGAGCTGGCCACCATTCACCGGGACGCGCCGGTGAGCTTTGCGCTGGAGGACTGCCGCGTGCCGGACTGGAAGGCGGGCATCCCGGCGCTGCGCCGGCTGCGGCTGAACAGCCTGATTCGCCGCATCGACGGGGAGGCGCAGACGGCCCCGGTCCGGGAGAGGCCGGAGGCGGGGAAGGCCGCGGAGCCGGCGGCGGAGAGCGCACCGGCGGCCGGGGCGGCGATGCTGCCCTTTGATGCGCCGGAAACCCTGCTGAGCGCGGACGCCATTTCCGCGTGGCTGGCCGCGGGCCCCGGGGACGGGGAGCGGGAGGCGGCGTTGGCCCTGACGGAGCAGGCGGTTTCGCTGGCCTGCCGGACCGGAAGGCAGGCGATCATTCCCCTGGGGGGCGATCTGCTGACCCCGGGCATGGAGCGGGAGGAGGCGCTGCGCGCCGTTTTCGAGGGCGCGGAGGGCTGGCGGTGGACCGTGCATGACAGCAAGCGCTGGCTGCATCTGCTGTCCGGCCTGGGCCTGCCGGCGCCGGAAGGCTTTGCGTGGGACACGCGCCTGGCGGCGTATCTGCTGAATCCGCAGGAGAAGAGCGCTGCGCTGTCCCTGCTGACGCCGGACGGCGGGGAGGGAGCGGCCTCGCTGTGCTCCCTGGCGGCGTGGCAGCGGGAGCAGGTGCGGAAGGAGGGCATGCTGCCCCTGCTGACGGACACGGAAATGCCCCTGAGCCGGGTGCTGTTCGAGATGGAGCGGACGGGCTGCCGGGTGGATCCGGAAAGCCTGGAGAGGCTCGGAGAAAAGTACCGCGCGGAAATCGAAACCCGCCGCCGGGAGGTCATTGAGGCCACCGGAGGCAGGCCCTTCAACCTCAACAGCACGCAGCAGCTGGGCGAGGTGCTGTTTGAGCAGCTGAAGCTGCCCCACGGCAAAAAGACCAGCAAGGGATATTCCACCTCCGCGGAGGTGCTGGAATCCCTGCGGTGGGACGCGCCGGCGGTGATCGAGCCCCTGCTGCGCTACCGGACGCTGACCAAGCTGAACGGAACCTATATCGAGGGCCTGCTGCCGCTGATGGATGCGGAGAACCGGATTCATTCCACCTTCGATCAGACGGCCACCGCCACCGGGCGGCTGTCCTCCTCCGAGCCCAATCTGCAGAACATTCCCGTGCGCACGGAGGAGGGACGGGAAATCCGTCAGGCCTTCCTGCCCCGGGAGGGATGGGTTCTGGTGGACGCGGACTACAGCCAGATCGAGCTGCGGCTCATGGCGCATTTTTCCGGGGATCCGGGGCTGATCGAGGCCTTCCGGAAGGGCGAGGATATCCATGCCCGCACCGCCAGCGAAATCTTCGACGTTCCGCCGGAATGGGTGACGCCGGAGCTGCGCAGCCGGGCCAAGGCGGTGAACTTCGGCCTGATTTACGGCATCAGCGGCTTCGGCCTGAGCCGGAATACCGGCGTCAGCCGGAAGGAGGCCAGCGAGTTTATCGCCCGGTATTTTGAAAAATATCCGGGGGTCAAGCGTTTTATGGACGAGGCCGTGCAGGAGGGCATGGACCGGGGCTACGCCGTGACGCTCCTGGGCCGCCGGCGATATCTGCCGGAGCTGCAGTCGACCCGGGCGGCCATCCGGGAGTTCGGAAAGCGCGTCGCCATGAACACGCCGATTCAGGGCACGGCGGCGGATCTGATGAAGATGGCGATGGTGCGCGTGGCGGAGGGGCTGCGCCGGGCGGGGCTCCGGAGCCGCATCATTCTCCAGGTGCACGATGAGCTGCTGCTGGAGTGCCCGCCGGAGGAGGCGGAGGAGGCGGCCCGCATCCTGAAGGAGGGCATGGAGCAGGTGGCGTCCCTGCAGGTGCCGCTGGTGGCGGAGGTGCACCGCGGCGGGACCTGGGCGGAGGCAAAATAGAAAATTGTCCACAAGTTATCCACAGGTCGGATCTGACGCCGGAGAAGCCCGATTTTCCATGCGCTCATTTGACTTTTCGCGCTGAAAATGGTAAAGTTCCATCATTCCCCGCGGGAGGCGCGGGGGAAGGAAGGAAGAGAAATATGCTGGAATTCAAGTTTGATACGCAGCTGCTGATTGAAGGCCATGACCTGGACGAGGATCAGATCAATGACTACATCACCAACAATTTCAAGGGGGACTGCCTCCTGGCCGTGGGGGATGATGAGCTGATCAAAATACACTACCATACCAACGAGCCCTGGAAGGTCCTGGAATACTGCGCGGGTCTTGGGGAAATCTACGACGTGGTTGTGGAAAACATGGAGCGGCAGGAGCAGGGCCTGAAGGGCTGAGCAGACGGGACGGCATCCGGGTCAGAAAGCGGCCTGCCTGTGGATAAATAGGGGGAAACGCGGAGGGCGGTTCTCCCTTTTGTCTTTCTTTTGTTCAGCGCTTGTTTTTCCTCCTTTGGGCCGGTATAATCTGAAAAAAGCACTCAAAAGGAGCGAATAACAAGGAGGATACCATCATGAAGAAACTGATTGCACTGGTTCTGGCCGTGATGATGCTGGTTCCCGCCTTTGCGCTGGCGGATAACGTGATCCGCATCGGCGTTTTTGAGCCCTCCACGGGAGATAACGGCGCGGGCGGCAAGCAGGAAATCCTGGGCATTGAATATGCCAACAGCCTGGCCCCCACCATCACCCTGGGCGGCGAGGAATATCAGGTGGAGCTGGTCATTGAGGACAATCAGTCCCTGACGGACAAGGCCGTTTCCGCGGCCCAGTCCCTGGTGAGCAAGGATGTGTCCGTGGTGCTGGGCTCCTACGGCTCCGGCGCCTCCATGGCGGGCGGCGACGTCTTTGCCGAGGCGGGCGTGCCGGCCATCGGCATCTCCTGCACGAACCCGAACGTGACCCTGCTGTGCGACTACTACTGGCGCATCTGCTTCCTGGATCCCTTCCAGGGCACGGTCATGGCGAACTACGCGAAGGAGCTGGGCGCCACCAAGGCCTATGTGCTCACCATGCTGGGTGAGGACTACGGCGTGGGCCTGGGCAAGTACTTCGTGGACGCCTTCACGAAGCTGGGCGGAGAAGTGGTGGAGGAGAACTTCACCGAGGGCACCAGCGACTTTGCCGCCTATCTGAACAACGCCACCGCCGCCGGGGCGGACGTGGTGTTCGCTCCCTGCGCCACCACCTATGCCGCGCTGATCATCGACCAGGCCGCCGCGCAGGGCGTGACCTATCCGCTGCTGGCCGGGGACACCTGGGAAAGCTCCGTGATTCTGGAGGCCGCCAAGGGGAAGAACGTGAAGGTTTACTGCTCCACCTTCTTCGATGAGAACGACGACGGCGCCGCGGCCGCGGAATTCGTTTCCGGCTTCAAGGCCTGGCTGAACGAGAACGCCGACAAGAAGACCAACAACGGCGGCAACGACATCGTCGCCGCGGTTTCCGCCCTGGGCTTTGACGGATACAACGTGGCCCTGGCCGCCCTCGCCGCCGCCGACAGCGCGGATCCGGCCGCGGTGGCCGAGGCGCTTCCCGGCGTGGATTATACCGGCGTGACGGGCAACATCACCTTCGATGAAAACGGAGATGCCAGAAAGGATATGGCCTACATCAAGTATGCCAATCCGGAAACCGGCGCCTTCGACTTCGTGAAAACGCAGTCCGTCGATGACTGATCGGGGAATGTGAGACAAAGGGGCTGTTGCGTTTCGCAGTAGCCCCTTTTCTTCGTAAGAATCCCGGGAAAGAGGGAAAACATGTTCAATCAATTGCTCCCGTATCTGCTGGCCGGCATCTCCGTCGGCGGACAGTATGCCCTGATTGCCGTCGGCTATACGATGGTGTACGGCATTCTGCGGCTGATCAACTTCGCCCACGGGGATATTTTCACCGCGGCGGGCTTTTTCATGGTGTATCTGTCGGCGAGCCTGCCGCCGGCGGTGTCGATTCCCCTGGTGATCGTGCTGACGGTGGTGCTGGGCTTCACGGTGGAGCGCGTCGCCTATAAGCCGCTGCGCAGCGCCCCGCGCATGAGCATCATGATTTCCGCCATCGGGGTCAGCTATCTGCTGCAGAATCTGATGTGGTACCTGACCGGCGGCCTGGCCAAGCAGTATCCGGTGCTGCCCGGCCTGTCGGAAACCATCCGCATCGGGGAGGCCACCACGAAGGTGGTGACCATCGTGACGCCGGTGCTGACGGTGGCGCTGGTGGTGGGCCTGGTGATGCTCATCAACCACACGAAGATCGGCATGGCCATGCGGGCGGTGTCCGTGGATTTTGAAACCGCGCAGCTGATGGGCATCAAGATCAACAACGTGATCTCCGTGACCTTCATCATCGGCTCCGCCATGGCGGCGGTGGGCTCCATGCTCTTTTTCACCAACTACACCGCGGTGACGCCGACCGTCGGCGCCATGCCCGGGCTGAAGGCCTTCGTGGCGGCGGTGTTCGGGGGCATCGGCTCCATTCCGGGCGCGATGATCGGCGCGCTGATCATCGGCATCAGCGAAAACCTGATCAAGGCCGCGGGGCTGACGGCCTTCTCCGACGCCTTTACCTTTGCCCTGCTGATTCTGGTGCTGCTGTTCCGGCCCACCGGCCTCTTCGGCGAGAAGACCACCGAGAAAGTGTGAGGTGAGCGCAATGAAAGAAAGAAAAAATGCCCGCCTGATCCTTTCCCTGCTGGGGGTGGCGGCGATCTATTTCCTGGGCTGGTTCATTGAGCAGCGGAGCGGCTCCAAATCCATGGTGGTCACCGTGCTGCAGAAGGGCGCGGTCTACGCCCTGATTGCCGTGTCCATGAATCTGCTCAACGGCTTCGTGGGTCTGTTTTCCCTGGGGCAGGCGGGCTTCATGCTCGTGGGCGCGTACACCTACGCCATCCTGACCATTCCCATGGCCAAGCGGGCCGCCGTGTATCAGTACTACGACGGCGGCTGGGTGCAGTTCACGGTCGGGGTCATTCCCGCCATGATCGCCGCGGGCCTCATCGCGGCGGTGTTTGCCGCGCTGATCGGCATTCCCGTGCTGCGGCTGAAGGGGGACTATCTGGCCATCGCCACCCTGGGCTTCGCGGAGATCATCCGCGCCATCGTCCAGTGGGATACCATCGGACCCCTGACCAACGGCTCGAACCTCCTGAAGACCTATCCGACGCTGAAGAACATCATGCCGGGCAATTCGGTGCTCTTCGTGTTCCTGGTGGTGGGGGTGTGCATCGGCCTGATCCTGCTGATCATCAACTCCACCTACGGCCGGGCCATGAAGGCGATCCGGGACGACGAGATCGCGGCCGAGGCCATGGGCATCAACCTGTTCCATCACAAGCAGATGGCCTTCGTCATCTCCAGCTTCTTCGCCGGGGTCGGCGGGGCGCTGCTGGCCATGTACCAGGGCTCCCTGCAGGCCAACAGCTTCAAGAGCTCCATGACCTATGAGATCCTGCTGATCGTGGTCATCGGCGGCCTGGGCTCCGTGTCCGGCAGCGTGATTGCCAGCTTCCTCTTCATCGCGGCCAGCGAATGGTGGCTGCGCTTCCTGGATTCGGAAATGCTGGTGGGCGATTTCAAGGTGCCGCTGCTGGCCCCCGGCTTCCGCATGGTCGTCTTCTCGGTGGTCATCATGGTGGTGGTGCTTTTCTTCCGCCGGGGCATCATGGGGGACCGTGAGCTCTGGGAGATTGGCCGCCGCCGCGGCGCGAAGGGAGGACGGATCCAATGAGCGAAGTGAAGAATGTGCTCCGCCTGGAGAACATCACCATGCAGTTCGGCGGCGTGGTCGCCATCAACAATCTGTCCCTGCAGGTGAACGAGGGGGAGATCGTCGCGCTGATCGGACCCAACGGCGCGGGCAAGACCACCGCCTTCAACTGCGTCACCGGCGTGTATGAGCCGACCAACGGCGCGGTGTATTTCCACGGCAAACCCATCGCCGTCAATCATCCCCAGGGGAAGATGGTCCGGCAGTATGCCGGGGAGCTGGCCAACAAGTACCGGGAGACCCGGCCGGTGGTCTATTCCCCGGACCGGATCACGGCCATGGGCATCGCCCGGACCTTCCAGAACATCCGGCTGTTCAAAAGCCAGACCGCGTTTGAAAACGTGCTCATCGCCACCCACCTGCGCCGCTCGTCGAACCTGTTTACGGCGGCCTTCCGGCTGAACCTGCGGGAGGAAAGACGGATGCGGGAGAAGGCCATGTCCCTGCTGGAAACCGTCGGCCTGGCGGAGGAGGCGGACGAGCTGGCCACCTCCCTGCCCTACGGCAAGCAGCGCCGGCTGGAAATTGCCCGGGCCCTGGCCACGGATCCGACCCTGCTCCTGCTGGATGAGCCGGCCGCCGGCATGAATCCCCAGGAGACGGACGAGCTGGGCGAATTCATCGTGGACATCAAGAACCGGTTCAACCTGACGGTGTTCATGATCGAGCATCATATGAACCTGGTCATGGATATTTCGGACCGGATCTATGTGCTGGACTTCGGCAGGCAGATTGCCGAGGGCACGCCGCAGGAAATCCAGCAGAATCCTGTGGTCATTGCCGCATATCTGGGGGTGGAAGAGGAATGAGCTTGCTGAAGGTGACCAATCTCGTCGTCAGCTATGGCGGCATCGAGGCCCTGAAGGGCATCTCCTTCGACGTGGAGGAGGGGCAGATCGTGACGCTGATCGGCGCCAACGGCGCGGGCAAGAGCACGACCCTCCGGTGCATCTCCGGCCTGGTTCCCTGCCGGGAGGGGCGCATCTATTTCGAGGGCCGGGATATTACGGACTACAACACGCAGAAGATCGTGGAAACCGGCATCGCCATGGTGCCGGAGGGCCGGCGGGTGTTCGCCAATCTGACGGTGCTGGAAAACCTGCGCATCGGCGCCTATCTCCGGAAGGACCGGGAGGTCATCGAGGAGGATATCCAGTACGTCTACGATCTGTTTCCCCGGCTGAAGGAGCGCTCCTGGCAGCTGGCCGGCACCCTGTCCGGCGGGGAGCAGCAGATGCTGGCGGTGGGCCGGGCGGTGATGACCCGGCCGCGGATGATCATGATGGACGAGCCCAGCCTGGGTCTGGCGCCGCTGGTGGTGAAGGATATTTTCAAGATCATTCAGACGCTGAAGTCCACGGGCATGACGGTGCTGCTGATCGAGCAGAACGCCAACGCGGCCCTGCACGCCTGCGACTATGCCTATGTCATGGAGACCGGCAGGATCACCATGACCGGCACCGGGGAGGAGCTTCTGGCCAGCGAGGCCATTCAGGAAGCGTATCTCGGCAGGCGGGGATAAATCACGGCGGGATTCACGGGATTCGGGAAAGGAATGAAAATCAGGAAATGAGCAGATTAGGGGATTTGATCCGGACAGAGCGCATCCGTCAGAAGCTGACGCCGAAGCAGGTGGCGCGGAAATGCGGCGTCAGCGAGAGCTATCTGATGGCGGTGGAGGCGGGCACCCGCATCATCGCGGATGATCAGGCCCGGCGCATTCTGAAGACCATCGGCCTGAAGCAGCAGACCGAGGCGGACTTCACGCTGGACGACATCGCGGCGACGGTGGACCTGGCCCAGGCGGCGCCCTCGCTGGCCCAGGCGGTGCAGAAGCCGAAGAAGAAGGAAGCGGAGCTGGTGGCCTCCACCCGGGAGGAGGAAAAGGAGGAGGGCGTGTCCGGCAGCGTCTGGCTGGACGCGCTGAGCAGCGTGCTCAAGCGGGTGCCGGTCATGAACGCGGTCATGAAGCCGGTGAGCTATCAGCTGGTGCCGGTGGAAAACGGACGGATTGAGGGCGCGAACCCGGAAAAGGTCTTTTTCTATCTGGCGCCGGACGACAGCATGCGGGGCTTCCGCATTCACAGGGGGGACATCGTGCTGACGGTGCCGGCCCAGAGCCCGGTGGACGGCGCGATCATGCTCCTGAACCACAATGAGCACCGGTATCTGCGGAAAATCAAGATTCTGAACGACCGCCAGGTGCTGCTCCAGTCCTACGACCGGGAATATGAGGCGGAAACCGCGGAGATCAGCGACGTGGGTTTCCTGTCCCGCTGCGTGCGGGTGACCTTTGATCTGTGAGGAGGGAGAGCGCCATGTCCTTTGAGAGAGTCGGGCTGCGGCCCGCTGACATTCTGCTGCCCGCCGCCGGCGTGCGGCCGGAGACCTGGGCGTGCATCGCCTGCGATCAGTATACCTCCGAGCCCGCCTACTGGGAGGCGGCGGAGGCGGTGGTCGGCGATGCGCCCTCCGCGCTGCGGCTGATTCTGCCGGAATGCTATCTGGCGGAGAGCGCCGGGCGCATTCCCCGCATTCACGCCGCCATGGCCCGCTATCTGGAGGAGGGCCTGCTGACGGCGGCGGTGCGGCAGGGCTTCGTCCTCTGCGAGCGCCGGACGCCGGCGGGAACCCGGCTGGGCCTGGTGGGCGCGGTGGATCTGGAGGATTATTCCTTTGACCGGGAGGCCCGGCCCCTGATCCGGCCGACGGAGCAGACCATCGCCTCCCGCCTGCCGCCGCGCCTGGCGATCCGCCGGGGCGCGCCGGTGGAGCTGACGCACATCATGATTCTCCTGGACGATCCGGAGCGGACCGTGCTGGAGCCCCTGCAGGCCCGGAAGGAGACCCTGCGGAAGCTGTATGATTTTGAGCTGATGCAGCGGGGCGGCCATCTCCGGGGCTATGCCGTGGAGGACGCGGAAAGCCTGGGACAGGTGGACGCGGCGCTGAACGCGCTGCTGGACCGGCTCATCGCCGAAACGGGGGAGGAAACCCCGATGCTGCTGGCGGTGGGGGACGGCAACCATTCCCTGGCCACGGCGAAGGCGGCCTGGGAGGAGATCCGGCCGACCCTGACGGAGGCGGAGCGGGCGGTGCATCCGGCCCGGTATGCCCTGTGCGAAATCGTGAACATCCATGACGAGGCGCTGCTCTTCGAGCCCATCCACCGGATCGTGACCGGCGCGGACCGGGCGGCGATGCGCGCGGACTGGGAGGCCTGGTCGGCCGCCCGGGGCATGGCCCTGGTCGCGGCGGAGGATGTGCCGGAGGAGCAGCAGGCCCACCGCTTCCGCATGCTGTCGGCGGACGGGGAGGAGGCCGTGGCCGTGCTGCGGCCGGAGGGCGCGATTCCCTGCGCGACGATCCAGCTGTGGCTGGACGATTATCTCCGCCGCCATCCGGAGGCGGCCATCGACTACATTCACGGGGAAGGCTCCCTGCGCGCCCTGGCGCGGCGGGAGGGAAGCGTGGCCTTCCTGCTGCCGCCCATTGACAAGGGCAGCTTCTTCCGGGATGTGACGGCGCTGGGCGTGCTGCCCCGGAAAACCTTCTCCATGGGCGAGGCGGACGAGAAGCGGTTCTACATGGAAGCCAAACGAATCTGAAACGGGAAACGGCCCACCCGGCAAAGCGGGTGGGCCGACGTGCGAAAAAGGGGAGCGAAGCATGGAGCGCAGGCGGACGGTCGGCATCATCGCGGAATATGATCCGTTCCACCGGGGCCATGCCTGGCAGCTGGCGGAGGCGAAGCGGCGGAGCGGCGCCGGGGCGGCGATCGTGGCCATGAGCGGGTTTTTCACCCAGCGGGGCGAGCCCGCGTGCCTGAGCCCCATCGACCGGGCCCGGTGCGCCCTGGCGGGCGGCGCGGATCTGGTGCTGCTGCTGCCGGCGTGCTGGAGCCTGCGGCCGGCGGAGGGCTTTGCCCTGGGCGGCATGCGCCTTCTGCAGGGCATGGGGGTGGACGCCGTGTCCTTCGGCGCGGAGACGGAGGATCTGGCCCTGCTGCGCCGGGCCTCGGCCCTGCAGGAGGATGCGCGCGTCCGCGCCGGGCTCCGGGAGGGGCTGGACCGGGGCCTGGGATGGGCGGAGGCGCTGCGGCGGGCGGCGGAGCCGGCGGACCCGGAGGCGGCCGCCCTGCTGGATCGGCCCAACTGCGTGCTGGCCATGGCGTATCTGCGGGCGGCCGGAGAGCTGGGCTTCGCGCCGGAATTCGTGCCGGTGCTCCGGACGGCGCCCCATCACGGATCCGGGCTGCAGGGCCCCTGGGCCAGCGGCTCCGCCCT
>ODAJ014791470.1_pt1 | contig 12578 bp, 10 predicted proteins | sample 1539241 | NCBI WGS metagenome assembly ODAJ01 (sample SAMN02144231, study PRJEB22623) | gut metagenome | biome: sheep rumen | host: Ovis aries | place: New Zealand | reverse complement strand
TTTCTGCACCCACATCGTTTCCTACAGACTCCTGTTCCAACTTCCAATCTTTTGAGCCCATTGTTTGAGAGAACCAACGAACCGTATCAATTGCAACGGTGTTTGTCTGTTGGACATTCATCTCTATAGGTTCTTCGCTCATACAGACATCAAACTTGTTGGCAACATAGTCGAATTCTGGTTCCTTACACTCGCACCGCACCGTCATTACATTTGAAATGCGATAGAGGTAACACCCATCGTCTGGGTAGCCTTGCGTGGCAATCTGTTCGGTAACTTCCGATTTCGGGCCTGCAACAATCACACGGTAGCGTATACCCACATTCACAAGGGTGTCGTTTACCAACTGCATATTACGGAGTGCCGTAACGGTCAAAACACCCTTTTCGCTCGCCAGTCCGCTCTCTTCCGTCAAGTTTTCCCAACTTTCGCCACCGTCCTCCGACTTTTGCCACAAGCAGTAGACATCGTCATTATAAATTTTGTTCCAACCCTTCAAATCGCCAACTTTAAGGGTATACTCGTCTACCCCGCAAAGGCCAGAAACGTCATCCTTACCATCTACGGCCAATTCTACATTCGGAGCAGTCACGTCGCAAGCGATAAGCGAAATATCGTCAAGTGCCAAATCGTTGCCCTTGTCGCCATTCCCTGCGTGGTCGTAAATACGCAATTTTACTTTCTCACCTGTGCTGACGAAACTAACGCCATAGTTTTTCCAGGGGATTTCCCCGTCTATCGATTCGGCATTAGGCATATCGCCAGTTTCAATAGAAGCAAGCACCTCATTGTTTTCTGCATTCACAATTTCCAAGGTCAGGTTACAGAGCACTCCTGTTTTGTCTCCATTAGCCACACGCTTCGAAATTGAAGACGCCCACAACGAGAAATAGTATGAAGTGTTTTCGCAAGTGGTAAAACCGAGTTCCTGCTCATATATCATCTTGTCTTTGTAACTCTTGCTTATGTTTATCACCAAGAAACCACCATCGGCATTCCCAGTGTGGTCCGTTCCATCCATAGCGGCAAACCAGTTTCCGGCGTCCTGCATACGGCGAACTACGGCATATTCGCCATCGTCCACACTCTTTTTCATATCCTTCAGAAACTTGTGTCCTTTTAAATAAGAACACTCTTTTCGGGTATTCGCAGGAACTGACCCAAAGTCGTCTTTCCAAAGCACCAGCATCTCATCGTTGAAGTGGCATTGGGCCGTACATTCAAGCGTCACCGTATTGGTAACGAGGTATACGCCACAGCCTTCTGTAGCAGCTCCTTCGGCCACTCCATTGGCCACTTCCCCATTTTCTGCAAGGACAGCCCTATACATAACGGCACCGCCGCCATCAGAGTCAAATGCCACCGAACGGCCTTTTTCAGAAAGCGATGTCCACGTCAGACCGCCGTCGAGGCTAGTCTGCCATACTGCCACAGCCGCCGGATAGAGTTTTTCCCAGCCAGACATGCTACTCAAATTTACTGTAGGAACCGGTTTCTCGGCACAATCAAAGCCAGTCAGCGACGTCTGTGAAGGGATATTGTTAATATAGATAGAGTCTTGAGGGATATGCATTCCACAGACACGCAACGAGACATCGTCAATCACAATCTGAGTGCCATACGACTCAGTGCCAGGGTCAGTACTCACAATCTTGAAGATAAGGTTTCCAGTTCCAGCCGCAGGCGAGAAATCTATCTGATAGCGATGCCAAACGGCATCTGAGCCACCATTTCCTTGCGCGATTGGCAACGATGCCAAAATGTTTCCCTTCGTATCTAGAACCTGCCCCTCCATATAGAGAGTACTCCACGAGCCCAATGCCGCCGCATTAAATGAAAACATGTAACTTTTACACTCACAGAACGGCCCCGAAACAATACGTTCATAGAGGGTACCGGTTTCTTTATTCACACGGCAATAGAGCATTCCTCCATCAGCATTACCCGTATGATCAGAAAAAGCGGGAACACCGTCCCATGTGTTTTGCTGGGTGTTGGTTGGATTGGCGGTTACCGCATAGTCTCCAGCTGACAATCCTTTTTCTACAAACGAGAACGGACAATAAGGAGATGATACAGAACCTCCATCGGGAGCCGTACCGAAATCGTCGACAAACAAGGCCAGCAAGTCATCGGAATAAGTACAATCGGCCTTAGGAAGGGCACTCAACGTATTTGAAATGGAATAATAGGCACAACCTCCCTTCGGGCCTCCATAAGTTGCAATATAGAGGGCTTGTTCTTCTGCCAAAGCATCGGTAGAACCACCTGTGATAATGACCCGGAAAATAGTATTTTTACTTTTATCCATTTCTATTTCCGCATCCGTTTTGTCTATTCCGCTTACGTCCTTCACATTAGTCCATGTTACGCCATCGTCGGTAGACTGTTGCCACAAAAAGTAAACCTTATCGTATATTTTGTGCCATTCCGCTAACACAGAACTTTCCACCGAAAACAAGGCAAGGTATGAACAGTCGTTTTTCGAACCCGAAGACTGGGAAACCGAAGTCGCAGAAATCACTGGGTCTGGTATTTCTTCTGTATCATTCCTGTATAGCGAAATATCGTCAATTACAAAGTCGTTATAGCCACTACCCCAGTTCACCACCTGCAGTTCAAGCACATCGCCATCGTTTGCGGTAAACGTACAAGAGTATTCCGACCAGTTCCGGTCGCAGGTCACACAATCGTTAGGATTTGGAGTTCCCCAACCGCCAGCCTCCCAAAACGGGATTTCCTTTGTCCTTATGTTACGAATTTCCTTGCCAGTCTTTGCATTGATGACCTTCATCTCCAAATCGGCATTTCCGCCGTCGTCTTGATAAGCGGTGATACTAGCTGCGTAAATTACAAATTTGTATTCGCGGCTGTCACACAGGTCAAACTCTATTTGCTGTGTATATATAGGCAAACCTGTACCCACTTCTGAATTAACAATCAGCATGGCGCCATTCTTGTTGCCGGTATGGTCACGGCCGCCAATAAAGTGACCCGCACCCGTTCCACACTTCGCAAAACGGTTATAAGCCCACCAAGTGCTGTTGGCTATACCGTACTGGCCGTCGTCAATGAATCCGCAATCACCGACCCAATCGCCCTGCTCATGGTATTCTATATAACCGGCGCTTCCATAATGCGCCTTCGACTCGTAACCGGCAAACGAATGGCGGGGCACCGTCATACTTGCATTCGGAAAATCCTTGATAACAGTGTCTTCGGCCACCCCAAAATCTTCACGCCAGACTAGGTTCCACGACTGACCCGAAACATTTTGAGCTACAGCACACAGCATAGCTGCAGAAAGCAGTTTCTTGAAAAAAGAATTGCCCATATTTATATAAATGTAGTTAGTTACGCTAAATTACAGATTTTTAATCGACCCTTTACCGCACTATTGTTTCAAAAACTTGTAACATGGTTCCAGATTTGGCATCTACCTTCTTTTAAAAGCGGTGCAGATAACGTATTTTTGCACTAACACAGCGTACATAATGGAAAACGAAGAAAACAGCATAGAACTTTTTTTCGACAATGTCGAAATCAACACCGGTAGCAATGCGCATATGCAAAAAAAAGACTCTTTTTCGGGTCAACTCTGCAAAAAAGGCTACAATGTGGCATTAATCGGTGTTTCCGACCACAACCAGAAAAACGGTTGTGTAGCCGACGCCATCCGTAAAGAACTCTACACGCTGAAGGGAGGTTTTAAGCATCTGAAGATTGCTGATTTAGGAAACATCAAGCCTGGGAATAAGAAAGACAACACCTACTTCGGTTTGCAGTGCGTTATTGAGCTGTTAACCGCAAAAGGTGTGGTCTGCATTGTAATGGGCAATAACCAAAAGTTTACCAGCGCTACCGTCGAGGGACTGCGCCACCATAACAACGAAATTTCCCTTTCTCTTCTCGACTCCCGTTTAGACCTTGGCGCCAACCTCAATATGCCAGGAAAGACAAACGAAAATAATTTCCTTCTTCCCCTGACCATACACCCTTCCATCAGGTTCTGCAACGTGCTCGGATTCCAACAATATTATTGCTCAGACACACAATTACAATATATGGAACGCCATAATGCTATTGACACCTTTTCTAGAAACGTCAACAGCATTGATTACTCAACACGTATTGGAAGACTTAGACAGAACCTATTCAAGGCAGAGCCAATTCTTCGAGACACAGACATCCTCAGCATCGACATGAATGTTGTCCGACAAGCCGATGCTCCGGCTGCGACCCACCCTTCGCCTAACGGCTTCAAGGGTGAAGAAGTTTGCCAATTACTCCAATACGCTGGAACAAGCGACAGAATTTCCATAATCGGACTCTTCGGAATGGAAAACAAATATGACCAGCGCGGGCAAACCGCCGCTTTGGCAGCCCAAATGCTCTGGCATTTTATCGAGGGGCTCGACAACCGTGCTGGCGACTACCCTTCTTCCAGCATCGAAAACTGCAAGAAGTTGGTTATTCCCGGAGAAGAAGAAAACGAACTTCACTTCTATTACAGCGACAAACTGAAACACTGGTGGATTGAAGTTCCAACGAAAAACGGTACACGCATTATGGCCTGTCAGGAAAAAGACTACGAGGACGCGAAATTAGGTATCAAACCAAATGTTTGGTTCCGGCACTTCCTCAAATAACAAATTCCGCCTATGAAAATTGACGCCTACATCGAACAACCTATCATAAAGGAATACAACTCTTACCTGCGTTTAGAGCGTTCCTTGTCCGACAATACTCGTGCGGCCTATCTGGAAGACCTTGCAAAATTGTTAGGCTACCTGGAAGGGACTAACATCGACATACAAAATGTACAACGCGAACACCTTGAAAATTTCCTGATCGACCTTAGCGATTTAGGCATAACTCCGCGTTCACGCGCACGCATCATTTCCGGCATAAAGTCTTTCTACCAGTTTTTACTAATGACTGATAAACGAGAAGACGACCCTACAGAACTGTTGGAAATGCCTCAAATAGGCAAGCACCTTCCCGAAGTGCTCTCTATTGAGGAAATTGACGCTATGGAAAGCAAAATTGACCTGACACTCCCCCAAGGGCACCGCAACAAAGCTATTATTGAGGTACTATACAGTTGCGGATTACGCGTCTCTGAAATGCTGAACCTGAAGATTTCCGACATCTTCTTCGACGAGCAGTTTATCACAGTAGTCGGAAAAGGGAACAAACAGCGCTTGGTCCCTATTTCACAATCGGCTATCAAGTATATAAACTATTGGTTGGAAGACCGCGACAAACTGAACATAAAGAAAGGTTGCGAGGACTTTGTCTTTTTGAACCACCGGGGGGGACAACTCAGCCGTATAATGGTGTTCAACATCATAAAGGAACTGGCGGCAAAAGCAGAAATAAACAAAACCATCAGTCCACACACGCTGCGCCACTCTTTTGCGACCCACCTGCTGGAAGGAGGCGCCAATCTTCGCGATATTCAAGAAATGCTAGGACACAAATCAATACTCACCACTGAGATTTACACCCACATAGGCCAAAACCATTTACGGGAAACCATCGAGATGTTCCATCCCTTCAACAGAAAGAAATAAAAAAGCACCAGCCGAAATTTTCGACTAGTGCCTATCCTCTTACTCCTATCCTATCAATACTGAACCGGAGGGTAAAGTCTGTCTATTTCAGCCCATATCACATCGGCCAGATACCGGTTGAACGCGTCAATATCGCTATAACGGAGTGTCTTTTGATGTTTACGGTAGTTCAATTCGTTGAATCGGTCGTAAATGGCACGCATGTTTAACGACTGTTTCAAATAGTTTTTCGCCTCCTGGTTAGTCAACAACACATCGGCATACCACGAACTCAATGAGCCCCATGACGTATCCCATCCCTCGTTTGTAAAATAGTTATAATTAGAGTTCTGAATCTGACGAATACCGTTATTTACAAATTGTTCGTCAAGATAATCGTCTTGCGCCTGAGCTGCAAAAGAAACGAGCAACAACAAGCACGCTAAAAATTTTCTCATATATATATCCTCCTATATTAATTTCTAAAAAAGCAGAAGGCAGCTGCCCACCGCATAACATCTTTTAATAGGCAAAAACAATGCCACATTAGGCATCGACTTGGCTCTATAAATAAAAAAACCGCACACTTTCGTGTGCGGCTAGTTTTACTTATCCAGTAAAACTCAACTTAGAACTAAACTACAAATTATATAAAACTACAATTGAAGTTTCCCAACTTCTTTATTTATTATGCAATTTCTGTGCCAAACAGCGAGTCAACCACTAGCAATGATAGGGTTTCCTTGCAAAAAAACACAAAAGATGCTCTTTTTTGAAGTATTATCGTTCCAAGAAAGATTTAATCCTTGCCTTTTCGTCAACAAGCAATGCAATTATTAGAGCAATGCCGGCGAAGATAAAGAATGATATGAAGAAAGTTGGGATATACTTGTTTTGAACATTTATCAACACGAAATTACGTATAAAATTCACACTTTTCGAAGAAACAGCTCGCTCGAACATCTTTTCATTCCGAGAATTTTCCAACGTCAAAATATCGTTATAATAAAGTTCTTTTGATTTTTCAGAAACAATCAGAGGACCTGTCAACTTCATTTCTGTCGTAGTCTTTTTGAAGTACTCAAACTTTCGCAGACTATCAAGCATCTGTACCTCATTATCTATACTTGCAATCTGGTCGTCGATTTGATAAACACGCTCACGGTTACTCTGGCTTACATACGGATTCGAATCAAAATAACGGATTATGCCATTACTAATAGAATCAACTAACGACGTGTCAGAAATAACCAACTGAACCAACAACCGGTCTTTCATGATCACCTTAGTCGTATCGGCTACATATTCTCCGAAACAGACTTCATCTGGTGTTCCATCACACAATTTATCGACAATAAAAAAAGAATTTGCCGAATTGAGTTTCCTTGCCACATCTTCTCCTACGCCCAATACCCTTGCCAAGCTAGAGCGATCGTTATTTAAACACATATGGTTCAAGTCCGAAACCATATCTTTAAAGAAAAAGGCATCGAGTACATGTATACGGATTTCACTCTCCATCTGGAAACTACGGTGAGATGGTCTCGCCCAAAATGCTGTAAACAAAGCAGCACATATCACCGTGCAGACCATATATTTACGTTTTTTGTATGCGAAACGCAAACTCGAAACTAAAAAGTTACAAAGACAAGCAAGCCAAACTTTCAATTGCCTTACACACACAGAAAGGATTCTGAGCAAATCTATTTCCTGTCCTTCTTTCTGGTTCTCCATTTTATTCTATATTTTATATAATTTATTTAATTCATTTTAGAGGTCTGAGCCATAATTCCGGATTCTGGATAATTTTCTCCTTATAAACCTGGAAGAACAACTGCGACTTCGTATTATTGTCGGGGTCGGTATAGATACGACCCAGTTTATCGCCCTGGTTAACCGACTGTCCCACGCTAACAAAGATAGAAGTCAGATTAGCATAAACAGTCAGGTAATTACCATGCCGGACAACCACCGCATTGTTCGAACCCGGCACCGAAAATATGTTTGTCACCTTTCCTTTCGATACCGCCAATGCCTCAATTCCAGCAGGCGAAGTTATATACACACCTTTATTGTTAACCGTTAGATTACTAAGTACCGGATGTGGCTGTAATCCATAATGACCAGTAATACATCCTCTTTGTACAGGCCAGTGTATTCGTCCCTTCTGTTTCTCAAAGAATAGAGTCTCATTGTCAATTGTCGACTCTGTTTTCGGTTGCGGAGTAACAGTTGCTTTTGACGCTGTTGGACTCGGTTTCGCAGGAGTTCCCGTTGCTGGCTTCTTCGCCGCATTAGAGGCGGCAGTTTGTCCTTTTGCCGAACTTGCTGGTTTGGCGTTCTTGTTAGCAGCCTCGCGTTTGGCTTTCGCAGCTTTTTCCGCTTCTTCAGCAATCAGTTTCTGGATACGTTGGTTTAACCGTTCAGCTGCAATTTGCTGCTCCTTTAGTTTCTGACGCAGTTCCTTTTCCTCCTTGCGCAAAGAATTAACCAAAGTTTTCTGCTCCTGCTTTTCTTTTACAATTTTCTGCCGTTCCGTCTCTCGTTCCGACAGCAAGACCTCGGTACGTGTTTTCGCTTTCTGCAATTCCCGACGTTTAGCAACCAGTTCCTCACGTGTATCCTTAATATCGGCAGCCTGGCGACGGCGCATCTTTGCAAACTCCCTTATATACTGGAACCGCACATAAGATTCTTGAATAGAATTGGCCGAAAATAAAAAGAGCAAACGGTCGTATACCGAATTCTTCTCATAAGCATGGTAGATGAGTTCAACATACTTGCGTTTCGCCACATTGTACTCCATCTCCATGCCCAGAATTTCATCATTCATCTGGTCGATACGAGCCACCAGATAGTTCAACTCAACGTTTTGCGAATCTATCAAAGCGCTACGCTGGCGAATATCCTCATTCAGTTGCTCTATTTGGTTCAGTCTTTCCTCTACGTTTTTCTTATTTGCATTCAGTTTATTGTCAATCTGCTTGACATTATTCTTAACCTGCGACTGTTCGTCCTTCAAATTCTTGATTCGGTCATTGCCCTTTGCATTACTTTTTGCAGACGTTTTATTTCCCTGTGCCCAAAGCGGGGCACACGGGAAGCAACAAAGCAGCAACAATAGGGTAAACACCGAGACAAAACGCATCGAACTATTCCGCATTTCTTTTTAAAGTTCTTTTAGCAAGTCCTCTAGCGACACCTGTTTATAAGAAGATGGCACTTTGAATTCGAAACTACGGTCACGATCCAATTCAACTTCCTTATACTGGACATTTATTTGACGGTGGAAGTCTGGTCCGGCTATCTTCAAAGCAAATCGTTTTGGGAAGTTGACATTATTGTATACGGCAAAATCAGAATAATTCCAACGCATAGAATAACGGTTTCCTGAAGAAATCATACCGCTTACCATATTTTTTGCAGCGTCGAAATAGAATTCCTGCGAAACATTGTTATCGGCATATGCCAACAACACCTGCTCTCCCAACGGCGTTACCTTGAAATCCGATACCATTGGAATATATGGTTTGTCGTAAATAAACACACGGTCGGTAAAAATCGACTCAAACGCGTTATAGTTCATCGCCATTCCCAACCGCGATTGCGCTTCAGCAAACGATAGAACAAAATAACGCTTGTTAATTCGATCTAAGATTGTAACCCCCTCCTTGTTTATTCCAATTCGGGCAAATTCCATATTCACCCCAGCAAACGGAGTTATGGAACAGATGATAATGCTATCGCGGGCAATCCTGATAGAACCATTCAGACTCGTTTGATTTCCATAAGCGTTTACAAGTGTAAATGTGGCCTTATCCATACTTAATGTACGGAAAGTGCTGACATCGTCTATTTTACGTTCCTGTTTAGCATCATCTACCGCTGCAGTAACAGACTTTTTGCTGCTACAGCTACCAACCAACAGAGCCGCACAAACAAACGGTATCACTCTCTTTATTTTATTTATCACCATCAGTCTCAATTTATGTAGTTTTATTCTGTTAATATACCAGTTTCTGCCTTTTTCCTCAACATATCAGAAGGCTTCGGAGACAATTTCAGAGCTTTTTTCCAACTTTCCCATGCGCCTTCCTTCTCTCCACTTACATATAAAATGTCGCCATAATGGTCTAGCAGGTCGGGTTCTTTATCACCACCCAGCATTATCGCCTGTTCCATATAAAGGCGGGCGGTCGAGAATTTGCCCATTTTATAGAATATCCACGCATAGGTATCGAGGAATGTGACATTCTTAGGTGCAACCGCGATTGTCTTGCCACTCATGCGCTCGGCTTTTTCTAAATCGCCACCTGCCTCCGACAAAAAATACGCGTAATTATTCAAAACCTCGATATTATTCGAGTTATACACCAACGCAGAGTCAAAAGCAGCAAAGGCATGAATTGTGTCCTTGTCCTCCATGCACATATTACCGATTACGCTGTAGACAACCGAAGTGCGCATGTTCTGGCTATTGTCTTTCGACAAACTTTTTGCCGACATTTTCCAATAAGACAAAGCCTCGCTTCTATTTCCTTTCGCCATATTTGCGGTCCCCATATAGAACTGCAATTGGCCACTTTCCGGATTCTCGGCATAGGCTTTTTCCAGTGCCTCGCCGTAATTTTTTTCATCGTTGGCATTTTCATAATAGGTCAGCAAAGCCACCCACGCCAACTCGTTTTTGGGGTTCACCTCTGTAGCCTTCTTGACATAGTCAACACCCCTCTTGTCCTTATTCGAAAGCAGAAAATCGGAATATATCAGATACGCCTGATCATTTTTTGGATACTGTTTAATCAGCGCTTCGAAATCTGCATTGCCAAAATAGGAACTCAACGCAGAATCAGACACGGCGCTTATAAGAACAGAACGCTTCACTTCAAACGTAACATCATCAGCAGCCAACATGTTCTTTATGCACGTAACAGCCTTCTTACTCTGTCCTGATTCCAAATAAATCAGCGACAACTCTTGTTCAATTACGCTTTTCGACTCTGGGAACTTTTTCCGCAGAGGGAGCAAAACCTTCTCTGCTTTTTTATAATCGTTCCTATAAGCATAAGCATTGGCCTTTGCTATGTAGTAGTTCGGCGTTGTAGGATCTGTTGCTATCAAAGAGTCAATAACAGCTTCTGCACGTTTCTTTTCACCCAACTGGTACAACAAGTCGAATTTTGACATTGAGACTTGTTCTGTAAGACCGACCTGGTTCTCATAGCGTTTCCACATCGACAACGCCTCACGTTTTCTTCCAACACGGGTATACAGAGTCGCCAACGAAGCTATATCCTCGACCTTTTCCGGATTATTCCGAATCAGGTTCTCATACACAGAAAGGCCTTCGCTCGTTTTACCGTTTTGAATTAGCAACAAAGCTTCCGACCGGAGTATCCAATAATTGTCAGGCTCTAATCTTGCAGCCTTCTGCATATTAGCCAACGACTCTTTATAATTTCCAGCCGAAATATACATGTTGGCAATATCCATATATACTGCGCCATTAGTTGTATCCTGCTCAATATATTTATTAAGCAATACCATAGCAGAATCTACACGCCCTTTTTTCTTATAACAAAGCGCCTGTAAATATAGCTTGCGCAATTCCATGTCGCCAGGCAGAGTCTTGAGCGTGTCGGTCACATAAATGTCTTCAACACCAAAAGCAGTTCCCGCGAACACAGAAAACAGTAATATAGATAAAAAACGTTTCAACATTCTCAATTGAATAACAAAATTATCGCCCGGTATGGCCAAAGCCTCCTTCACCACGCTCGGTTGAGTCAAGAGTTTCTACCTCTTCCCATTCAGCCTGTTCGCATTTCGCAACAACCATCTGGGCTATACGCTCACCATTATTGATGGTAAAAGGCTCTTTCGACAAATTGACCAAAACCACCTTAATTTCACCACGGTAATCGGCATCAATCGTTCCGGGTGAATTCAAGACTGTAATTCCATGTTTAGCTGCCAAACCACTACGGGGCCGTATTTGAGCCTCATAGCCCTCTGGCAAGGCAATAAACAAACCGGTAGGCACCATTGCCCGCTCTAACGAGCCTATTGTGATTGGTTCTTCTATATTCGCCTGTAGGTCTAAACCAGCAGACTGTATGGTTGCATAACGAGGAAGAGAATTCCCTGATTTGTTTATTACTTTTATCTTCATAACGATAAGATTATCTAAATATGCGAAAATACGATTTTTTATTCACATTTTCGGCAAAAAAGACTCCTTTTTAGACCATCAGAAAGGTCCATTGTTTAGCTGTTTTGTTCCATACGACTATGTCTTCCAACCGACACGTCCAGAACACAACAGCAATACAATAAACAAATATAAATAAAAAAGCCTCCGACTTGTCGGAGGCCATATATAAAATTATACGCGTTTATTTGTTTTTTAACAAGTCACGAATTTCAGTAAGCAATACTTCCTCTGCACTAGGAGTAGGTGCAGGAGCTGGAGCTTCTTCCTTCTTTTTATTGAATGAACTGAGTAACTTGATGAACAAGAAAATACAGAATGCGATGATAACAAAATCAAAAACATTCTGAATGAACTGTCCATAATTGAGGGTTACAGCAGCTGCCTCTTCTACACCTTCCGAAGCAGGAACCGCTTCTTTCAAAGTAACTTTCAGGTCTGTAAAGTTAACACCACCGACAACAAGACCAATCAGCGGCATAAACACATCTGCAACCAACGATGATACGATTTTACCAAAGGCTCCACCGATGATTACACCGACTGCCATATCCACCACGTTACCCTTCATTGCGAAGGCCTTAAATTCTTGTAAGAAACCCATTTTTATTTTAAATTTTAGAATTTAACACTATGCAAATATACAAAACAAAAGTATTCACCGTACCAGCGACCGACAAGAATAATTATTCCAGCCGCAATTTTTACAGTAAAATGTGTCTAAAAAGAAAAGTCCCCCGTTCCACGTCAGTGAAACAGGGGACTTGAAGAAGGCAGCTGCCTACTCTACCACAGTGCGCAGTACCATCGGC